>Ga0315901_10008040_pt1 | contig 12338 bp, 15 predicted proteins | sample LakEriMetagenome_10_FD_203761 | JGI IMG/M metagenome (GOLD analysis project Ga0315901, IMG submission 203761) | Freshwater fungal communities from buoy surface, Lake Erie, Ohio, United States - Buoy 2 MA116 | ecosystem: Environmental > Aquatic > Freshwater > Lake | place: USA: Lake Erie, Ohio...
GTTTTGGGGTGACATTTTCGACTTCTCTTTTTAAATATCCTCAATTCTCCTGTTGTTACCTCCCACTTTCGTGCTTGTTAAGATATATCTCTTTTTTTTGTTAAGAAACGTGTGCGGTTGCCCTAGCGATCGCAAGAAACGGTTAGCTTAAATATCAAATCATTGCTAAATTGAGAGTAAACCCTCGTATTGCTGAGCATGAACTCCCCGATGGACAAATTTTTAGATGAGAATATCGGCGATCGCGCTACCTATGAACTGATGGCAAAAGCGATCGCCTTTATTCGTCAACACCATCGACAACAGCCAGACCTCGCCGCGATCGCGCAACAGGTACATCTGAGCGAATATCACTTTCAGCGCTTGTTTACCAAATGGGCAGGCATTAGCCCTAAGCGATTTTTGCAATATTTGACGGTGGAATATGCTAAGTCCAAAATTGCGGAAACAAAGAACTTACTGGAATTGACTGGAGATGTCGGTTTATCTAGTGCAGGGCGATTGCATGACCTATTTGTGAACCTTGAAGCAATGTCACCACAAGAATTTAAGACTGGTGGTGCGGGTTTACAGATTTGGTACGGCATCCATGAAACGATGTTTGGTGATTGCCTGATTGCCACAACAGCGCGAGGTATTTGTAATTTGTATTTTCTCGATGGAATGGATGATCAAGCTGCCGCATTAATGCTGCGAGAGGAATGGTCAAAAGCAGAGATTATTTGCGATCGCGAAATTACGCAACCAATTTGCGATCGCCTATTTAGCCATCTTCCTAATCTAAATACCGCGAACCAACCGCCTCTAACTCTCTATGTCAAAGGCACTAACTTCCAAATTCAAGTCTGGCGAGCTTTGCTGCGAATACCTTTTGGTGGAATTACGACTTATCAGGGCTTAGGGCGATCGCTTGGTCGTCCTAATGCTGCTAGAGCGATCGGTAATGCTGTTGGGAGTAATCCTATTAGTTTCATTATTCCCTGTCATCGTGTCATTCGAGAATCAGGTGAATTAGGCGGCTATCGCTGGGGATTGGAACGCAAGACGGCAATATTGGGATGGGAAGCGATTTATCAGAAGTAGGTTGGGTGGAGCGGTGTCATCGCTACTGGGGCATCGCCTTAATGCTCACTACCAAGTATTGATGTTACCCGCATTATCGACGCTAGCATGAGTCCAGAAACCTGCTCGGGTTTGGGGCGCTCCTGCCGCAAGAGCCAAGCCTGCTAAAGTGGCATATTTTACTCCAATAAAATATGCACTCTCGTTTTGGTTCGCTCTACCCATTACGATTGTGACCACGCCCCCTGCTCCAAGATGAGCATTGATCGCTGCCACCCCCCCTCCATTGAGTTGACCCGCATCCCCCGTAGGTAAGTGTGCCAAAATTCGACCAGCAGGAGTCACAATGATCAAGGCCCAACAGTCGCCCATTGGAGAAGTCTGAAGTATAGCTGGATTAGCATTTGGAATGAACTGCCAGTTGGGATTGTCACCATCACGTATTACTATGGGAGCAGGGACTGCGGGGGCGGCTGCACCTCCTGATTTTAAACAACCTCTCTGGATTACATTGGTTTTTTCTCCATTCTCGACCGACATTCTTTGAATCGGCTTCTCTTGTACTATCATTTCGGGTCTGGGAATGATCCCTTCTCCATCTTTTTCGGACACACCATCTGGGATCTCAGCGATCCGACCAGTTTTCACTTGCTCTGTGAATCCTTTTCTTGATCGCTCGCCAATCTTTTCGATCAACTCAAGGGCATTTGCAACTCTTTGTCCCGAAACATATTTACGAATTGCACTTTCTACGTGGCGGCTGTCTTCTCCACTGTATCTTGCAAACCACCTTTCTATGTACGGACATCCTTCTACTGTAAGATTTGTTCCCTGGTAAACTTCCGAACCGATTTTGCAAATTTCTTGGTATAACTGCTGGAGAAATTTACTTTTGGTCATCTGTCCCGATGACAGATCACTTGTGGAATCTTCAACGATTATAGTCGGTGTTAATTCGGATGTCTGTTCCTCTTCTTCTCGCTGTATTTGATGGGACTGCTGTACCACATGCGTCAAGTTAAGCTTTGCTTGGATTGGCTTTTTAAGAAGACTACCAGCTCTATTTTCTCTTGGCATCGGCAATGGATTGGTTATTTTTGCGCGCAGCTTATCCTTAAATGCTGTTGCTTTATCTACTGCATCCGTTTCCTTTCTCTGAAGCGATGGATTGTCAATGGATGTATTAGCAGGCTGACTAGGACTGGCATTTAGCAGGGATGGATAGATCCCAGAAGGATGGCTGAAATCTGCCGCACTCTCTGTTGATCTCGATCGCATCTGAGGCTCTTCCTCTTCGGTTGTGGGTGGAGCAAATGGTCTGGTTTGCAGATATAGAGATACTGGCTTTACACTAGATGCATTTTTTGATGGTATTTCATTCTTATAATGCATAGCTTAATTAACCTGATAACATTTTAATTATTTGCACTGTATAATTTTTGCACAACTATAATTTTTAAATTTCATTTTTTATATTTCTTAACGCGATCAAAAAAGCTTGCTACCCCAATAACTCGGACTCGATCAATGTATCTTCTCTACTTTTTTGTATAATTCCTAGAAATGAAAATTAAATAACCTACACGTATAGAACCCAAAACTGTTTAGGTGGGCGAAGCCCACCTAAACAGTTTTGGGTTCTATTAAATTGTCGTTTCTATATTTCAAGTATCCTTGCGAGAGGATACTTTTTTATTGTCAGAGATATATAAAAACGCAGAGATTTATGACAAATTCGGAACTACTGCTTGAGCTGCTGTTGCAATTGACTGTAATTTTGTCAGTTTGCCGATTAGTTTCTTATATCGGTAAACGTTATTTCGGACAAACTGATGTCGTAGGTGAAATGCTTGCTGGGATTATGCTTGGCCCCTCACTTTTTGGGATGATTGCCCCAGAACTTCAACAATGGCTATTTCCTAAAACACCAGTTATTGTTGGCGTGACCCATTTACTGCCCAACCCTTCGATGTCGATTTTGTACGCTATGAGCCAAATTGGACTAATGATCTATATGTTTTTAGTTGGCTTAGAACTAAATACGGATCTATTAAGAAATAGAGCGAGAAGTGCTGGACTAGTATCGATTGCAGGCATCATTACCCCATTTATTCTAGGTGTGATCGCTGCTTTTAATTTGTATAGTGGCAGTGGTTTATTTAGTCCCACGATTACACCTTGGGCGGCTGCACTCTATATGGGCGCATCAATGTCGATAACCGCATTTCCGATGTTGGCAAGAATCCTGCATGAGCGCGGATTAATTAAAACCAAACTTGGTACTTTGGTTTTAGCCGCAGGTTCACTAGATGATGCGATCGCATGGTGTCTCTTGGCTCTAGTTCTGGCTAGCATCAAAAGCTCAATTAATGTTGCCATTATTGCGATCGGTGGCACATTGGCTTATGTCTTGTTTATGTGGTTTGTGGGGCGGCGCATACTACGGATATTTAGTTATTGGACACGTCGTGATGGTGAAGTCACAATCCAGACCCTAACCTTTGTATTCATCATCATGATGTTATGTGCTTATTACACCGATTTTATCGGAGTTCACGCCATATTTGGCGCATTTGTTTTAGGAACAGTTATGCCACGCGGACATTTTGCCGAGTCAGTGCATCACCATCTGGAATATCTAACAACTTCGTTACTTGTCCCCATTTTCTTTGTCTTTTCGGGACTGAATACACAATTAGGTTTACTGAATACTCCACAGTTATGGGCACTCACTTTACTAATTATTGCGATCGCTGTTCTCGGCAAAGGCATTGCATGTACTCTAGCCGCTCGGTGGTCAGGGGAAGATTGGCGTGATTCAATGACCGTTGGCGCTTTGATGAATACACGCGGAATGATGGAATTAATTATTTTAAATATCGGTTTGGAACAGGGATTAATTACACCAACTCTATTCACAATTATGGTGATTATGGCGATCGTCACGACTTTAATGTGTTCACCATTAATTAACTTTTTAGTAGTTCCATCCAAAGCATAATTATGCCAATTCACAAAAGTGTGACAACACTTCTGTAAATTAAAAAGCAAACCTCATAAGGGTTTTAAAAGCACAAAGTGGCTACGCCACTTTGTGCTTTGGTATTAAACAGAAAGAGAGTGAGCAAGGGTCACTCTCTTTCTGTTTTGCCAAACTAATGCAAATTAATGGAATACGATCAATCGTCTAGATTTTTGCAGAAGTCAATTATAAATGACTCACTTTCACGACCGTCAGTAAATTGAGCTTTGATCCATAGTAGGTTGGATATCGCTGACGGTCTACCCAGTGGTTAAGTAAATCAAGATCACATTGTCCACAATGTATGTTGGTGTTGGGTTTCATTCTTCAACCCAACCTACGCGATGGCGATCGCACTAACGCTGTAACATAGCCCAGACAAATCCTGCACCTTTGCCCTGAACTCTTGCCATTTTAATCCATAGCAACGTCATATGCTCCAAATGCAAGCTCATCGCCAGATTGCCTGTATCCACTGGCTCCCAACCTAATTCAGTGCATAGTGACATTACTAACTCTTTGGCAGATGTATCATTGCCAGCAATCAACATCGCAGGTTTGAGATCGCCATAGCCAGCATAGGTGCTATCTTCAAAGTTCTCAAAACCGTAAATGGTAAAAGCTTTGACCACATGGGCATTGGGAACAAATTCCTGAACGGTTTCACTGCCAGAAATTTGACTTTGCAAACCATGCGAAAAATTTGCACCAACGGGATTTGTGCAGTCCACTAAAATTTTGCCATCTAGTAACGCTTTTACAGGAGCAAGCGCAGTCTCGATCGCACCAAAAGGAGTCGCCAGAAAAACTACTTCTGCTTCTTGGACAGCTTCCATTGGTGATTTGATGATCAGTTCTGCATTACGGTTTGTCGCTTCTTGGACTGACTTTGATTGGGGATCGCGGGCGGCGATAAATACTTGATGTCCGAGTTTTTGAAGGCGATCGGCTAGAGGTGCGCCGACATTACCAGTACCAATGAATGCAATCTTCATAGGGAGATTCCTAATGCTTCTAAAACTAATTTTGCAGTCTCTAGACCAGAGTTTTGCTGCTGACCTGTAATTAAATTACCATCACGGAGCGCATGGGGTGAAAACGGTGCTTCAGTTACAAAATTAGCTCCCAATTTTTTAGCTTCATCTTCAATCCGGAAGGGCATCACTTTCTGCCCGACGACCTGATCGGCATAGTCTTCTTCACTATTGGCAAAACCTGTAATTGATTTATCTTGAATTAGATATTCGCCATTAGATAACTTGATTTCCAATAATAGACAAGTGCCATGACAGAGAGCAGCCGTAGGTTTGCCAGTTTCGTAGAAATTTGTGAACAATTGCACGAGACCCTGATCTTGCCGAAAAGTAAACATTGGTGATTGACCACCACAAACGACGATCGCATCAAAATTAGGCATATCTAGATCAGCGATCGCAGGTGTTTTTTCCAGCAACGGCATAAAATCTGGTTGATTGATATATTGCAATGACAGCACATCATCCTTGGAATAACCCGACGCATCACGGGGATCGCTCAAGCTATCAAATTCCACTTTGCCACCCTTGGGACTAGCGATCGTCACTAGACAGCCTGCTTTGATAAACGCATCATAGGGATGAATCAATTCCGCAGCCCAAAATCCAACGGGAATTCCTAATGTAGTCGAGGTAGAAGGATTGGCAACAATTAAGAGAATTTGTTTGCTCATGGAGAATTTGACTTGGTAAGAAGTTTTTTATGATTTTTGATTTGCCAAAGGCAAATCAAAAATCACTACCTAAAGTGTGGATCGAGTATTATGCATTTGTCCAATGGATATTTTGTATAAAAATCATTCATGATATGAATTTTAGGCTGAACCAGATTGACCTCAATCTATTGGTGGTGTTTGATGCGCTCATGCGCGATCGCCATGTCACTCGTGCAGGGGAGAGCATTGGTCTAAGCCAACCTGCTACCAGTAACGCTCTGGCTCGATTGCGATATCTGACTAAAGATGAATTATTCATCAGGGCAAAGTCTGGCTTGCAACCCACACCCGTAGCGATCGCCTTAGCCCAACAGATTCAACCCGCATTACAACAGATTCAGATAGCGCTTTCATCGACAGAGAATTTCGAGCCAATGACTAGCGATCGCGTATTTGCGATCGGCATGACAGACTATGTGGAATTCGTGCTGTTACCGCCATTATTAGAAAAATTAGAACAGATTGCACCCCATGTCAAAATCCAAATCCGCACAGGCGATCGGCAACAATTATTTGATCTATTGGATAATGGCAAAGTCGATCTAATTTGTGGCGTATTTCCCGAACAGATTCCTTGGCATCAAGAACAATTGCTTTTCCAAGAACAGTTTGTCTGTGTCTGTCGTCAAAATCATTCCCTAATTAAAGATTCTCTTTCTTTGGAAGAATATCTGGCGACTTCTCATCTTTTAATTTCCATCAAAGAAGATATGGTCGGACGAGTAGATACTCTTTTAGCGAAACAAACACTTAGCCGCAATATTACTATTTCCATCCCCCATTTTCTCGTCGCTCCTTCTATCCTAGCCCGCACCGATCTGATCGCCACTTTAGCTAAACGTGTAGCCAATAGCTTTGCTCAAGATTTGAATTTAAAAGTTTTCCCTTGCCCTATACCGATTGACGGCTTTTCTGTATTTATGCGCTGGCATCAAAGCACCCGCAACCATACGACTCACAAATGGTTACGTAATATTCTTGCTGCCACAGCAATTAATATTTAAAGTCGTATTTACTATAACTATTGCAGGTTTTAGGCATATAGCTTTTATAGCTAATGTCTTGCATCTACAGAAAATAGCTTTAAGACATTGAAAGTTTATGGTTTTACTATAAATATTTTAAGTATTGCCAAATAAAAAACGCTTGCAATTTTGGTGAAAAGTACTATAATGAAAATATACCAGCCTCTACCCAACCAAAGTCATGAGCGCTATAACCGTTAATCCTGCCGTGAGCCTGAAGTCCGACACGCTGAACATCGCCACCGATGAATATGGACTGCTCACTGACCTATATCAAATGACGATGGGCGCTTGTTATGTCCGCGAAGGATGCGATCGCAAACGCGCCAGTTTTGAGCTATTTGTGCGCCGATTGCCTGAAGGATTTGGCTATCTGATCGCAATGGGACTCGCGCAATCAGTGGAATATCTGCAAAATCTGCATTTCACCTCAGAGCAAATTGAAGCTTTACAAGCTACAGGTATCTTTGCCAAGGTCGATCGCCGTTTTTGGGAATTATTAAGAAATCTTCGGTTTGAGGGGGATCTCTGGGCAGTGCCAGAAGGAACTGCTATGTTTGCTAATGAGCCTTTTTTGAGAATCGAAGCGCCACTCTGGCAAGCACAATTAGTGGAAACCTATCTACTAAATACAATTAACTACCAAACACTGATTGCGACTAGAGCCGCGAGAATGCGTGATGTAGCAGGCGATCGCATTACCCTCTTAGAATTTGGCACAAGAAGAGCCTTTAGTCCTCAAGGCTCACTCTGGGCTGCCAGAGCCGCCCTCGCCGCAGGAATGAATGCAACTTCCAATGTATTAGCTGCGCTGAAGCTTGACAGAAGACCAAGCGGTACGATGGCTCATGCTTTGGTGATGGCTTTGAATGCCACCGAAGGAAGCGAAGCTCAGGCTTTTAGTGCTTTCCATCAAGTCTTCCCTCATAGTCCGCTATTAATCGATACCTTCGATACGATCGCTGCTGCTCGAAATCTTGCCGAAAAAGTAAAATCTGGCGAAATGAAAGTAAAGGGAGTTCGCATTGATTCAGGCGATATTGCCGCAGTTTCTAAAGAAGTGCGATCGCTACTTCCTGATGCTGCTATATTCGCCAGTGGCGATATTGACGAAGCCGAGATTCTCCGTCTCAAAGCATTAGGTGCACCCATCGATGGCTACGGCATCGGTACAAAATTGGTAACAGGTGCACCCGTAAATGGAGTTTATAAACTAGTGGAAATTGATAATATTCCTGTTTCTAAAAAATCAAGCGGGAAGCAATCGATCGCAGGTCGCAAACAAATCTGGCGCAGTTGGGAGAATGGCGTGATTACAGGCGATCACCTCACTCATATATCTGAGATTCCTCAATCCAACGAGCAACCTTTATTAGAACTAATCATGCACAATGGAGAGCTGTTAAAGTCTTTGGATGATTTGGATGCGATCGCAAAACGCACTCGTAATTCTGTCCAGTCTTTACCTCAAGCAGTTCGCAATATTGCTGCACCAGAGACGATTTCCGTTTTAGTTGATATGACATAGAGACGAATTACTCGGCAAACATCTCAGCTAAAATATTAAGAACTTCTCTTTGCTCATCTTGGCTAATTTGACCAATCTTTTTAACTAATCGAGATTTATCAACGGTACGAATTTGATCGAGAACTATTTGACCATCTTTATTCTGGAATTGACAAATAACACGAGTGGGATATTCTCTTCCCTTGGTTGTCATCGGCGCAATAATTACTGTGGAAATATTCCGATTCATCTCATCTGGTGAAACAATTACACAGGGTCTCGTCTTTTGAATTTCGTTACCAATTGTGGGATCGAGATTAACAAGAAAAACATCAAATCGCTTAGCTACCATTCCCATTCAGACTGATCCCAATCCGTTGGATTAAACTCATCTAAAAGCGCTTCATCTTGTTGTGCTGCCATCGTGGCAAAAGCCTGATCCCAACCAGTCCGCAATTGTAGTAGAGGTCGAATAGTTAGGCGATCTCCCTCAATTCCTATCTCAACTTCAGTTTGAATACCACTTTGTTCTAACAAGGTTTTGGGAATACGGATGCCCTGAGAGTTCCCAATTTTAATAATGCGAGTTCTAATAGCTGTACTCATATTTTTGATCGATATTAAACCAAAAGTAATTACATTATAATTACAATAACGTAAACCGTCAATCAAGCACAATAGTCGCCCATCGCTAAAAACTATAAACTAAATCAATGAACATCGCTCTCTTTGGAACTAGCGCCGATCCGCCTAGCATTGGACATCAACAGATCTTGCAATGGCTCGATAATCATTACGATCGCACAGTTGTTTGGGTGTCAGATAACCCATTCAAAACTCATCAAGCAAGCCTACGCGATCGCATCGCCATGATGGAGCTAACCATCGCCGCCATCCAACCACCAGCTCAAACGATTGGCTTACATCCTGAAATTAGCAATCCGCGCACGATTAATACCGTCGAGCAAGCCAAACAAATCTGGCAAGATACAAACTTCACCCTCGTTATCGGTGGCGACCTTGTGCCGCAATTGCCAACTTGGTATCGCGCTCAAGATCTACTCAATCAAGTAAATTTACTAGTTGTTCCCCGTCAAGGCGCGACCATTTTAGGAGACGATATCGATCGCCTGATAAATATGGGTACTGAAGTTGCGATCGCGCCTGACTCCACCTCGATACCTAACGTTTCTTCGTCAGACTATCGCAACAATGGCAACAGTTCAGTCATAATACCCACAGTCGCAGCATATATCCAACGAGAGTCGCTTTACGCATGGCAGACAAGTCCCGCACAATAGCCCATATCCCAAACCAGAAGCCCCTAGCAGACTTCAAGGTCGGTGTCGATAACGTGATTTTTTCCGTAGACACCGAGCAAAATCGTCTATTGGTACTACTTGTGATGCGCCAACATGAGCCATATCGCGATCGCTGGTGTTTACCAGGAACTCTCGTGCGTCAAGGCGAATCCCTCGAAGAATCGGCTTATCGCATCCTCTCAGAAAAAATCCGCGCCAAAAACCTCTATCTCGAACAACTCTTCACCTTCGGCGATATCGGACGCGATCCTCGCGAGGCTCCCGACAGCTTTGCTGTGCGCTATCTATCTGTCAGTTATTTTGCCCTAGTTCCTTTCTCTCAAGCAGAACTCATCGCTGATGGAGTCAGCGGCATTGCATGGTATCCCGTCAAGCAAGTTCCGCAACTCGCTTTCGATCACAATCGCATTCTCGAATATGGACATCGCCGACTCCGCAACAAACTCGAATATAGCCCTGTTGCCTTTGATGTTCTGCCTGAAGCTTTCACTCTCAGCGATCTCTATCAACTTTACACAACTGTTCTCGGTGAGAATTTCTCTGACTATTCCAATTTCCGTACCCGATTATTAAAGTTAGGTTTTTTAAGTGATACTGGTATCAAAACTTCACGGGGAGCAGGTCGTCCCGCTAGTCTCTACCGTTTTGATGCGGAAGCTTTCGCTCCATTTAAGAATAAACCGATGGTGTTTATTTAATTAACTGATGTCATGATAAAAATCAAAAGATAATTTGCGGCGCTTCGCGCCGCAAATTATCTTTTGGTTTTTATTCTGTCCTAAGCAAAACTTTCATTGCTATACAATAAAGCTCTCGAAGCTATATACTGCGAGGGTCGAACTTCAGAGTGCTATGAGACAGCAAAATAATTCTAGACAGAATACAAACCCCGCTAGGCAACTTAAGCAAACTAAAGTACCTAGGGGGATTTCGTTTCTCTATTACAGCCTTGCCCTCACTATTTTAAGTGTAATTATTCTCATTATTACGCACTTTGCTGGAAGCCTAGTGTTTCTTTTTGTAGGAGTGATTGGTACTATAATTGCATCTGTGGTCGCACAGGTTATGGCTATTGTGGGCAAATTACTTTGCTTAACAGCACCAGAGAGAATGACGGGAAAAGAAACTATCTATATATCTGTCATGTTTGATTTAATTTCAATAATTATTGCTTATTTTCAGGGCATCGGAGCATTTTCCCGAAATGGTGCAGGGCTACAAACGATTATTTCAGCGATCGCTTATGTCTCTTTTTTAATATTTCTTAAACAGGTTGCAGAATTCATCAATAAAAATAACCTTGCAAAAGATACAGAAGGTGTTTTGCTTATTGGCATAGGACTGGTTGTATCGTTGGGATTAGCTAGGATTTTCCCCATCATAGCTTTATTGTCTTTACTTCTTTTTCTGATATGGGTGATTCGCTATTACAAGCTATTAATGAACTTAAGCGAAGCGATGCAAAGCCTCTAGACTTCTCTTTTTAGCGATCGCTCGCTTGTCCCTGTCTTGCGTGTTTAGGTCATTGGATTCTCAAATTAAATCAATCTATAAAAGCGTAGATTTCCATTTCTTGCAAAAATTTATTGGTTGTATCTAGCGATCGCTGTTCCATTATTTAGTTGCGTCTCTCCTTGCTTGTTTACGCATAGCATCAAATTCGGCAATGATTTCGTCTTCGCTAATGCCGTGAGCTTTTAATAATTCAGACATTTTTTCAGCAGAACGGCATAAGGCAATGAGGGCTTCCTTGGATAGTTTTTCAATTTTAATTGAAGGATCTTTCATAGTGAAACAATGTCTTTAAAGAATTATGTCTGATTTCTATTTATCCAATAATTTGGTTTGCGTTGTAAGTGCATAACGGCTAGGATCTGAATGCGATCGCCACAAACTCGGTACACAATGCCATAGGGGAATCCATCAACATGGCATCGTCTAGCACTTGCGCTCATTGGTGTCCAAGCATTCGGAAACTGAGCAATGCGATTGAGGGTTCTTTCAACAGCATCAATAAAGGCTTGGTTAAGTTTACGATTGATGCTGTCATAGTATGAAGCTGCTGCTTCAAGTTCTAGTTGTGCATTAGGATCAAACTCAAGAAACATTATCGATTCCTTAGTTTTTGCAATACTTCATCGGCTGGGATTAAGGTGACTTTGCCTTGATCGATCGCTTCTATACGATTAGATATTTCTCTGTTCCAAGCTGTTTCAATTTCGGGATTAATTTCATCAAGGCTGTTAAGGAGATGTTCTGCAAGCATGGCGCGGTAAAGAGGGGGCAGGGTTAAGACTGCTCCAAAAATTTCATCATAGGTTGCGTTAGTCATACAGAAACCTCCTTACAAAGCAAGTGAGCATATCTTAGCATTTTTGGTTTAGGTTCGCTCATTCAATGGTGGCAAGCTATTGACGATCGCAACTAATTCGACACTTACTCGCATGATCGCACTTAATGAGGTCAAGGATATTGAAGGTAAGTTTGGACAGGCTAAACGACGGTTCAGTTTAAATCGCGTCATGACCAAGTTGGCAAATACTTCGGAAACGGCGATCGCTATCACTTTCTTGGTGATAAATTTGGAAGCCCTGCTCAAGCAGCTTGCTTTTTTTGGCTTTAAACACTACCAACGGACGTGGAGATTCCT
>Ga0315901_10008042_pt1 | contig 12336 bp, 7 predicted proteins | sample LakEriMetagenome_10_FD_203761 | JGI IMG/M metagenome (GOLD analysis project Ga0315901, IMG submission 203761) | Freshwater fungal communities from buoy surface, Lake Erie, Ohio, United States - Buoy 2 MA116 | ecosystem: Environmental > Aquatic > Freshwater > Lake | place: USA: Lake Erie, Ohio...
CTTCCCTTCTATATTGACTCTGCTACTTTCTTTATCTCAGCTGCTCTAATTGCAACGCTAATTCCCTCACTAAAAAAAGTTGATACTGAGAAAAAAGTTGAGAAGATAAATTTTAAATCAGAAATTAGAGAGGGGTTCACATGGCTTTGGAGCCATGAACTACTTAGACCCATGGCGCTGATACTTGGCGCGCTAAATGCAATCGGAGCTTTGACAGCTGCCGTATTTATTTTATTTGCTCAAGAAATCCTAGAGACATCACTATTTATATTTGCAGTCCTTGGAACAGCAGGAGCGGTTGGAGGAAGCCTTGGCGGAATACTTGGACCAAAGATCTCAAAGAAGTTAGGAAGTGGTCCTTCTCTATATCTAACTCTTCTAAGTGGCCCAATAATTGCCTTAATAATTGGACTATCTTCCTCTTGGCATCTTTTCTATTTACTAACCGCCATTTCAACAATCTTTGCAGTGCTTTGGAATGTCATAACTGTTTCACTTCGTCAGAGCATTATTCCTAGCCATCTTCTGGGAAGAGTTAATAGCGTCTATCGTTTCTTTGCTTGGGGCAGCATTCCAATCGGGACTTTGCTTGGAGGAGCCTTAGTAGATCTTTTGGAGCTCATGGGGGATAGAGAATTCGCCCTTAGAAGCCCTTATTTTCTCTCAGCTCTCTTGGGTCTGGCCTTATTCATTTTTGCTGCTCCAAGGCTGACTACGGCAAAGATCGAGGCGGCACGAGGCTCAAATTAGGTGCGATTTGGCCTGTAAAGGCTCGTTTCATATAACGAAATAGATATCTTTTTTAATTGATTAAAAAGCCATATATAGGGCAGGCTATCCCCACCCTAAGGATACGGGTGTGGGGGAAGTCGACTTTCCATACCTAGTCCTTAATTTCTATCACTAGGAGAAGAAATGAAATTAACTCGCATTGCCAAGGTAGCTATCGCTACTGCAGCTGCCGCGGGTCTTGCAGTTACAACGCTGACAACAGCGAATGCTGCAACTCGTTCAACTGTAGTTCTAGTTACCAGCAATCAGCTAACTGGTTTGAATCCAAGCGTTACAAATATGAACCTCACTTTCAACAGTGAAGTTGCATATATGCAGGGCTTTGGTTTCAACTACTACGATAATTCACCAAAGCTTGTAGAAAACAAGATTTTTGGTTCATATAAAATCGTCAGCCAGAAGCCGTTTAAAGTTCAGTACACAGTGAACAAAGGCAAAGTTTGGTCAGATGGAACACCAATTACTGGTGTCGATCTTCTTTTGAGCCACGTTACTTGCTCGAGCTCATATTCATTCACTGCAAAACTTGGTGATCCAACAGATAACGAGGTCAGACCAGCTTTTGACTCCCTCTGTTATGGTGGAAAATATGACTCACACCATGTCGGTCTTCCAACATTATCTGCCGATAAGATGACAGTAACCATCGAATACGACGCCAAGATTCCTGATTGGGATATCACAGGTCCTGGACCTTCACCGGTTCATACTCTGGTTCATCTTGCGGAAGGTAAGGACGAACTACAAAGTGCTGCTGCTAACTTGGCTGCTAAAGCCAAGTTTGAGAAGGCATTCTTTGATTACAACACTAAGTTGATGAAGGCTGCTGGAGACATTTGGTCTAAGGCATACAACATCACTACCGTTGATGATTCAACCAACCCATTACTTCTTGTTGGTAATGGTGGATATATCCTAAAGAGCGCAATTACGGGACAGTCCGTGACTTTGGTGCTTAACAAGAAGCATGTGACTAATCCATCAGGTCCTAAGACTAGCGGGGTAAAGACTGTGGTCTTCCGCGTTGTTGGCGATGGAACTGCTGCAGCTCAAGCGCTTCGTAATCAGGAAGTAGATATCTATCAGGGCCAGCCAACTGCTGACTCAGTGAAGATTCTCTCTGAGATTCCAACTGCCAAAATCATTGGTGGAGATCAGGCTGTTTATGAGCACGTCGATCTTCGCCTAGGAACTGCAAATGGAGTTTCGGAGCCATATACGGGACCATTTGCTGGCGATAGCCAGAAGGCTCGTGACCTAAGAACAGCATTCTTGATGGCTTATCCACGCGATGAAATCGTTGATAAGTTGATTAAGCCAATCAACCCAAAGGCTGTTCGAATGGATTCCGTCCTATTGCTCCCAGGTGAGCCTGGATATGCTGAAATGGTTAAGAACAGCGGCGTATCTAAATACACCAAGGGTACTCAAGCCGAGCGTGAAGCTGCGGCGCTTGCCATGGTACGTAAGTACTCGGCAACCGATGTGAAGGTAAACATGCTTTGGGGTCAACCATCTAATGCGCGCCGTGCATCTGAAGCTCAAATCGCAAAGGCAGCTCTTGCCCGTGCAGGTTTTGAACTCAATGCTCCCGGACGTTCAGGTTGGTCTAGCTATCTTGATTCCAGTGAATATGATGCTTCGTTCTTTGCGTGGGTGAAGTCAGCCATTACTCAAGAGGGTAACTCTGACATCTTCTACTCAGATGGCGGCAACAATCTCGTTGGATACAAGAATAAGACTGTTGACAAAGCGGTTGAGCTACTTCGCGGCACCCTTCTTTCTGAAAAAGATAAGCTCGCTCAATATCTAATTGTTGAGAAAGAGTTGATGAAGGATGCGGTATCTCTACCTATCTTCCAGCACCCGGGCGTAACTGCAGTAAATAAGAAACTGCAGAACGTCAAGCCAAACCCACTATCACCACAGCTGGTTTGGAATTATTGGGAGTGGAAGTACTCAAAGTAAGGAGTAATCCTTAATTTGAGTCAAAACTCTCCTTGAAAAAGGTGAGTAAATAGCAGTAATTCAAGTGGCACCTGGTTAAAATTCCAGGTGCCACTTGAAACATGTGGTAACCGCTCTAAACTAAAACTTAACGTAGGAGGCGAAGAGATGTTTGCTTACATTCTCCGTCGCCTCGGTGCGCTAGTCGTTATCCTCTTTGGCTCTAGTTTCCTGCTCTATAACCTCTCGGCTATCTCAACTGATCCTCTGGCAGATCTTCGTTTAAGTGATGCCCAAAATAGAGATTACTTAATTCAAGCCCTGACTAGAGAGCTTCGCTTAGATCTTCCGCCGCCACTTCGTTATTTCATTTGGCTAAGAGGCGTGCTGGGAATTTTCGTGGGCAATCCCAACTTTGGTTTGACCAGAGAGCAGCAGCCGGTGGTCGACACAATTATTGAAGCTATTCCAACCACTATTCGACTAGTCGCGGTGGCAACGATTGTGGCGATTGTTCTTGGTATCGCACTTGGCATTACCTCTGCGCTTCGTCAATATTCTCGTTTTGACTATGGAATGACATTCTTTGCATTCCTACTCTTCTCCCTTCCAATATTCTGGGTGGCCGTTTTACTAAAACAGTATTTGGCCATTGACTTTAATGACTTTCTGGTGACCGCCAAGATATCGCCCCCATGGATTATTGGATTAAGCGCTGTAACAGGTTTTTTCTGGGCCGCAATTATCAGTGGATCGCGAAGAAGAGTTTTTATGATTTTCTCAGTAGCTTTTCTAGCCAATGCAATTTTCTTAAGTTTCTTGAGCGCTACCGAATGGCTTTCTTATCCGCGCCTGGGCCCAGTGGCAATCTTTATTTTTAGTGTGGGAATTGCATTTGGTGTCACGTATCTCTCCGTAGGTCTTTCTGATCGCAATGCCTTAAAGAGCAATTTGTTTATGGTTCTAATTGGAACGATTCTTTACTTCCCAGCTCAAATTCTGCTTGATTCAAATCGTCCGAGAGTTGGTATTTTGACTTTGCTTATTGCGTTTCTAATCTCCGCGGTGGCAGTTTCATTTATTTTTGCACGCATAGATCGTGGCCCCGTGATTCGCACTAGCGTCATAACATCAGTATTAATTTGGGGTCTGATTTTGATTGATCAGATGATGCAGGCTTGGAGGCCGTTTGTAGAGAGTGACGATGTTAATTACCGTCCAGTTGCAACAATTGGCCAATCAACGATTTGGTTGACTGAGGTCTCATTCTGGGTAAGAGTTTTAGATTTTGCAATGCACCTAGTCCTTCCCACCCTCGCATTAACTTTAATTTCCTTTGCTGGCTATGTTCGATTCTCTCGCGGAACTCTTCTCGATGTTCTAAATCAGGATTACATCAGAACAGCAAGAGCGAAAGGATTGACCGAACGCACAGTCGTAATGCGCCATGCTTTTCGAAACACGATGATTCCCTTGACAACTATTATGGTGGGAGATGTGGCTGGAATCGTCGGAGGAGCAATCATCACTGAGCGAGTATTTGCTTGGCAAGGTATGGGAACTCTATTTAATAAGGCAATTAACTCCTTTGACTTAAATCTTTTGATGGGCGTAATTCTTTTTCTTTCAACTCTGGCAATTCTTGCAAATCTAATCGCCGATCTTCTCTATTCGGCTTTAGATCCTAGAATCCGTGTGGGAGCAGGAAAGTGATGGCAAAGAAGAAACAGAACATTGAGGTAACCAAAGACGCTGGCGAGAACGCCATTTTTAACAAAGAAACAGAGGGTTTAAGCCAAGGCCAAATCGTTTTGCGTCGTTTTATACGTCATAGAGCTGCAATGATTTCTGTAGTCGTGCTGTTGACGTTAATAACCGTGGTCTACACTGCGCTTGATTGGAGAATTGGGGATGAAGATGACCCATTTATTATTCCTGGATGGTGGAAATATGGTTTTGAAGACATGCCTGAGTTGCGCTACGGCGCGGATTGCGTGGATGGTTCTGTAGGTTGCCCAACCATTGACGCGGTTCCATTTCTTGACGGGGACGGTGTTTCACTTGGCCAACATCCATTTGGTCAAGACGATATAGGTCGTGACTATTTAGCGCTAGTTATGCGCGGTGCACAGCGCTCAATTCTGGTTATGTTTATTATTGGAATAATTGCGGCAACGCTAGGAACTGTGATTGGTTCAATCGCAGGGTATTTCCGCGGCTGGGTTGATGCAATCTTGATGCGACTTGTGGACTTTATTATCACAGTGCCAGTAATCATAATTGGTTCGGTTATTGGTTTTCACTTTGGGAATAAGGGAGCAGCATTCCTTGCCCTCTTGCTTGGCCTATTCTCCTGGACTGGACTTTCGCGCTTGGTTCGCGGAGAGTTCTTAACGCTTCGAGAACGTGAATTTGTTGATGCCTCAAGAGTAGCTGGAGCCAGCAATCGACGCATAATTTTTAAACATATTTTGCCGAATGCTGTGGGAGTAATTATAGTTTCGGTAACGCTTTTGATGTCAGGTGCCATATTGCTTGAAACAGCCCTGAGTTATCTTGGTTTTGGAGTCACCTCACCCGATGTTTCGCTAGGTCTGTTAATTTCAAATTACCAAGACGCTTTCACTACCAGGCCCTGGCTCTTCTGGTATCCAGGTTTGTTCATAATTGCGATTGCCTTATGTATTAACTTTATTGGTGATGGTCTTCGCGACGCTTTTGATCCTAGGCAGCGTCGTAGATTAAGTCGTAAAGAAAAGGTTAATGCCCTTGAGATGCGAGATAGAAGCGGGATGGCTTAACTATGAAAAAGTTGAATAGCCAAAGCCAGAGCAAAAATTGCAGTAGAGATCAGCACTCCAAGCCTGTTGAATTCAGTTTCAAATCTAAGGCCGATAAGGTTTTCAGATTTACTAAAGTTTTCGTGCCTTGCTCGAGCAATAGCTGTGGCAGCGCCGGAATTACTTCTGGGACTCTCTCCCGCCCTTATCATTCCGCTATCACCAATTCTCAGCCCTTTGATTTCATTGGGATGAATGTTTCGGCTGTGATATCTCCCAGGGGCTTGAGCCGCAAAGGCGTGAACCTTAACCCCACTTGGAAGATGCGTTACATACATGGTGAATCGGGCGTCAATTTCGGAGATTTCATGCCATCCAATGGTGATCTTCTTAAGAGGATTAACAATCACAAGTCCCTCATCGGAGAAGATCACTTTAGGATGTACGAAAATCAGGTAGAGCAAGGCGCAGAGCCACAAGCCCCAAGTCAGACTGGGCAATCCACCTCGAATGCCATAATCCAAGATATTGACGTAAGCAAAAGCGCTAATTGCAAAATATGCAGTAAAAGCGAGAAGATAGCCACTGCGGGGTCGAAAGCTTTCGATATTGCTCATAAGGGCATCATCTCACGGACAGTTGAAAGGGCGGCGTAGATGTCTCAACCAATTCTTCAAGTGCGAGATTTCACTGTTGAATTCTGGGTCGATGGGGTCTGGTATCCCGCTGCTATCAAGATGAACTTTGATGTTAAGGCCGGCGGAACTCTAGCTATTGTGGGCGAATCTGGCTCTGGAAAATCAACTACTGCACTTGGTGTTATGAATCTACTTGCATCAAATGCTAGAACTTCTGGAAGTGTGAAAGTTAATGGTATTGAAATGCTTGGTGCATCCGCTGGTGCGCTACGAAAAGCGCGCGGAAAAGAAGTTGCATATATTTTCCAAGAGCCAATGACTGCGTTAAATCCGGTCTACACCATTGGTTTCCAGATAGTTGAGACTCTTAGAACTCATTTTGATATGGGGCCAAAGCAGGCACGCACTAGAGCCGTTGAATTGCTAACGATGGTAGAAATTCCAGATCCTGATCTCTCCTTTGACAAGTATCCTCATCAACTATCTGGTGGGCAACGTCAAAGGGCAATGATTGCTCAAGCCCTTGCATGCGATCCTGGCCTTCTAATAGCCGATGAGCCAACGACGGCTCTAGATGTAACGATTCAAGCTGAAATTCTAGACTTGATGCGTAACTTAAAAACTCGCCTCAATTCAGCGATTTTACTAATCACCCATGACATGGGTGTTGTTGCCGATATGGCCGATGAAATTCTTGTTATGAAAGATGGTCTAACGGTTGAGCATGGCTCAGCTGATCAAATATTTAATGCCCCAAAGCATCCTTACTCCAAAGAGCTTCTAGCTGCAGTTCCAGAGCTTGGAACATCAGCAAAGCGCTCACTCGATGCATCTGCTCGTAAGCAGGCCCCAGTAATTAAATTAGAGAATGTAACAATTGCCTATCCAAAAAGAGGTCGAATTCCAGAGTTTGTCGCAGTTAGAGATTTCTCACTAGAGATTTACCCCGGTGAAATTGTTGGCCTGGTTGGAGAATCTGGATCTGGGAAAACTACTGTGGGAAGAGCCGCAATCGGATTACTTCCAATCAAGTCGGGAAAACTTGAAATTGTTGGTAAAGACATAAGCAATGCGTCGCAAAAAGACCTTTTCACTCTGCGTCGCCATACGGGAATCGTCTTTCAAGATCCAGCATCTTCCCTAAATCCACGTCTTCCAATCGGTGAATCTATTGGCGAGCCAATTTTTCTTGCAAAACTTGCAAAGGGCGATGAATTAAATAAGAGGGTTGAGGATCTGTTAGAACAAGTTGAACTTCCTCGCTCTTATCGAAACCGTTTTCCTCATGAACTTTCAGGAGGACAGAGGCAGAGAGTAGGAATTGCAAGAGCTCTGGCCCTCACCCCAGATTTGTTAATTGCAGATGAACCAACTTCAGCACTTGACGTTTCAGTCCAAGCCCGCTTCCTTGAATTACTCCTTGATCTCCAAGATAAATTAAAGTTTGCTTGCTTGTTTATCAGCCATGACTTAGCTGTTGTAGACATCTTGGCCCATAGGATTGCAGTGATGCAAGATGGGCTATTGGTTGAAGTTGGTGAAAGAGATGAAATTCTCAAGCGGGCTAAGCACCCTTACACCAAGCGCCTTATTGCGGCCGTTCCTGTTCCTAACCCCGCCGAGCAGAAGAAACGACGCGAGGCTCGCCTGGCAGGAAAGTTATAAAAGAGTTGTATTTGCAGTCGTATTTCATTTGAATTAATAACCACTTTTCGGCAGACTCTGCCAAAAGCAAAGGCTAAAGAGTGGTGAGTTTTCCATCTCTGGGCTAGTGCTTCCCTCGAACAAGGAGAACTAATGAATAAAAAGCAGAAGCTACGAGTCGGACTTGTAGCGCTCGCTTCTTTAGGTCTGGTTGCGGGAATTTTGGCGCCAGCTCAAGGAGCAAGAAATACCATAGTCTTTCACGAGACGAATCCATTAACCGGTTTTAACACTGGTCAGAAGAATATGAACTTAACTGCAAATACAGCGGTTTCATACATGAGTGGCATTGGCTTTGGCTACTTTGACGATAAAGGCAATTACATCGACAATACAACTTTTGGAACCCAGAGAGCTTCAGGATCTGGCTCAAAGTTTAAGATCACATACACCGTAGCTCCAGGACGAGTATTCTCTGATGGAACTCCGATTACCGCAGTAAATCTTCTATTTAGCCATGTAACTAGAAGCAATGCTTATGCAATTGCTGCGGGACTTGGCGATCCAAAGAGCGCTGCCGCTTCAGCATTTGACTCAGCTGGATACTCTTCAACCTGGGATCAATTCGTAGTTGGAGATCCGGTTCTGAGCGCAGATAAAATGTCTATCACCGTTAGCTTCAAGGGTAAGTTTGCAGACTGGAAGCTCTATGCCCCAGGACCATCAGCTATACACACTTTGGTGCTTATTGCAGATGGAAAGACTTCACTCCAGCCAGTAGCAACGAACGTAGATGCTACTGCGGATTTCGAAAAAGCCTTTTTTGCTAAGGACACAGCGTTTTTAAAGAAATTAGCTACTGTCTACAACACCAATTACAAAATCACGACCGTTACTTCAAGCACAAATCCACTTCTCTTTGTAGGTAATGGTGGTTACATTGTTAGCTCAGCGGTAGACAAGCAATCGGTAACAATGAAGAAGAACCCACGTTATAATTCAGGTCCTGCTTTTAAGGGTGATATCGATACCGTTGTGTTCCGATATATCACCGATGGAACAGCGGCAAGCCAAGCACTTTCTAATGGCGAATTAGACGTTTACCAGGGCCAGGTAACGGCTGATGCTCTAGCAGCTCTCAAGAAGATCCCCTCCGTCAAGGTGGTTGGAACTTCAGCTGCGATTTATGAGCACTTTGATACCCGTCTTGGCAAGAATGCCAATGATCCTAATCAACCCGAATACAACGGTCCATTCGCCGCAAAATTTGGCGAAAGAGCGCGAGCACTTCGACAAGCATTTTTGATGTGCGTTCCAAGGCAAGAAATTGTTGACAAGCTGATCAAGCCATTTGATCCATCAGCTGTTGTTCTAGGTTCAACATTCACCCTGCCTGGTAGCGACATTTACGACAGTGTAATTCGCGCCAATGGATCTAAGTTCTATAGAGGAACGCAAGAAGAGTTAAATCAGCGTGCTCGTGCCTTGATAAAGAAGTATGCACCAGAAGTTTCTGTTGCTAAGCCTCTAAAAATCAAGATTCAGGTCCCTGGAAATAATGAACGTCGTGCAAATCAGTTCGCTCTTGCCAAGGCAAATATGGCAAAGTGCGGATTTGAACTAGTCGGCGATGTGCAAGCAGCATGGAGTCCTCGCATTGGATTTACTGAATACGATGCCGTTTTCTTTGCATATGTTCAGACTTCTAATGCTCAGGCAGGAAGTGCCGCTAACTTCAAACTTGGTGGATCAAACAATCGCATGGGTGTAAATATCCCAGCACTTACCACTTTGATGGATTCACTAAGTACCCCAATGTCACGAACCGTGCTAGCGCAGAAGTTTATTGCTGCAGAACGCATCATTCATGATCAAGGTATAACTGTTGGTGTATTCCAGCATCCACAAGTTACTGCGGTGAACAAAGATCTCTCAGGCATAAAGCCTGCAATCTACTCACCAACATTGGTATGGAACTGGTGGGAGTGGAGCTACTAAAAAGTTAACCTAAAAATTTAGGAGCTTTTTAGCCAACTTGGATAGATACAGTGGCGCGCTTTGCGCCACTGTATCTCTCGCTTTATACATCGAAAGGGAGAGAATTAGATGCTGGCCTATGTAATAAGACGTCTAGGCGTACTATTTCTTATCCTCTTCGGCTCCAGCTTTATTCTCTATAACCTGGCCGCAATCTCGGGAGACCCCATTGGCGAACTGCGTTTCTCTGATGATCCAGGCGCAGCTCAGGCAATTATTGATTTAACCCGCCAGCTCCGTCTTGATGTCCCGCCACCGCTTCGTTACTTCATCTGGCTCAAAGGTGTAGTAGGTATCTTTTGGGGTAAGGCTGACTTTGGTTTGACTCGGGATAGTTTGAGCGTGGCTACAGAAATTGGTAACGCGATTCCAGTAAGTATTCGTTTAGTTTTCGTGGCAACGTTTGTTGCAATTGTAATCGGAATTGCAATTGGCATTGCAAGTGCTCTTCGTCAATATTCTCGCTTTGATTACACAATGACATTTTTTGCATTCCTGCTTTTTTCGCTGCCGATATTTTGGGTAGCGGTACTTCTCAAGCAATATATGGCAATTCAGTTTAATAATTTCTTAGCTGAACCCAAGATACCTTTTGGATGGCTCTTGTCGTTAAGTTTGCTGACAGCAGTTTTTTGGGCTTCCGTTTTAACTAGAAGTCGAGGAAGATTCTGGCTAATTTTTGCAATCGTGCTTGTGTCTACTGCTGTTTCTATTAAAACTCTTGAAATTTTGGGGTGGTTCACCAATCCAAGGCTAGGGCCAATCGCGATTTTCCTTCTTTCTATAGGAATTGCTTTTGCAATTACTCATATTTCAGTTGGTTTATCAAACAGAACCGCATTAAATGCTTCCCTGACTATGTCAGTTCTTACTTTAGGCTGGTATTTCGCTATCCAACCTGTGTTTAATTCCCAAACTTCACTTCTGCAGATCTTGGGGTTGGGAGTTGTCACCACAATTGTGGCCACAATTACCTCACTATTTTTCTCGCGGATTGATCGAGGGCCACTTATTAGAACCACAATTCTAACGGCGCTCCTATCGGCCTTTTTGATCGTGGTTGATAAATACATGAGGACTTGGAGCGCATACATGAGCGAGGATGCGGTTAATTTCCGACCTGTGCCAACATTTGGGCAGTCCAAGCCATTATTGCCGCAAGAAGATTATTGGATTAGAACCCTAGATATTCTGGTCCACCTTCTCTTGCCCACAATTGCCTTAACTTTGATTTCTTTAGCTGGATATGTTCGCTTTTCGAGAGGGACTCTCCTTGAAGTTTTGAATCAGGATTACATAAGAACGGCAAGAGCAAAGGGATTAACCGAGCGCACTGTGATTATGCGCCATGCATTCAGGAATACTCTTATTCCGCTAACTACAATCCTGGTGGCAGATATAGTTGGCATTATTGGTGGAGCAATTATTACCGAGCGTGTATTTGGTTGGTATGGCATGGGAACTCTATTTAATAAGGCTATTGCAACCATTGATCTAAATCTGCTTATGGGCGTTTTCTTCATAACTGCAACATTGGCAGTTTTGGCCAACTTGATTGCAGACTTACTGTATTCAGCGCTAGACCCCCGAATTAGAGCTGGGAGTGGAAAATGAAATTTCTCAAGCTTGGTAAGAATAAACAATTGAATGAAGATTTAGACTTGACTGGCGAGAATGCAATTGCCAATAAAGAAACTGCGGGCCTAAGTCAGAGTCAGATTGTCTTGAAGCGCTTTTTGCGCCATAGAGCTGCAGTATTCTCCGTGGGAATGCTAATCTCAATAATTATTTTTGTTTTCTCAGCCATTGATTCAAAAATTGGTCCAATTTCGATTAATGGATGGTGGAAACATAAAACTGATGACCTTCCTCCATTGCTCTATGAAGGTTGTCCAGATGGGACTGTCGGTTGCCCGACCATATCGATGCGACCAAAGTGGCTTGGAGGAGCAGGAATTGGTTTTGGAGAGCACCCCTTTGGTCAAGATGACATTGGACGAGATTATTTTGCGCTAGTAATGCGAGGAGCGCAAAGATCAGTGATGGTTATGTTCATTATTGGATTCTTTGCGGCCACCATAGGAATCGTTGTCGGAGCAGTAGCTGGGTACTTTAGAGGCTGGATTGACGCTGTTTTGATGCGCTTTACGGACTTTATTATCACTATACCTTCGGTAATCATTGGAGCGGTGATCGGTGCCAAATTTGGCAACCTAGGGGCGGCAGTCTTGGCCGTTTACTTAGGACTTTTTGCATGGACTGGACTCTCAAGACTTGTTCGAGGGGAGTTTCTCTCCCTTCGCGAAAGGGAGTTCGTGGATGCAGCCAGAGTAGCGGGGGCATCTGCGCGACGTATTATCTTTAAGCATATTTTGCCAAATGCAGTTGGAGTAATTATCGTTTCGGTGACTTTACTTCTCTCTGGAGCAATTTTGCTCGAAACTGCGCTTTCCTATCTAGGTTTTGGAGTTGTCTCACCCGATGTTTCACTTGGTCTC
>Ga0315901_10008048_pt1 | contig 12327 bp, 8 predicted proteins | sample LakEriMetagenome_10_FD_203761 | JGI IMG/M metagenome (GOLD analysis project Ga0315901, IMG submission 203761) | Freshwater fungal communities from buoy surface, Lake Erie, Ohio, United States - Buoy 2 MA116 | ecosystem: Environmental > Aquatic > Freshwater > Lake | place: USA: Lake Erie, Ohio...
GCCGGCGGTCGTTAGGTACACCTCCTCGTGATCGGATCGCGCACGGCCCGCCGTCTCGCGTCCGTCCGTGTCCATCTCGTCGTCGTCATCGTCGAGCGACCGCTTCCGGCTCTCTGACATCATCATGCAGGGGTGTAACCGCGAGAAGGCGTTCGCCGTGTGTGGCCGGATCGGCGTCGAGTCCGAGGTATCCGTACACGCGTGTCCCGATTCGGAAGATCCTGACTCTTATTTTTTATCTAGCCGGTGCTCTCATTTGTGACACGCGCGACCGTTACGGCCAACAGCCACACTGTCACCTTCTCGCCCGAGTCAAAGGCCTTTGCCGGCGGCGTCGTCAACCGATGTCTCCAGCGCGGCGGGCATGTGGTTGTCGAGGAGATCCACCTGGGCGTGCCCGAGACTGCCATGAGCAGCTGCCCGCCGCGCGCCGCGCTGGTCGTCAGCTGCATCGGCCGCGTGGTCCCGCGCGTGCTGCAGGAGATTCTGGCGCAGAGCAAGGCGCCCGACGCCACGGGCGAGCCGCGGTCCAAGGCCGCGCGCAACGACCTGCCGCAGGTGATGCCGCACGAGATTGTCTCGTGCCTCGAGGACCAGGGCTGCGAGTTTAGCTACGACGACTTTGACGAGCAGTCGGTGCAACAGCTCGAGGCGCACATCCGCGACGCGCTCGGGCCGGAGAAATGGTACGAGCGCGTGCAGCAGGAGTGGGGCGACCGGCTGCTCTTTGACGTTCTGCCGCTGCGCCCGCCGATGGACGTGATGCCGCTGGCGTGGCGCGACGGCGCGCTGGACGACGCCGTCCGCGTCATCGGCCTGATGCCGTCGGCGGCGACCTCGTACCTCGATGTCGTGCGGCCGTGCTTCAGCTCGTTCACCCGGTTCACGATGCCGCCGCACGAGGAGCTGCAGGCGCTGGCCAACTGGACGCCGCGGTCGCTGGCGGCAATGGTCCCGGTGCTGATGGAGACCAAGGGCTTCTCGTTTGTCAAGTCCGTGCAGCTGATCCAGGACGAGGCGCTTGAGGCGCTGAAGAAGGCGCCGCACGCCGGCGTCGGCATTGACGCGGCGCACCGCTACGTTTTTGAGACGGTGCGCTCGACGTCCGGGCACATCTGCAAGTGCCAGCGATGTCTGCGCATGCTGTCCGAGATGCGGAGCGCCTTCACCGACGGCTTTGGCCTGTTTTCCGTCTACTCGTACCTGTTTGAGAAGCTGGGCGCCAACACGGCGCGCAGCACCTGCGCGCTGCTGATGATGCTGACGAGCCATCTACTGATCGGCAGCGTCGACGGCCGGGCCATGTCGATCGCGCTGATGCTGCTGGGCGCCACGTCCATCGGCAAGACCTTCATCCTCAACATGATCCGCAAGATGCTGCCGCGCTGGGTGCAGGACAGCGCCTCAAGCAAGTCGAACCAGGCCAGCCTGTCGGGCGACCCGCTCGCCAACATCCCCAACACACTGGTCGCCGGCAACCGCAAGATCGAGATGCAGAACGAGCTGATGATCCCCGAGACCACGACGCAGGCGCTGGACGAGTACGGCGACGCCTATGCCACGCGCACGCGCAGCATGACGGGCAAGGACGCCGTCTGGTACGACCCGATCACGCGCACGGCCGTCTGGTTCTGCAAGATTGTGATTGCGGCCAGCAACTCCATCTGCGGCAACGGCGCGCCCAACCCCGCCATCCTCCAGCGCTTCACGCACATCACTGGCATGACGATCCCGGACATGTTTGCCACGATCTGGCAGGACAAGCACGCGCAGGCAGAGAGCGACTGCGCCGAGCTGCTGTCCCAGTGCTTGTGCGCGGCAATCGACATCCAGAACTTCATCCTCAACGAGCTCCGCATCGTGCCGTCGTTTGCCTGGATGATGTCGGCGTTCCAGTCACTGACGGACGAGAAGAACATCACGCCGCGCGCCGTGGCCACGATGCGGTCCGCGGTGCCGGCCGCGTGGATCGCCGACCGCACCGCCTTTCTGGTCCTGACCTGCGAGCACATCAGCATCACGGACCTGCTGATCGCGCGCTGCCTGCCGATCCCGATCGACTTTATGCTCAGTCTGATCCAGCCGGTGGCCGGCACGGGCGTCGACAGCGGGCACATTGACGCGTTTGGCAATCTCAGCAAGGTGGCCGTGGTCCCCGACCGCTTCCGGCTCCGCGACACCAACAGCCAGGACATGGCCAAGATTGTTCCGCCCGGCTTTGTCACGCTGGCCGGCGTTGCGCAGGCCAACACGCGCCGGCGCGACGAGGTGCTCCGAAACGCGGCCCGCAACACGACGCCAGACACAAAGAGCACGGCCGAGGACATGGCCGTCAGCCTGATGGCGTGGCCGAAGATTGAGGACTTTGGCGTCTCGGTCGACCTGCTGACGATGCGTCCGCCGAAGGACCTGCTGGCAGCGGCGTCCGAGGTGCTGCGCATCCTCTCCGAGATGCTCGATCTCGACATGCTGCTCGAGAACGAGCAAAAGACGCACGTCTATCTGCCGCACGGCTTTGTGCGCTGGCTGAACGCGCAGGACGGCCCCGACGCGGATCCGTTCCGGCAGATAGCGCTCGGCCAGACGGTCAACACGCCCCAGCTCATGCCCGACCGCAAGATTGTGTCGCTCGCGCCGCCAGCCGACGCGGATGCGCTTCGGCACTTTGAAGCAATGATGAAGCGGACGCACGGCTACTTTGCCGAGATGGCGGCCCTCCGCACGCAGGGCCTTGCCTTTGCGCTTATCCACTGCGGCCTCGAGTATCCGTACCTGGTCGGGTCCCAGAACTACGAGATGGACAGCGTGCTGCAGCGCTTCATGGACGTCAACCAGATCCGGGTGCAGCCGCCGCAGGGGGCCCCTTCGGCAGTGCCCCGCGACTTTGCCAATGGCCCGGCGCCGCTGCGCAACATCGACATGGATCCAGAGGTGCTGCCGCCGCGCATCTCGTTCCGGTCGCTGGCCAATCCGCCCATCGGCGTGCCGCCAAGCCTGCGCAAGCTTGCCGCGTCGATGCGGCTCCCGTATCCGATCGAGGTGCCGATGGCCAACAACGGCCGATTTGTGCTCACGCCTCGCGACAACATCCTCAAGTACGGCCAGCCGATGATGGCAAAGCACACTGCGCCCCGGTTTGACGTGTTTGTCCACCCGAACAACAAGCGCGGCGACGCGCTGACATGCTTTATCGACAACAAGCTGAGCTGGCCGGTGTACTCGTACATGAGCACGCTGGAGACGATGCTCTGCTGCGCGCCCGATCTGCTGACGTCGGCGGGCGTCACCGACGACGCCATCCTGCGGATCGGGCAGCTCGGGCCGAATCTCTCGACGCAGTGGAACATCAACGTTAAAGATGAGGTTGAGATGATGCTGCAGCGGCCCACGAGCACGGTGCGGATGGTTATTTTGGCCCTGCTGATCCACGCGCTCGGCGTCAATAACCAGCTGCCGTACCCCGGCCGCTTTGTCGAGGACCTGCTCGAGGACGAGCGGACCCGGCCCCTGGTCCCGGAGATCATCAAATTTATCACCGTGCGGATGGAGACGGAGCAACTGGTCAACTACTGCCGCCCGGTGGCCGAGAAGCTCTGGCAGCAGAGCCAGATGCCCATCGAGTATCTGCAGTCGATGGCGGCCCACTTTCACGAGGAGCTTGCCGCGCACCTCAACCACCGCATCTCGCACTGGTACGACAAGCTGCGTGCGAATCTGGACCGGCGCTATCCCGAGGCAGTCTTTGACAACCTCCGCGCCGCAGCCACGCCGCGAGACCCCTTTAAGGACAATTACTTTAACGACGAAATGGAAGTGTAATCTGACACGCATTACAATTTCTTTTTGTGCAGCGTGACACCCGTGAGGTTCCAAAACTCTTTCAGGCTCACCACTGTCTTTTCCAGCTCAGGTTCGCTGCGGACGGGCTTTTGCGCCGGCGTTGCGGCCACGGTGCGCTTGACAAGCGTGTCGTTGACAGGCGCGGTCTCACGCCTGACGAGCGTCGGTGACGGAGACGGCGACCGAGGCGGTACTCGCCGGTACGGCGTGCAGTGCTCAAAGATCGTGCCGGCCACCATGGCAATCACCAGCGCGCAGACGGCCGAGCCGACAACGATGCCGGCCGTCGTGGCGCCGCTAAACACGGGCGGCGGAAGCTTGACGGCAGGGCAGACGGCCGTGACGGCCGGCAGGCACGGCAGCGAGCCGCCGGCCGCAATGTACGTGTCGTTGGCCGGGTCGTCGCCAAACTGCACGCTCCGGTCGTTCTGCACCAGCGGGTCGCAGTGGTGCGCGTGCATCGTGTTGTTCATGTGGCACTCGGTCGATCCGTAGACATCGTCGTCGTTGCTCATGAATATGTTCTCGTAGAAGGTGCTGTTGACCAAGTGGTTGTTGGTGGCGTTCATAAAGCGCAGCAGCTGCGCCGACGTCCAGTTGACCGCCGGCAGCGAGTCGCCGCCGCTGTCCGTTGTTAGCTGGTTCAGCAGGAGAAACGACGAGATCTGCCGGTTGGCCACGTTGATGTCAAAGACGACGCGCGTTACCGACGACAGGCCGGACCGGTAGATCTCGATGATGTGGTTCTCGCGCGTTGCCGTAATGTTCAGCCGCAGAATGTCGTCGCGCGACGTGATCACGGTGCTCAGCATCATCGCGTCCGCGGCGCAAAAGACGGCATCGTCAAACGCGCAGACCTGCACGTAGCGTCGCGTCGGCGCGCGCGCGTGGTACACGCCCTCGACCGCGTCGCCTGGCGCAGGCCCGCAGACCTTGGCGCAAAAGATCAGATCCCCGATTGTGCGGACCAGTCGCCAGGCCGCCTGTCCGTTGCTTGTCTCCAGGTTGGTGACGGTGCGGTTGAACCACGGCGACGACCGCGGCCGGCACACCGTTTCCGTGTCGTCCACCAGCGGGCCCGTCGGATCCGCGTCCGTCTCCAGGTCCATCAGGTCCACCGGCAGCACCCGGATCGCGGGCCGCGCCACGCGAAAGACGTTCGCGCTCTGCGTGCTGCTGCAGGCGGCAAACAGGTCCAGCTCCACGTGCAGCCAGGTCAGCATGCTGCCGTTGCGCGACGCAATGACAATCCCCGTGGTCGCCATCAGCTGGAACCCGCTGCGCGTGTAGCGCACGCAGCGCGTCTGCAGCTGCGAGGCCGCAATCGCCTGGCCGCCGGCATAGACTGCGGCGAGATGCATCACCAGCGCCTGCGGGTTGCTGGCGCGCGCAAAGACGGCCGCGTTTGGCGAGCTGACCGTCTCGCCGATGGCAACAGTGACGTTCTGCGTCGACTGCAGCGACAGGACGGCCGCGAAGCTGCCCGAGGCGGAGCCGGCGCAGCTGCACCATGCGTGCGCGCGCGCGGCGGCGAGCAATAGAATGAACCACATGTGCTTTATTTCGGACAAATCCGAACTCATATAGTCCACTTTTGGTCGAAAATCGACTTGTCCTGCATGGCCGGGTGCTTCATGTCCACAATGATCGAGCCGGGGATGACGGCCACAAACGGCGGGCCGAGCTCGCCGTGCTGGAACGTCGGCGCCACGCGCACGCAGTCGGCAACGGCGGCAAACCCGGTGGCCGCGCACATGCGTCGCGCAATCCGCGCGTACGTCGCGCGCAGCTCGTCCGTTGCCATGGGCTTAAATTCGGGACTTTCCAACGGCCGGATTTTTGGCGGGCTTTCCGCTCACTTTTTGTGTTCGCAATGTGCGAGCACCAGTACAGGGGAGTGTGGTCGGCGGAGCACCAGCGCGCGTATGACGCCGTGCTCGAGCAGGTCGCCCAGAAGCTCCGCGAGCCGCACGTCTCGCCGTTTGAGTCGTTTGATCTCTTTGAGCTCTGGATCGCCAAAACGATCGACCAGACGGCCCCGCCGCGGCTTGTGCGCCAGGCGCTGACCGCGATGCTTGCCGACAGCAAGCCGACCGTGCTGCAGCAAATGTCGGCAGGCTATCTCCGGAGCCAGGCCGGCATTGTCGAGTCTATCTCGCGCATGCCGCTGTGGGAACGCGACTCGATCGTCCGGAAGATCATGACCGCCTTCCCGCCCGTGGATCTGCGCTGCCACGAGGACCCCAACTTTGGCGAGGACAACGACGACGACAGCGACAGCCGGATGGAGTACCACTCTCTGGATAACGTAGATGTGGACGTTTTCAATACACCGTTGTTTCATTATCATGGCGCAGCCGGGCCAGCATGTCTCGGTCCACAACATTGATCCAAAGGAGTGGCGGCTCTACGTCGAGTGGCTCCTCGCGCCGCTGCGCGAGCCAGACGCCAAGTTCTTCACCCTGACGCACAAACAAGAGCACGAAACGTTCAAAAACAGCAAGCCGCTAGAGGTGACCGCGGAGAAGATGGTTCTCCGCAACGGCAGCGAGCGGGCCGACACCCGGCGGCGCAAGCGGGACAGCGACGGCAACGTCAAGACGCTCGACGAGCGTCTTGACATCAAGACGTTCCATGCGCTCTGCTCGCTGGAGCTGCCGCGCTTCCGCGAGCTGCTGGTCGACCTGATCAGGCGGCTGAAAAAGGGCGACAAGATTGCCCAGGCCACCACAGTCGCCGCGCAGTACGCGCGCGACCTGCTCATCTCGCTCGCCATGGCGGCCACGTGCCGGCCGCAGCCGTACCCGCCGCTGCAGGCGCTCGGCCTGCTCCACATGTACAAGTTCCTATGCGAGCCGGGCGACAACGTCTACGCCGCGGCCATCAGCGAGCACGTGACGGAGCTGCGCGAGCTGCTGCTTGACGACGCGGCCCGCGAGCGGATTCTACAGCTGGCCAGCAACCGTGTATTGTTTACCTCCAAGTCGTATGAGAAAGTGTACCGAATAAAAAAGGCCGTCTAGTGATGCTTCTTGTTGCTCTTGTGGCGCCGCGGCATCTCCTCGTCCTTCTTGTCCTTGGGCAGCTTCCCCGTGTTGCGGCCCTTGTCGTCTTCATCATCGTCATCACTCCCAGAGTCGGACGACGACGATGAAGACGACGACGAGCTGTCGTCGTGTCCCTTGACGGCGCCTGTCGCGCGCGGCCGCTCGTGCGTCTGTTGGTCCACCCTGGCCATGATACTGTTGGTGGCCGCGTCAAGTGATGTGTGATGCGCCTTGTTGCTCGTGCGGACTGACACGCCGTCGCTAGCATCGTTAGGAACCAGCTTGGTGGTCACCAGGCCGGTGGCATTGCCGTGTTCGGACACCAGCAGCCAGTTGGGCGGCGACGTCTCCTTCAGATTCTTGGTCGCAGCGGTCACCAGCTCCGCGGGGGTCGGCGGCGGCAGCTTGCTGCCCTTTGGCGCCTTGATGGCGTGTGTCTCGCCAGTCTCGAGTGACTTGGGGAGCTCCTCGAGCGTGTAGCCGAGCGAGGTGGCAAAATGCGCCAGCGGGCTGCCCGGGGTCGTTGCAGTGCGGCCTTTGCTTGCCGTGTTGGCAGTGATGGCATCGAGTCCGCCGCCAACAGCAAGCGCTTGTTTGCTGTGGTCAGGAAGGCTGGCCGGGTCGATGGCGATGTTCTCCAACTTGAGCTCTCCTTTCGCGTCGGAGAAAACAATGTCGTGAGGAGTCTTCTCAAACAGCAGCTTGGGCGGCACGACCACGTGGTGGTCCTTGGTCGGCATGTTCAGGGCCTTGATGCCGACAAGATCCTTCTTGTTCTTCCCATCGCTGTGGATCGTTGCCAGCGCGTACGCCGTGTGCGGCGGGCCTTTGAGCTCGATGCTGAATGACTCTGGCCGGTGGCCGTACGCGGCCGCCAGATTCTTGAACTCGGAGGCAGTCTCGACCGGCACCTGCGACTTGGCCGGGTGCTCAATGTCGGCCGCATCGGGGTGGAACGTGGCGGCAGTGTGCAGATGCACCAGCGCCACGTCGCCCTTTGAGGCAGATTTGTACGCGCGGGACCGGACAACGCCGGTCACCGTGACCGGCTGGTCCGTGCCGACCGCCACGTACTTTGGAGGCTGCGAGTCAGTCATTGCCGTGGCTAATCGTAACGGCCGGGGATATCATATATTCACGCGAACGACATGCATATGAATGCCGCGTATTGCTGGCTAAAGCTGCCGTCAAAGATGCTGCTGCGCACGGGCAAGCAGCTCGACTTTCTCCTTCACAGAGACGTCCCCGCGACGCTGATCACAAGGCGAAGAGAACAGACACCACCAAAGCCTGGAATCCAAGAAATTGTCGTGACAGGTCGAATGGAATGCCACATGTACATGCTATACAACACCCCAAACATCTTGTATGATACTGCAAACAAAGGCATGTTCAATGGCGTGATAGATACACTAGAAAGCAAAAACAGGCTGTTCTACAAACTCCAGCAAAGTCCAATCGATATTTCAATTTCACACGGACAAATTCTGGACTATTTCGGACCTGATGATACGATGTATAACTCAAGGGAACAGGACATCAAGCAACATCTAACCAAACACAGCACGCTGCCGTACCTTCTGATCAGGATGCCAAGTAATGGCCATGCTTGCATGGCGCCAATGCATTATGGCAATTTTACATTGACAACAGTGATTCGAGAAGACTTTGAGGGATTTTCGTGTGTCGGCAGACGACCGGGAGACCCGTGGTATTATTACAATGCACTGACAGGAGTGGTTAGGCTGCACGAGGAGGATGTACGACGCTGCATCAACACGTTGACAAACCCGACAGTTCGTCCAGGCAGAACAAACAAAAAGGATTTTCGTAAGGGATGGGAGATAACCCTGTATTATCAGAACAACTTCATTAAAACCCCGCCGACGTTGGCCTCCGGCAACGGTCTTGGGTTGGAAGAAGTTTCGGTTGAAGAACTAGCAGAATTGCTGGAACGAACTGGCGCAAGAACAAACGTGCTCGGAGTCGATGGTACCCCGACGCTCATACCACTTGTTGACCGCACATTTTCCGATACCTGCGGAATCACCAATCTTGGCAACACGTGCTACGTGAGCGCAGCAATGCAACTCTTTGCGCGTCTCGACGGGTTGGAACATGTCGAGGAAATAGACAGCGACATTCCTTCGTTTCTGACTGAAATGTTCCTCATGGCCGGTAATGTCATCGCGCCGTCGGAATCTTTCATAACGTCATTTGCAAGGAAAATAGACATAAACCCTAACCGTGACCCCGATGTGCTAGATCCAAAGTATGTGAGCAACGTCATAGAGCAAGTTGACGTATCTGAGTTTGTATGTAATGTTGCAGACGGCGCCCGCGAAATCAATCGCTACTTTATGCAGAATGTTGACATGGCTACACGCGAGTACAACCAACACACATGCGTCAAATGCGGTCAGCTGATGATAGATACCCAGCGTGTCAGTTCTCAGCACACGTTTACAATAGCGATAAAAGAGAAATCACCAGAGTTAGATCTTCAGAAATTAATTAATGATAGACAGGCTGACTTATTACTACCGGGGTACGATGAGCGGACGTGCGGATCATGCGGGACAAAGCAGGCTGTCCGAGGAGAAAAAACCGAAATAGTATCTCTCGGCAAGTACGCACTGCTTCAGTTTGCAAAGACTGGTTCGCCAACGTCCAAGCCTGTTTTTGGGTTCCAAGATCCAGACATGTTTTTCCTGACAGATTCAGATGGTGTTAGACACGTCTTTGAATCTGTCGCAATGGTTTTACATCGAGGCACATCTACCGGAGGACATTATGTAGCAGCAGCCAAGAAAAATCGTAATACGATTGTTGTGTACGACGACGAGCGTGTATCCGGTGAATACGCATCGTTTACAGATGCACAGATAGAAGACACAAACGAACTTCTGAGAATCCACGATTCCTACGAATGTGTATTTGGCAACCCCCCGCAGGTACATCCAAATCAATCTATACTTTCTACATCTAATTGTTCTTTCTAGGACCCTGCCGATCCAAACGCACTGCGTTCAAGGGTGGAGGCAGCTATCGACGGGTGGATCACGCCGGTGCTGCTGCTTGGCGTGCGGCTAGGAGATGCCGCGTGACATCATGTACCATTTCATCCAGCGGAGCAGCTCGTCTGTCCGCGACTTGCCGACATTATACTTTTTCATGGCCTCGACAAACCGCTCGTAGTAGTGCGCGCGCTCCTCCGTGTTGAACCCGAGCGCCAGCGCCTTGCCAATCTGCTTCCGCTCCTCGAACCGGAGCGAGTCGCACGAAATCTCCTCCAGCTTGTCGTCCAGCTCCTCTGCGGACATGACCCGCTCGCTGGCCGAGCCAAAGGCCAGCGGCACCGCCAGCTCTGACAGCCAATACGTCGTGTGCGACATGTCCTGGTCACCCTCTTGCATCCGGTCCGCCAGCAGGCGCAGCTCCAGCGTCATCGCGTCGACCAGCCGCGCGTTCGCCGTCCCGCGCAGCTCGCCGCTCCCGACCGCACCGGGCCCGAGATAGACAGCGCCGCGGTGCAGGGCCATCTCCGCGGGCATCTCGCCGTGCCGGAACGCGCAGCCGAGCTCGACCGCCTCCTCGAAGCTCAGCTCCAGCGCAACCATGCTGCCCGGCAGGCCCGGCCAGGCGTTGGCAGCGCGCGCGCACAGCCCGTCAATCTTAGCGGCCGGAAACGGCGCCGTCGCGGCCAGGTGCCGCTGCAGCTTGTACTGCGAGACGCCAAGGATGCCGAGCATCTTCTCGATCAGCCGCGAGACCGTGTACCAGCCAAACTTGTAGCGGTAGCAGTGCATCGCCAGCGACGCGGCAATGCGGAGCAGCAGCGTCGGCGTCAGGGCCACCCGCGCAGCGTGACAGCGCTGGTCGATCATGAAAAGCGCCTCGATGACCGCCTTTTCCGGCGCAAGCTCCAGCAGGTCGCTGCCCAGCCAGCCAGTGGCGATCTCGTCCGAGATGATCGCGTGCCACAGCCCCAGCGTGGCGGACCCGCCGCAAAACACGTCAAAGTGCCGCTGCCGCGACGAGTAGATGGTCACGGCGCACTTTTCCGCGTCCAGCCGCGCGATCCACGCCGTTGCCTCTGCCACGGACACGCGCCGCAGCCGGCTGGCCGAGCAGACGGCGTCCACGAAGATTTCTGCCAGGCCGCCCGACATGCGCCGGTACGGCTGCACGCGCTGGCGCCCGCCGCCGGGCAGCTGGACCGTCACGGGCGCCGCGAGCACCGAGTGAATCTCCACGCCGACCTGGCCCGCCAGCACGCGGTCGCCACAGACAATCGCCACAAAGATCGGCACGCCATCGCCGCACCAGCCCGACAGCTGCCACTGGCTTGCGGGGTGCTCAAACGTCGCGCGCGTCACGTCGACAGCCAGCACCCGCACGGTCGACACAATCGCCGGCCAGACGCGGTGCGCGCCGAGCCCGTTCTTTGTGTCGCTGCAGCCAGAGCCCGCCAACCGCAGCGGGTAGAGCGGCACGGCCGTGCGCTTGGCAGGCGGATCCATGAAAATGACCGTATATGCAGCATAATTCTGCCATCGTAGGCTCGGAAAAAATGTTTGTCACCTGCGACCATGAGCTATTCAAGCGTCTGACGTCCAAAAATGCAACGCTGGCCAAAGAAGACAAAAAAAGTCTGTTTGAAAGGAATCGGCAGCTCCTGATCAACCTTCTGGTGAAAGGCGAACACCGTTTCAAAAAAATCCACACGCGGCGGACAAAACAAGAACTGGCTGCATTGAACAAAACTCAGCGCGCCCAGCCGCACGACATATCGGAGGAGGACCAACAATTGCTTGACAACCTTGGACAGCTAGTAGACCAGGAACAACAGTACGCAATAAAAGAAGCCCAGATCGTGAAAAATATCACTGCTGCCGAGAACTTGTTAAATTCCGTCGACATTCTCTCTCTAAAAGAGCTTCAAGGCATCCGTATCCAATTGGACAAGGCGGCCAGCAAAAACGATACAGAGACACGATCAGAAGAGATTGGCAGAAACATAGACAATTTGTTCACCAGGCTGCGAAAGAAAACCGGAGACACAAAAGATTCTATCAAGTTTTACAGAAAAGAAATACGAAACATCGGTCCTGATGTCGACACTACAACCGCAAGAGAATCAGTAAAAGAATACATCGACGTCCTCAACGAAATAGCCTCTGGCGAAGGAGATCGAGTATTCAATCAATCCAGAAATGTCGAGTTTGTTTCGGCAACAGAAGACGAGATCGTGAGATGTCAATCATGTGCAGACGCCCATCGGTTTCCCACACTATGGCTTGATCCTATAGATGACCAGTATCTATCTCGTGACTACATCAAGACAGTTGCGCCAAACTGCAAATGTAAAGACCAGATTGACCACCTTGTCATCATGTCTGATGTGATGATGGAATACCTCAAAGAGATGAGGCAGACG
>Ga0315901_10008049_pt1 | contig 12327 bp, 22 predicted proteins | sample LakEriMetagenome_10_FD_203761 | JGI IMG/M metagenome (GOLD analysis project Ga0315901, IMG submission 203761) | Freshwater fungal communities from buoy surface, Lake Erie, Ohio, United States - Buoy 2 MA116 | ecosystem: Environmental > Aquatic > Freshwater > Lake | place: USA: Lake Erie, Ohio...
TGGTGTTGGTGGGGCGTGCGGTCGTAGGTGGGTGGGAAGCCGAACAGTGCCGCCCCGAAGCGTGGGCGGTGCGAGGAACAGCTTCCATGCCCGAAGCACCATTGGGGCGGGGCGGCATTGCCACCAACAATGTTATATCGGAGACTACTTTCACCGTATCCGTATAAAATCGGATAATTATTTCAGCTTTTCAGCCGTTCGGCCATCTGCTTAAGTAGCTCAGGCGAGCCATACTTTGTAACGAGTAATTCAAGATCCAGTGGCGTAAGATGGCCCCGGTGTTTTATTCCCATGTTGCGTAGCACTTTGCGCAATGTTTTATCGCAAATGCCATAGCGAAAACACAAAACTTCACGGGTTTGAATGGTTAGCATTTCGCAAAATATTTTTTGTAGGGCAAGGCCTTCTTTTTTAACGTCATTATTTCCAAGGCATCAGCTAAAAGAGTAAGTATTTCGGCAATCCTTTTTTCTTTGCCAGTAGCATTTTTTGAAATCAATATTTCGAATGATTTCCTTCTTGCATCCGGTTTAAGCAAAAAATCAAATCCGTAATAAGTAGCAAAAATTTGTGTTCGAATTGCCAACGTTTCAAGCGATGGATGGTGGTACATTATTATCATAAACGTGCCAATTGGGTTTCGCAAATATAGGTTTTTCGGAGTTCATTAGCCACTAAAAGCACGTTTCCGACCCAAAATAGCAGGGGTTTTAAAATCACCGTACACTTGCTCAACGAAACGGGCAAAAAAGGTGAATCAGATCCTAAAAATTACGCTCTTTACGGCCATCATTGGTGGCATCGTTTATTTGCTCAAAGCTGGCAAAGACCAGGTGAGCGAGTGGGCCGATAAAATCACCGTAAAGTTTGCTGGCATAGGCAAGCCGGGCTTACGAAATGGCAATGTCACCATACCCATCACGCTATCCATTTTCAATCCTTCACCGCTATCTATTCCGCTCACTAACATAAGCGGCAAAATATTCCTGTTAAGAAATTCACTTTGGCAACCCGTGGGCAACATACTGCCATCGGGGGCCGTGGCATTTGCGCCAGGCGAAACACGGCAAACATTTTTTCCGGTAATCGACCTATCAAAATTAAATCCGATTACAAGCGTGGCCAGTGCTATACAGGCCGCTACCAGTTTGCTCAACACGGGTGGCCAGGTGAACGCCAAACTAAAAATTGATGTAACCATTAACATCAAAGGCTTTGAGCTTAACCAAAGTACAGAGCAATCCATCAACCTAAATGATTTGTACCGTGCGGCAGCTTAATCAACTATTGCGCGGGTTAGGCTTGGTGCCAAATGGCAAGCGATCTGTTTCGCCCATCCCTGCAAAGCTATTGGCATTGGTGCCAAAGCCAGAGGGCAAAAATGAAGTTGTAAAAAGTAGCAACGCGGATCCCGAGCGCGACACCGTGCCCATGCTCATGCGCAATGTAAAACGCCAGAAGTGGCAAGGCGCAAAATTAGCTCAGGCACTAAAAGGATCAAGCCGCTACGAAACCGTAAAAAACATTTACGATTTTATTTTCGATCACATCCAATACGAATTAGATCCACCCGGTAGCGAAACAGTGCGTAGCCTTCGCAGATTGGTTGCCGATAAAAAAGGCGATTGCGATTGCTTTGCCAGTGCCATTGCAAACCTACTCACCAACTTAAATATTCCTTTTGCTTTTCGCATTGCAGCCTACAAAGGCAGCAGCGATTACAGTCACATCTATATCGTGGTGCCAAAGTCGGGCAATGATCTTTCCAATGGCTACTACACGATTGATCCGGTAGTGCATCGCTTCAATTACGAAGTGCCCTTCACAACTAAAAAAGATTTCGGTATGAATTTAAAATCACTCGATGGCTTTGGCGATTGCCCAGTAAAGAAGTTTGACCCGCCAATTAGAAAAGAGTATGTGGCCAGTGCATCTTCATTAAAAGCGGCAGGGCTTACCAACACGGCAAAGCTACTGACTACTGCTAACATACCATTCACAGAAAACAAAACGCCAGGCGAAGCCTCGCTCACCGTGGGCAAAACTATTGTGCCCGCTTTTGTAGATACCAAAACCGCACCCGCTTTGGTGGCCTCATTGATAGCACAACAAAACGAACCGGAAAAAACAGAGGTAGCCATCGCACCTACATCAAAAGAAAATAAAGCAGTGGCCTTAGTAGCCCTTGGCCTCTTTGGCATGGCCGCAATAGTCAATCAATTTAAAAGTAAACCAAGTGCGCTAAATGGTATGGGCGCACCTCGGAAAAAAATAGCCTCATACCAATTCTAAAAAAAAAAGTAAAAACGAAAATCAGATTATGGAAAAAGTAACTGTTGACAAAGCAAAAAACGAAATCTTAGATTTCTTGATTGCTGCATTTGGCACAAGCCTTGGCATTGTGCTTATGAAGATGGCTACCCGCGCTGGACTTAACCAATGGTTAGTGCCAGGTGTGGGGTTAGTAGGTGGTGTGGGTTTGCGCGTGTATGGCCCAAGCTCATTCATGAAATCGATCGGCACGGGTATTGGTATTGCAGGCGCTGCCGACCTTACCAAAAAAGGAATTGACTTTGCCGGAACAAAAATTCCTGCACTGGCCAATTTCACCAAGGATCTACCCAACTTCTCAGGGTTCCCTAGCGATCCAATAAATTTTTCAAAGTCAACACCCTCAATGCTTAGGGGTAGCATGGGCGATTTCTCGCCTGCGCAAGTGGTAAGTTCTCAACTACTCAGAAACTAAAGAGGACAAAATCAAAAAATAGTAAGTCAACCAAAAAGTAAAAATTAAAATTTTAAAAAACGAAGTCATGAAAAAAGTTATCAATGTAATGTTCACCATCGCTTTGCTTTGCATGGCAGTGGTATTTTTCAAATCTGCAAGCCCAGAATCAATTGCAGTAGTTAGTATTGTTGGCGTGGTATTGTTTGCCGTGGCAAAAGCACCAACCAAGAATGTGTACGGCTTCCGTGGGTATTTCTATGCCGATGGCGAGATGCCCTTCACAGCAGCGCAAAAAGTGTTATACGATTATTTAACCGGCCCCAATGCTGACGTAAATACAAAAACCGCTTTGCTAAATCGCGAGTTAAGTATCAACAGCTATTGCGAATCGCTCAAATTTCAAATTCCGATTTCTACGGGTGGAAAAATTGAGCTTTTAAATGCTACCACTGCATACCGCCAAGGCCGTATTCCTATCGAGTTTAACCAAGGCTTTTTGCCAAAAGGTTTTAACCTGGCTATCAGCCATGTGCGTGCAGCTTTTGGTTCTGATGCGGCTCTTTTGCCTGAGGCTATTGTCAACTACGGTACGGTTGCATCTGCTTTCCCTGCGGCATTGCAACATGGTCAGATAAGATTTTTGCAAAACAACGTGTTGAAAGAGCAATTTACTGGCCGTGCGTTGGGTACTGCCGTTGCTTCTACGGAATCAGGTATTGAAAAAGATGGTTTAGAATTACAAACTCCTTTCATTTTGGAAGAAGGCAAGCCTGTAACCATCGAATTATTTTGCCCTACTGGTGTAACGTTCCCTGCTACTCCTGCCATTTTATCAGTGGCTATTGAGTTGTACGGTGCCGTTGTACGCCCTCGCTCTTAATATTTTTTAGCAGTTAAAAAAAGTGGGCTTGGTGACGAGCCAAGCCCACTCATTTTCCAAAACATTTTAACCAATAAAAAAGATGGCAAAGAGAAAAACGAGAGTGCAAGTAGTGGTAGTAACCGTGCCAAACACAAGCCCGGCAGGTGCGCCCATCGAGGCACAAATCACGCTCGACAAAGCCTATGATAGTGCCAAAGGCGTTGCCGTATCAATCGGCAATGGGTTTGCTACTTCGGGCAATACCTATGTAGATGTTGGTTTGCGCGATGCCTACGGCACCATTGTAGATGATCAGCACATGGAAGCCTTGCAAGCAAGCAGCTCGGTGGCACCAGATAACAAGTATTTGAGCATTGATTTGAAAAACAACAATCAGTTAATTTTTGCGCGGGTTATTCCGCCTATTTTAACTACGTCACAATTCACTATTCAATTCAGGTTTTTACTTGTTGACGACAACGAGGTAGTAGCAAGAGTGTAAAATAAATTCAACATTCAACATTCAAAATCAAATGAAAGTAATATCTCAAAATGAAAAAGAAACTGTTTCCGCAATAGAAATTGATGGAGGCATACTGGTAAAATCAGTCACTAAAAATGACGATGGGCAGCAAAGCGAAAGCCTGATCGAAATAAAAAATGGTGTGATTGTAAACCACGGCACGGAAGAAGAACCCGTTTGGAAGTTGAACCGATAAAACATAAAGGCGCAAAAATAGTGCGCCTTTATTTACTTGACTTACACATTCTACACCAATGAAAAAAAGCATTTTTAAGGTAGCAATAGATCACATACTTATCAACACTCTTAACTTCAATCAAATTGATTTGGGGGAGTTGGTGATAGGTATTCAGATCCGTATTTTTTCTACCAGCACACAAGGGCTACTGTATGGGCTAAACCAAGGGCCTACTATTCCACTGGCAAATACTGATTTGCCCGCAAGCTATGGAGGCTTTTCGGTAGATGGAGTGCCGTGTATTATGGATGGCAATTTGCAAATCCGTTGGAACAATAATTTGGTAGGGCAGGGCGTGGTGGTGCTCACTCGCTTAGTGCCGGTGCCTGAGGAGCAACAAATAGAAATTTGCTAATGAAAAAGACTTGCACCTATTGTGGCGTTGAGTTTGAGGCAAAATCAGACAGCGCGAAGTTTTGCAAAACCTCGCACCGAAACCTATATGGGCAGGGCTACCGATGGAACCCCACTACGTTGAAGGGAGTGCGCGAACACAAACCCGAAAAACATTTTGCAAACACACAACCAAACACTATGCGCCAAAATATGCGCCAAACTTTGCCCCAATTGGATGTGCTAGGTCAGTTTATGGTAGAGCAAGTGAAGCGCGAGCGCGATAAACTTGAAATCGAACTCAAAGAACTTCGCACCAAATACGAAAAAATAAAAGACGAAAAGGCACAGCTAGAAAAAGAGGCAGACCAGGCCGTGAGAAAGTTGGAAGAAAAGCCAACCGGATTAAGTGGCATACTGCAAACCAACCCACAACTAGCCGAGCAAGCATTGACCATTGGCGCACCGCTATTGGCAGGGCTGGCCGAAAAGGTTATGAACTGGCTCGACAACAATCCTCAAAAGCAACTGGGCGAAGCCAAGCCACAAGGCCAAGGCAACGAAGTTTATCTATGGCTAGTAAATCAAACGCCAGAGATACAAAAGAGCTTTGTCATGCTATTGGAAGGGCTGCAAGCCAGTGGAAAAATACAAGATTATTTGAACGCATGGAATCGCTCTTTTATGGGAGCCAGAAAACAAGCAAGTGCAACGGTAACACATTGATAAAAAAGATATGTTTAGCAGTGGAGTAAATCTTGGGGGTGGTGGCCAATTTGGTCTTGGTGGCGATATGATATTGGCACAAGCTCAAACGAGCACGGCCAAAAAAACATTTAGCAATAGTGGAACCGATCCCGGGTTTAGTTTTGGTTTATTTGCCACCGATCCAACAACCAATTTAGCTAATGGCGATGCGTGGTATAATAGCGTTGCTGGTTCATTCAGAGGTAGAGTAGCAGGTATAACTCAAATATTTCCTACGATAACACCCGGTGGATTTGCTATTACTGAAGTTCCCGTTGTAACGGGTTCTGGATTACTAGGTAGTTCAGATTTCACATCTTTTGCATCTACAAAAACATTTGGCAGACCAACCAACGTAGCAACCACACAACTACTTACGGTAAATGGTACTAATGCAAATATTGGGCTTCAAATACAAACAAAAGGCACGGGCGCTTTAGATTTTAGCGCAGGGTCATTTTCAATGACCTCTTTAAGCGCAGCAGGGCAACTTAGTTTTTTTGCAGCAAGTTCATTCACCCTAAGTTCAGCGCCTGATTTTAATATTTCAACAATAAATAACCCAAGTGCAGTAGGCGCAATAAATATTTTCACGGGCAATGTTACTACGTCAGGTGCAGTTAGCAACTTGAGTTTGTTTACAGGCACACCCACATCTGGTGCAGAAGGAACAGTAAGAATACAATCAAGATCAACTGGCCTATTAAGTTTTTGGGGTGTTGCGGGTATTGCCAGACCTACTACGGCATTTGCATCCGCAGCGTTTGTTGTAAACGCTGGCACGGCCATCAACACAGGTTCAACATTTGATGGATATACAATTGCTCAATTAATGCACATAGTTAGAAATTTAGGACTATTGACATAAACGACACACACACATGAAACACACTATTAAACTAACCAAACTGCAAAGCGAAAAAATGATTCAGCTAGAGCAGCAATTACAGCAAATACAAGCCGGGCAACGTGAGCTCGTAGGTTTTATTCTGGATAGCCACAGCATTACGCCAGACCCAAATGGAACATGGCAAGTAAATGGCGATACACTCACCGTTGATGTTTTCAACAAATCAGAAGAAATCAAAAACAAACTGAAAAAAGCATGAAACTAACGGTAAACATAAAAGATGGATTTGAAGATCAAATACTAGATTATTTGATCAACCACCTCACCGGGCAACCATACCCCACAGAAATTGAAGTAGATAACGTAAAGCAACCTAACCCTTTGAGCAAAGAGCAATTTGCCGAAAAAGCATTAAGACAATTTGTGAAAGAGGCTTGCAAGTATCAGTATAAAAACAGTGATCAAAAAAAGGAAATAGTTGTACCCGCTTATTTGAAAGATTAATCAAATGAAACTCACACACAACACCAACTACAAAGTAATTGCCCAAGGGGGCGTTCTGTTTTTCATTAGCAACGAAAAATTAAAAGCAGAAATTGAAGCCGTTGGCTTTACCAACGTACAAGTGACAGGCATTGGCACCAATCGCACCGCTACCGGCCATTGGCCACTGGCTACACAAGAAAAAGAATTTCCGAAAGTAGTAAGCTCAGTAATTAAATCTATTGAAGCAATATGAATTTAAACAGGTACGGACTAGGATGCAATTGCCAACCCCAACTAGGGGCAGTGAGTGACTTTGCCAGTATAAAACTAGGTGGAAAACTGTATTCCGTATCTGAATTGTATGCCAAAGCTCCTACCATTTTTGCCCAGGTAGATACCAAAGTTTATACCAGTGCCTTTGATGCAAGCGCAGTAAAGTACATCACCAAAGCGGGCAACCCATTGGGTAAGTATTACAGTTACTTAGAACCCAAAGCCGGTCGATCTCAGGCATGGGTACAACTGCAAACCGGAAATAACAGTTTTGTATTTATTCCAAATGAAGTAGTAGGCAGCAATGCCATTGCCAACCAGGGCGTAAAAACCGTGCAAGATCAACTGAAGGAAGAAGCAGCTGCCAAAGAAAAAGAAAACGACCCCTACACCTACTACTTCAAAAAATTAGTGGTGCCCGTGTTGTTAGTGGGCGGTGGCATTTACGTGGCCGTGCAATTGGGCAAAACATTCATTCAACAAAAAGTGAAGTGAGCAAAGAGATTTTAAATATCGAACTGCAAAAGCAAGGCATTACTAACCCGGTAGTGATACAAGGCATATTGGGCGTGGTAGGCACCGAAAGCAACTATGTGCCAAAGTCAGAGGTCGGATATCGCAATACACCAGTAGAAAGGATCAGACTAATTTTTGGAAGTCGTTTGGCAAAATACACCGATGCGCAAATCAATGCTCTAAAAGCAAATGATGTTGCTTTTTTCGATGTGATTTATGGCGGGCAATACGGCAACAAATTGCCGGGCGATGGATGGAAATATCGTGGCCGTGGCTACAATGGCCTAACCTTTAAAGACAATTATTCCTACTATGGAAAAAAGATTGGAGTTGATTTAGTAGCCAACCCCGACAAAGCAAATGAAAGTGCCGTGGCCTCAAAGATTGCAGCCGTTTACTTTGCCGATATTTTCAACAGAGCGAAAGCAAATGGTAGCCTACTCGCCAAAACGGGTGTGACAGACATTTCACAAATCAAAACCAAAGAGCAAGCGGTCACACTCGCCTTGCAGGCAAACGCGGGGTGGAATAAAAATATCAACACTACATTTTACCAAAGTGTAGCACAAAAGGCATTGAATTTTATAAAAGATAACCCGGTGAAATCTGGGGGCGGAGTGGCTTTAATACTACTGGCGGTAGGGCTTTTTTTTTTAGTTAGAAACAAGAAACGGAAAAAACAAAATGGTGAAAGCATTTAGTATTATAGTTTGTACACTCTTTTTGAAAGCGTTGGCAATACTTTCCATATCGTTCAACCAATTCACTAGCAAAAATGTGCTTTTCTGCGTGTTCATCTTCATGATGTTTTTGCCCGAGATGGGTTTCCTCATTAACAAAGGTTTTCGCCAATGGCTAAAAGATGGCATTGAGGATAGCGATGGTGTTTTTAACGCTGCCGATCTGGCAAACTTACTAAGGCATTACAGCACTTTATGGTGCGCAAGGCTATACGTGCTACTAGGTTTGCTCGAAGCCTTTTACCACATACAAGTGCGCGAAATATTTGTAATGGGTTCACTGGCCGGGGCATTTGGTATTGAGGCCATCACATTTTTAACGAATAGATCAGCTAAAAAATGAAGTACGGATGGAAATATTATTTTGAACCAACGCCACAAAATGTGGGCAAGTGGATGCTAGGCATTGAAGGTGTGCTGGTGGGCGTGGGTTCATCCGCTTTTTTGCTCGAAGAAAAAGAACTGGCCTTTTACATTCTGCTTGCCACAGGCATACTTAACAAACTAGGAAACTTTTTTGCACAAACAAACGAAGATCAAAATGGAAAATAATACGAACGCAAAAATTATGGGCGGGCTTGTGCTGGTGGGTGTCATTGTTGGAGCTTACTTTTTGTTTAAGAAAGGTGGTTTAGATGGCATGGAGCCACAGCAAGCGGAATACTACAAAGGCAAGGCTATTATAAAAAATAATGATGGCTCATTTACTGTAAAACATGGCCCCAACAAGCCATCTACTACACATAAATCTTTAGTTAAAGCAAAACGGAGAATTGACTTTAATAAAAGCAAAGCCGCTTCCGCTGTGTTGCAATTGATGGATAAAGATTTTTCATATACCGAAGCATTAAAGAAAGTGCTATCTGAAAATAGGAAACTGACAAGGGAAAAATTAGAGAAAGAACTAGATCTATTTATATGAAAATTGATTGGACAAAAGTAGGGCTGGCAGTTGGGGCCGTTGGTCTGTTTGTGTGGATGGCAAAAGCAGGAAAGCCAAAACAAAACGGATTGAATGGCTTTGAAGTTCTTGCTTTCAAAAAAACCAAATTGAAAGATTTAAAAAAAGGGAAGTTGGTTGCCTACCAAGATGTAAATGGAGAGTTTACAAAAATGGCAAAAATTGATTCCATCAAAAACGGAAAAATTAAAGTTGGCGGTGCCACGTATGAAGCCGATGAACTGAAATTGGTTAAAGTAACTCCATTGTCTGAGCGTACAAACGACTAAACAAAATGGAAAATAATAGGAACGCGAAAGTAATGGGTGGTTTAGTCTTAGTCGGATTTGCCGCATTGGCTTATTTCGTTTTCAAATCAGATAAAAAACTGGATGGAGTTGCATTGAAAAAATACAAAGCATCCTTTATTGGAAGAAAAAATGATGCCATTGGTAAAACCTACAAAATATCAACTATTGTAGAAGGAAATGATGAAAACGAAGCTAAGTTAAATTTATACAATAGGTACGATCTCATTACAAATTTAAAGTTGAAAAAATCAAAATGAAATTCTGGTTACTGATTGTAGGATTAGGTGTGTGTCTGGTTACAGGGTGTGGGCGTAAGTTCACCCCTGTTTCTACCATTACCAAAACCGAAACTAAAAAAGACAGTACCAACGTAACAACCAAAACCACTAGCACCGATAGCAGCTATGTAGAAAAGTTGATACGCAAAATTTTGCACGGAACTACCGCAGGGATCTCTACGAGCACGTCCCATTTGGATTCGCTGGTCAGTGTGTTGCGTGCAATGCCAAAAGGTGCAGATACCGTTTACCTCACCGACCCAAAGCGCGATGTGGCGCTCAGGGCATATTATGACAAGCTCACTGGCAAACTGGTATTGCAGTGCCAAAACAGAGACAGAGAATATTTTGAAAAGGTAACTAGCTACGAAAAACGAATTACCGAATTAACCAATCAACTAATTACCCGTAACACCGACACCAAAACCGACACCGAAAAAGTAGTAGAACCAAAAAAGAATATTTGGGATGGCCTCAAAGAGTTTTTTAGTTACCTCGGCTGGATAGCCATTTTTGTATTGATAGTAGTTTCCGTTGGTTTGTTTGACAAAGTGATTAACTGGTTTAAAAGAAAATGATTTATATATTTCTCTTATTCTTTGCATACGAACTATGGGCCAACTGGTGGCTTATCGTTCGCCAAAAGCAAAGCCCAAACCATGCAAAGCGTGTAGCCTTGCGCACGTTGGTATTTGTTTTTACGGCAATGATTGGCACTGATAGCAACTATCCGCAATGGGTGTTTATCTGGCTTTCATTCCAACTTATGTTTTGGTTTGCGTTCGATGTACTATTGAACTTATCCCGTGGCAAATATTGGAACTACCAGGGCAAAACCGCGTGGCTAGATCGCTTCACAGCACCACACGCAAATGTATTTTGGGGCATTAAGTTTTTGTTAATGATTGTAGGCATTATTTTATACATCACCTTTTCAAATTGATATGGGCGAAAGTTTGATCCTACGCTTTTACGATTTCTTCAACGGACAGCCCGTGTCCATTGAACAGCTTATTGCCTATCGGCAGAAAGTAGAAAACTATGTGGATAGCATAGGCAGTGGCGAGTATGTGCCCAAGCTCAGTGCCATCAAAACACAAGTAACCCGAGTAATAAAAGATTGGCAAGCCAAAGGCATCACCGATGTTGATAGTTTAGAGTTAGTCAACAACCCAAAGCCAACATTGAGTGCCCCACCGCCCGCAGCCTTCGCAGCTATGGCAGAGCGTGGCACGCTATGGCCTAGCAAGCGCAAAGACCCTACCAACAAAATGCCCGATAAAAAAGCAACGGTAGTGGTGAAAGAAGTGGTAAAGCAAGTTGAAAAAATACCCGACAACGTAGTGGCGTTAGATTTACCTATCTCACAAATCCACACCGATACAAAACGGTTTCAAAATCGGCAAGGTGCATTTAGTGAGGCAAGCGCGCAAAGTGTGGCCGAAAATTACGACCCTAATAAGTTCGACCCAATTGTAGTTTGGAAGGACCCGAAAGCCAAAAAATTGTTTGTCCTTTCCGGGCATAGCCGATTGGAAGGTATGATCAGGCGAAAGTCAAAAACCATTGCCGTGCGTTACTTCAAAGGCAGCGAAGATAAAGCCATTCAGTTTGCCAAAGTGGAAGCGAACCGGGCAGCTAACCAAGAAAATCTTATTGAAGATTTGGCCGCGTACAAGCTCATGCGAGATGGCGATGCAAAGCGCAAAATTAGCAAGGCAACCAAGGGCGAGTTATCAAAGATATTTAAAGGCAAGGCAGCCAAATTAGAATCGTACAGCTTTTTGAGCGAGCGCGGTTTGTTTGTGGAAGCATTGAACCAAAGCAGCACGAGCAATTACCCCTACATTGAAAGAAACGCCCAATGGGTAGGTATTTTGCGGATGCAATACCCGGTGATCAGCAACCAGGGAGAAGATAACATTTTCCATTTTTTCTATTCCGATAAATCGGGCAAAAATATTAAGCTCACCAAAGATTTATTCTTTGCACTGGCCAAAAAGAAAATCAATCAATTGCGCAAAGGTGAGAGCGTATTATTCCCGGAGTGCAGTAGTGAGGGATGCAAACAGACCGTTGACAAAGAGAGCGATGCACAAAAGGGCGAAGGCTACAAGCGGTTGCGCGAGATAAACGAGCAACTGGAAAGCATCACCGAAAAACTAACGAGCAAAGATGCAACCGTGCGCGTGACTACCGACCAGGAGAAAAAATACTTACGCGACATAGGCGAAAAACTAAACGTGGAGAAAGAACGCATTTTGCGCGACTTCGATTTGCTGGACAAAAGCCAAAATAGTTTGTTTGGATTAGGTAAGATTTCAGATTTGCCATTTATCAAAGCAATTGTCACCAAAGAGGGCAATCATTATTTCCCATTGAAAAGTGGTGTTAAATTGATTAGGAAAAGTATCACTCCAAAAAAAGGAGAATGGTATCTTGCTATGGGCGATATTGGATCGCCTCAATGGTTAAGGAAAAATGAGTTTGAATTAGTTAACA
>Ga0315901_10008059_pt1 | contig 12316 bp, 10 predicted proteins | sample LakEriMetagenome_10_FD_203761 | JGI IMG/M metagenome (GOLD analysis project Ga0315901, IMG submission 203761) | Freshwater fungal communities from buoy surface, Lake Erie, Ohio, United States - Buoy 2 MA116 | ecosystem: Environmental > Aquatic > Freshwater > Lake | place: USA: Lake Erie, Ohio...
GCACCAACCTCGGGATCGCGGCCGCCACCGGCCGGGTCGTGCATGTGCTCGCGGCCGGCTGGCGGGCCACCGCCGGCTGGACGGACGGCCCGCTGGCCCACTTCGCCCGCGGCGGCGTGGCCGCGGTCGTGCCGCTTGTCGTGGCCGACGACGACCGCGTTGTCGCGGCGGGCATCCGCACCACGCGCGGCGGCAGGCGGGTCACGATCGGGGCCCCCTCCCGCACCGTGGCGAACGTCGATGCCGCGCGGCTGCCGCGTCCTGCGGCGCCGGTGCTCGAGGCCGGCTTCTGGTCCGCCAACCTGCTGGCGACCGCGGCCGGATTTTCCACGGAGTGCGGCGATTGGCTCGCCGACGCCGACATGGCGGCCGTGCTTGCGTGTTGCGGCGGCGACGTGGTGCTGGAGCCCGATTCGCGGGTCATCGGCGGAGCGATGCGGTCGCAGCCCGGTGCCTTCACGGCCGGCCTCCAGGCGGAGAGGCTCTTCTGGCGGGCGTTGACCGCGGGCACGATGCTGCCGGCGTTGGTGGCCCACGGGTTCGAGGCCCTGCGGCACGCCGCGGCATCGGCCCCCTTCGGCACGGTGCCGATGCTCGTGGGGCGGCTCGTTGGTCTGCTGCAGTTCGGCGGCCACGCCGCTCGGGCTCGGCAGCTTGCGGCGGTCCGGCAGGCGGTCGACGGCACGGCCGACGCCCGCACGCTGCGGATTGACGAGGCCCACGAGCGGCTGGGCCGGCCGCACCGGCAGGCGTCTCCCACCCCGCTCAAGCGGTCCGCATGACGTGGCGGCCGGCCGGAACCACCGCGTTGCCCGGGCGAAAGACTGCGGTTTTCCGCGGTCGGCACCAGCCTTGTCCTGCGACAGCGGAACTTCCGTGAAAGTCTGGTAAACTTCCGGTCGTCCGCGACTCGCTCCCGTAGCTCAATTGGATAGAGCGTCAGCCTCCGGAGCTGAAGGTTACAGGTTCGATCCCTGTCGGGAGTATTTCGGTTTTCACCGGAAACACGCACGACTCTCGGCGTTTCGCCGGTTTTCTCGTCGTGCCGTCAGCGTCGCTCGACTCGTCACGTTGGTCACGAAGTGCCACGTTTTGACGGGTGCGGCCGGCAGTGAGAGCGCATTCGGCTTAAGTGTAGCGGTAGCCGCTATGCCTGAAGCAGCTGCGGCACTCCGTTTCTCTGAAGCGATTGAGCAGTTGTCCGCAGACCGACCAGAGCGATTCGACCGTTCGAGCGGATGCGTTCTTCAGGAGCCATTTGAATTTCGAGAACACGAGTTCGATCGGATTCAAGTCCGGACCGCTCCCGCTCGGCGGCGATGAGGACTTTTTTTTGAACGCCACGCAGAGCGTCGCAACGGAAAGATCCGTCTGCAGCTCCGCCTTCAACTCCCGCAAAGTCAGCTCCGGCTTCCGTTGGATGATCTCACGCATCCGATCGGCCCAGTCCACCCACAAGGGTGTTCGCCGTCGCTTCAACAACGGCGCGGTCTTATTGAGTTCCCTGCGCTCCTGTTTGATGCGTCGAACCCACGACTCGCTGACATTGAAGTACATCGCTAACGCTCGCGTGCTTCGACCCCTGCCGCACGCCGCGAGCACCTGGCCACGGAACTCCTTCGAGCACGGTTTCATGAGCACCTCCTTGAGGGTGCCCACGTTACCAGCCTTCGCAGAGGGCGCTAGACCTATCTCAGACCCGCTCTAGGGCCATCGTGGAATCCACCCGAGAGGCGGGGGGGATGCCACCTCCCGCCGCTGCCTGCCGGCAATCAAACCGCCGATCGCCCTCATAAAATTGAGTAATGGTCGCGCGATCCGTGGAGCACACGGGCGATTACGATGCCGGTGGGCGTTGGCTGGAAATAGATCACGTAACTCCCGACCGAGAAACTCCGATACAGACCAGTTGCGAACTCGGTTCGCAGTTCGCCCATCGCAGGCTGTGATGCCAACGTCTCGCAGGTCGAAAACACGCCGCTCAGGAATGCTTCGCCTCGCTTTTGGCTACCGCTCTGACTGGTGAGGTGGGCTGCGATCTCCAGCAGGTCCTGCTGCGCGTCGAGCGACAGCTCCAATCGCGACATCGCCAGCCTCCGGTCATCCGGCCTGGAGGCGGCGCTGGAGGGCGGCTTTCATCTCGGTGAGATCGAACGGCACGGTTTCGCCGCGATGAATCTGCTCGATGCCGTGATTCACATCCTCGATGAGTTTCTCCCGGCGTCGCAGCAAGTTCACCGCTTCGTCGATTGCCGCTTCGCGGTCATGGAAGGCACCAGCGGAAACGGCGCGGTCGAGGAACTGCTCATTCTCAGGTGACAGGCGATGACTCACGGGCGACCTCTCGAAAGGCGTGTGACCACGGCCGAGAGTATATACGCCCGTACATTCGTGCATCAAGCCTGCGGCCTGGGATTCTGCGGCTGCGGCCCGCCCCGGACCAAAGGTTGTCGTCGCCTTACCGGCCGCTACTCGCGGCGCTTGCGACGCCGCTCCGCGCGGCGGCGGGCCTTCTGGGCCTCCATCCGCTCGATGGCCGCGCGGGCCACGCGGCCCTGGGCCTCCCGCAGTTCGGCCTCGCTCGCCACGCCCATCTGCAGCAGCAGGGTGAGCCAGCCTGCCTCGTAGCCGTGCAGCCGGTTGTGATGCGGATCCTTCATGGGTGCCTCCTGGGTGTCGGGTCTCCGGGACCGTGTCCGGAGAGTGTCCCGTCGGCCGCGGACAACCATGGTCCGCGGAATTGCAGGCCTGCGAAAACCGGCGATTGACCGCCTTACCATTGCCGTGGGCAGGGAGTGACCACGACAGGCTGAAGGTGCAGCCATGATCCCGCATGAGACCCATCACCAGCAGACGACCGGGGGCGATCCGTCCGCCCGCAGTTGGCGGAAGTGGTCTCCGGGGCTCGACAACGACCACCTCACGCTCCGCGAGGTACTCGCCACGCTGCCGGCCGCGCCGCCGCAGGCCATCCCCTGGATCGTGCGGCTCTTCGAAAACCCGCAGGGCTGGCTGCGGCTCCACGGTGCCGTCGATCTCGCCAGCCACGACATGATCCACGTGCTCCTCGGCCGCGGCCTGCTCGGCCAGGACGAGGCGTTCGTGATCGGATTCACCATGGGGAGCACGAAGGCCGTCTCGCCCGTGGAGCGCTGGTTTTTCAAGACCGTCGTGGCCCACGTCTACCCGGAGCCTTACCGCATCCCGTGGCGGATCCTCACGGCCTACGACCTCGGGCTGGAGGCGGGGCGGACGATGGCCGCGCGCGACATCCACCGCGCCGTGGGCCCCGCCCTGCTCGACCGGCCGCTCGGCGCGGTGCGGCGGGCGCTCGGCATCGACACGGGGCGACTGCGGGAGTTCTACGCCCGCGAGCGGGCCGCCCTGCCCGACACGCCGGCGAGCCTGCGACTCCCTGTGACGGCACCGCCCGACGGCCGCCGTTCCCGGGCGGCTTGATCACGTTGCGCCGTCGTCGCCCGAGCCGGACCACCACAGCAATCCGGCCAACGCACCGCAGATCGTGATCACGATCGCCAGCATCGACCATTCGTTGATCGTCACGGTGCTGATCGCCGCCAGACCGTCTTCCCTTCCTTGATCGTCTCGATCACGGCGATGTCCTTGATCGTGGTCGGCTCGACCGTGAGCGGGTTCTTCTCGAGGATCACGAGGTCGGCGAGCTTGCCGACCTCGAGCGTGCCCTTCGTCTTCTCCTCCTTGAGCTGGTAGGCGGCCGTGGCGGTCACGGCCCGCAGCGCCTGGTAGGGTGTGATCCGCTCGTCCGGACCGATCACCTGCCCGCTGCCCGACATTCGGTTCACGCCGGCGTCGACGAGCGCGAGAATCGACGGCACCGGCGACACGGGGGCGTCGTGCGAGAAGGTGAAGGGCAGCCCCGCCCGCAGGAAACTCCGCGAGGCCATCGCACCCGCCGACCGAACCGGCCCCCACAGCCGGACCACCGCATCGCCCCCGGGCACGATGCCCGACGGCAGGAAGCTCGGGATCGCGCCGCAGGCCTTGATCTTCTCGATCTGGTCGGGACGCACCCACGAGGCGTGGACGAACACCGGCCTATGGTCGTGCATGCCGTGCTTCTTCACCGCCTTGGCAATCGCGGCCAAAGCCTGGTCGGCCGCCGCATCGCCGTTCATGTGCATGTGAATCTGCAGCCCGGTGGCCCAGAACCGGTCGAAGGCGGCGTCGAGCACCTCGTCGGGAATCTGGCGATAGCCGGCGAAGGCCCCCGTCTTGCCCGGCGGGTTGACGGTGTAGGGCTCGGTGAACCAGGCGGTGTCGAGGCTGCCGTCGAGCCAGAACTTGATGCCGCCGAGGCGGACGCGGTTCACGTACCGGGAGTCGAGATCGGGCCGCGCAGCCCGCAGTTTGGCCAAGGTGCCAGCCGCCTGCGGATCGTAGGCCGAGGCCACCCCGTAGGCGGCCGCGAGCGTCTCGTCCATCGCCGAGTCCTTCGCGGCCACGTAGAGGTCGATGGGGAGGAGCCGCTTGTCGATGGCGTTGAGCACCACCGCCACGTCGTCGTTGCCGAGACCGAGACCGGCTTCCATCGCGGTCGTCTGCCCGTGGCTGGCCCAGACCTCGGCGGCCCCGGTGATCACACGGTCGGCGAGTTCGCCCGAGAACGGCGGCCGCTTGGCCCGCACGGCGTTGAGGGCGGTCTCCTCCATCGGCCCGGCGAGCGACTTCCCATCCTCCCCGCGGGCGAACTTCCCGCCGGTCGGGTCGGGCGTGGCGGCGGAGATCCCCGCGGCGCGGAAGGCGGCGGCATTGGCCGCCCCGAGGTGGCCTGACGAATCGACGATCAGCACCGGCCGATCGGCCGACACGCGCGCAAGTTCCGCGGCCGTGGGCGGGCGGCCCTCCGCCAGTTGCCGCGCCTGGTAGCCGAATCCGACGATCCAGCCGTCGGCCGGCGTTCGTTCCGCCTGCCGCCGCATCCGCTCGAGCACCTCGGCCACGTTCGCGGAGCCGAAGAGATTGGCATCGACGAGGTTCTTGCCGAAATAGACGAAGTGGCCATGGGTGTCGATGAACCCCGGCAGCATGGTCTTGCCTGCAAGGTCGAGGCGGCGCGTGTCTGGCCCGGCGAACGTCGCGGCCGCGGCCGCCGGCCCCGCGAACACGATTCGGCCATCCTTCACGGCCAGGCTCTCCACCCGCTCGGGCTCGGGGCCCGCCATCGTGAGGATCGTGCCACCGCCATAGATGGCATCGGCCGGCTCGACCGCCGATGACACACCGACGCCCGCCATCAGCATGGCGAGCCACGCCACGAACCCGACTGCATACCGCACGGCAAGACTCCGGGAGGACGAAATAAACCGCTCCGACACCGGCACCACGATACCCAATCGCGTCATCATCGGGGCATCAGGCCACTGCGCCGGCGGCCAGCAGCATCGTCGTGGTGCGTCGTGATCACGAAAGAGCCCGCACCGCGGACAGCGTTCAGGACGGGCTCGATCGCAACCCCAACACGATCGGGAACGGGCGCCGTGGAAATCAGAGGGTTGCCATCGCCGTTGCAAAGCCGCTCTTCGCCGCCTGCTCACAGTCCGAGCCCCCCGGGATTTCCAGGCCGATGTCCCTCACGGTCCGGGCAGCGGGCCGGTGGTCGTGAGCCGTGCACGGCAGAGGTGCGAATCGGCCGTCATGTAGAGCGTGCGGCCGTCGCCGCCGAAGCCGCAGTTGGCCGTCGCCTGGCCGGTGAGGAAGGTTCCGAGGTGGGTTCCGTCGGCCGCGAACACGAGCACGCCGCCGGGGCCGGTTGCGAAGACGTTGCCGGCAAGATCGACCTTCAGCCCGTCCGGCAGCCCCTTCTTCCGCTCCTTGAACAGCTTCGTGCCGTCGAAGAACGTCCGGCCCTCGTCGAGCGTGCCGTCGGGCTTCACGTTGAACACCTTCCAGATCGGGGCTTCCGGATCGGACTGGGCGACGTAGAGCCGCTTCTCGTCGGGGGAGAGGCAGATGCCGTTGGGCCGCGTCATCGTGTCGCAGAGGAGCGTCACCGTGCCGTCGGGCGTCACCCGGTAGACGCCGCAGAAATCGAGCTCGCGACGCTCGTCGTCCCAGCCCTTGAGCAGTCCGTAGGGCGGGTCCGTGAAGTAGATCGCCCCCGAGGAATGCACCGTGCAGTCGTTGGGGCTGTTGAACCGCTTGCCGCGGTAGTTGTCGGCCACGGTCCGCTTGCCGCCGCCGGGCGTGAGCCGGCTTACGCGGCGATCGCCGTGCTCGCAGGAGATGAGGTTGCCCTGCCGGTCGAGCGTGAGGCCGTTGCTGCCGCGGACTTCACCGGCCGGCCCCCGGCCGGTGAACCCGGCGGGATCGAGGAACACGCTCAGGCCCTCGCCGTCCTTGAACCGCATCACGCGGTTCCGGGGAATGTCGCTGAACAGGATCGCCTGCTGGTCCTTGAGCCACACCGGGCCCTCGGCCCACTCGAAGCCGCTCGCGAGCACCTCGATCACCGCATCGCGGGGCACGAGGGCGTCGAGCCGCGGGTCGAGCCGCTCGATCGAGCCGAGCGTGGGCAGGAGGTCCGGCGGGCCTCCCTCTTCGGCGTGTGCGGACACCGACGCGAAAACGAGAAGGCACGCGAGGGGAAATCGACGAAACAGATTCATGGCCACGCTCCCAGGAAGTTTCGACCTGCACCATCCACGCTTGGATACGAAGATCCTGTCGGCACGTCATCTCGTGGTCAAGTCGGCGTCACCCGCTCCTGCCGCCGGCTCTGTTTGGACGCTGGGGCTGGTCACAGCGGCCCTCGCGACGGCGGCCGGATGACGCCGTCAACTCGATCCCGCGGACGACCGTTTGATCGTGGCGTCGAGCAGGACAAGCGGCTCGCCACCTTCCGCCGTGAGCGTGGCCGGCAGGCCGGCAGGGATGCCGAAGTGGTCGCGCGGCGTGATCGCCACCTCCTCGCCGGCCAGCGCGAGCCTGCCCGAGCCACGGACGACCGACACCGCGCGAAACCGATCGGCCGCGAGCACGAGCGGCTCGCCAACCACCGCGGCCACGGAGAGCTCGATCCCGCCGCTGCCGTCGCGGTCGGTTCGCGCGGCGGGGATGAGCGTGCGTCGCAGCGTGGCCGTCGCAGCGGCTGCCGCCGCGATCTCCCGTTCGAGAAACACCGTGCCGTTGAGCTCCGCCGCGGTCACCGGCACCGTGGCGAGATCGACCGGCTCCGTGGGCCTGGCGTCGACGTCGAGAAAGACGCCCCAGCCGCCGAGCGCGAGCGACCCGAAGATGAACGGCACGTGGTGCGTCCGGCTGCCGATGTTCGCATAGCCGTGCCTGGTGCCGGGCGGGATCGGCATCGCATAGCCCTCCGTCACCTCGGCCTTCACGTCGCCGAGGATCGTATGGCCGTGCAGCGGCCCGTAGCCGAGGTGGATCTCCACGCCCTCGCGATGCAGGTGGCAGGGCACGTCGGATTTCGCGCCGTCGAGCCAGGCCAGGTTCCAGGAATGATGGTCGCCGTAGACGAGCGGCACGATCGTGATGCCGAGGTTCGGCACCTGGAAGCAGCCCTGTGGTGGCGCGGCGTCGTCGCGGGTGAGCGCGAGGCCGTTGCCGGCCGTGATCGCTTCCATGTGCGCCACGAACCGTTCATGAATCACCGCCAGCGGCGGCGACGCCGCGGTGGCGAGGTCGCAGGCCTGCGCGAGCGATTCGACCGCACGTGCGACATGCGTGGCATAGAGGTGGAACGACGAGATGACCGCCCGCACGTCGTGCTCCACGGTGTCCATCGACCGGTCGCCGAGGTCGGCGAGCGACTCGACGGCCCGGGCGACGTGCGCGGCGGCCGGGCCGGTGACGGCGATGCCTTCGAGCTCCCGGCGGGTCGCGTGAAAGGCGCCGATCACGTGGCGGCGAAAGGCGTGACAGTAGAGACGGGCCAGGGCGATGTCCCGCGGCGTGGCGACGAACGGGTCGCGGCCGCGGGCGTGGCTCTCGGCGGCGATCGCCACGAGCCGGTCGTAGTTGGCGTGCGTCCGTAGCCGAGGCGGCGTGGAAGCGTGGCTCATCGGTTTACCTCCGCGTTCGCGGTGACGGTGGCCAGGAAGTCGTCGGCCATCCGCTCGAGATCCCATTCCGGCCGCCAGTGCCAATCGCGGCGGGCCGTCGAGTCGTCGATCGCGCCCGGCCAACTGGCGAGCACGCGGTCGACGGCGTCGTCGGGCTCGAAGTCGAGCACAGCGTCGGGCAGGCGGCGCCGGATCGCCGCCGCGATCTCCCGAGGCGTCGCCGTCATGCCGGCGATGTTGTAGACCCGCTGCGAGAGCCCGGCCGCCGGAGCGGCGAGCAGGCTCGCAAACCCGCGGAGCACGTCGCGGACGTAGATCAACGCCAGCGGTGTCTCAGGGCGGGCCGTGAACGTGAACCGGCCGTCGCGGGCGGCCGCGAGGAACGCATGCGAGGCGATGGCGCTCGCCGCCCCCGCCGGCGCGTGGCGGGAGACCGTGATTGGAAGCCGCACGCAGCGGAAGTCGAGGCCATGTTTCTCGTGGTAGTAGCAGCCGAGCCGCTCCGCGGCCATCTTCGTCACGCCGTAGAGCGTGACGGGCCACTGGGGCGTGTCGTCGGTGAGCACGGCGGGCAGGCGGCCGCCGAACGCCGCCACGCTGCTCGCGAAGAGCACGGTGGGCCGGCCGTGCCGCAGGGCGGCCTCGAACAGACCGAACGTGCCGTCCATGTTCACCCGCCAGGCGAGGCCGCGATCCTGCTCGCAGCTGCCGGAGAGCAGCGAGGCGAGGTGGATCACCGCGGTGGGCGGGTGCCGCGCGAAGATCGCGTCGAGCCCGCCGGCATCGAGCAGGTCGCCCCGCTCGAACCGCGCGTTGGGTGCCGTGGGGCCGACCGGCCGGGCCGCCACGTCGAGGAGGATGATGTGGTCGAAGCGGTCGGCAAGCTCCCAAGTGAGCTGACAGGCGAGATTCCCCGCGCCGCCGGTGATGAGGCATGTGGCCATGTAGGGGTCCTGCCGTTCTTCCTCTCGCGAATGCGGGGAGGCTATCATTCCATCTCCATCCTGTCGATCAACTTCGAGTCCCGGCGGTCATCCGTCCATGAATGGTTCCTGGTCGTCCAACCCACCGGCCACGACCGACGTGCTGCTCGTCGGCAGCGGCATCATGTCGGCGAGCCTGGCGGCGATGCTCAAATCGCTCGAGCCGCGGCTCTCGATCCGCGTTGTCGAAAGCACGCCCGAACTCGCCCGCGAGGCCTCCGACGGCTGGAACAACGCGGGCACCGGCCACGCCGGCCTCTGCGAGATCAGTTACACGCCCGCCCGCGAAGCGGACGGCAGCGTGAAGATCGGCCGGGCACTTTCGATCTTCGAGCAGTTCGAGCATTCGAAGCAGTTCTGGGCCCATGCGGTCGCGAGCGGCATGGCGGGCGAGCCCGCGGGATTCATCCACGCGGTGCCGCACATTTGCTTCGTGCACGGCGCGGCCGACGTCGATTTTTTGCGGGCGCGGCAGGAAGCGATGCGGGAGCACCACTTCTTTCGGGCGATGCAGTTCACCGCCGACCCGGCGACGATTCAGTCCTGGGTGCCGCTCGTGATGGAGGGCCGCGGGCCCGGCCCCGTCGCCGCCACGCGGAGCGAAGGCGGCACGGAGGTGAACTTTGGGCTGCTCGCCCGGCGGCTGCTCGGCTGGCTCGGCTCGCAGGAAGGCTGCGAGGTCGCGACCGGCTGCCGCGTGACGGGGCTTGCGCGGGACCACGACGGCTGGCGGGTCGCCGTCACGCATGGTGCCTCGGGCGAGCGGCTCGTCCATCGGGCGCGATTCGTGTTCGTGGGCGCCGGCGGGGGCAGCCTGCCGCTCCTGCAGTCGACCGGCCTGCGTGAGGTCCGGGGGCTCGGCGGATTTCCGATCGGCGGGCAGTGGCTCGTGTGCGACGAAGCGGAGCTCGCGGCCCGTCACGGGGCGAAGGTGTACGGGCCCGCGCCGCCGGCGTCGCCGAGCCTGGGCGCGCCGCACCTTGATCTCCGCCGTCTCGACGGTCGGCGGCAGTTGCTCTTCGGCCCGTTCGGCTCGTGGACCACCAGGTTTCTCAAGGAGACCGGCCGCTGGAGCGACCTGCCCCGCTCGCTCCGCCCGGGCAACCTCACCACGCTCCTGCGGGCGGCGGTTCACAACCGCCCGCTCGTGCAGTATCTCGTCGCCCAGGCCCTCCAGAGCATGGAGACCCGCATGGGGGCGCTGCGGCAGTTCTATCCCGCGGCCCGCACGGCCGACTGGCGGATCGTGGAAGCTGGGATCCGCGTGCAGACGATCAAGAAGGCCGACCGTGGCGCCGTCTATTTCGGCACGGAGGTGTTTTCGTCGCAGGACAAGTCGCTCGCGGCCCTGCTCGGCGCGTCGCCCGGCGCCTCCGTAGCGGTGAACATCGCGGTCGAGACGATCAAGCAGTGCCTGCCACACCTGCTCGCCACGGCCGAGGGGCGGGCCCGCATGAAGCGGATGATCCCCGCGTATGACGAAGACCTGAAGCTGATGGCGAACGCCGCGGTCTTCGAACGGGCCGCGCGGGCGGCCGAGGAAACGCTCGGCCTCGTGCCGGCTGAGAAGTCGACGGTTTAGCCTGTGGAGGAGCCGGGGAGATCGCCGCGGCACGGGGTGTTCGTCACCGACCGGAGATTGTCGGTGAACGAGTCCTGACGGTGGATGACCATGCCGCGGTGTTTTGCCGCTGATGGCAGACTCCCGAAACCCTGCCCGCGCCACTTCTGCTCGGCCGAATCGACGACGTTTGCTGTCTGCAACCGTTCTCATTACGATCAGATCTGTCGACAGGCATTTGAACCACACCATCGATCCCGTCTTCGTATCCCTGAGGTGTTCGATGTCGCACACGCCGCTCCAGGCCGGCCTGGATCTGCTCGCAAGACGTTTGGTGCTGCTGGCTGCCGTGACTGCCGGGATCGGTGCGGTGGCGACCGCGGCCGATTCGGCTCCCCCGCAGGTGTCGCTCGACGACGCGGGCTTCGGCGGATCGGTGAAGCCGCTGCTGGCGAAGTACTGCCTCAGCTGCCATGCGACGGCGAAGAAGGAGGGGGACCTCGATCTCGAGCGGTTCACGACGGTGGCGAGCATCCGGCGGGACGTCAAGCCTTGGCAGCACCTCATCGAGCAGGTCGAGGCGGAGGAGATGCCGCCGCGTGAGAAGCCGCAGCCGACGGCCGAGGAGCGAACCCGGCTCGTGGCCTGGACCCGCGGGTTCCTCGAGGCCGAGGCCCGGGCCCGGACCGGTGATCCGGGCAGGACGCTGCTGCGGCGGCTGAGCAACGCGGAGTACGACGCGACGATTCGCGACCTGACGGGCGTCGATCTACGGCCGGCCCGCGAGTTTCCGGCGGATGGCGCCGGCGGCGAGGGCTTCACGAACGCCGGCGAGTCGCTCAGCGAGATCTCACCGGCCCTGTTCGCGCGGTACATGGCCGCGGCGAAGGAGATCGCCAATCGCGCCGTGCTCCTGCCGGACGGCCTGCGGTTCTCGCCGTCGGTGAATCGTCGTGACTGGACCAACGAGGCGGTCGCAAATCTGCAAAAGTTTTACGCGTCGATGACCGGGGCGCATGCCGGCATCAAGCCCGACGGCGGGCTCGACTTCCAGCCCTATCTTCTGGCGACGGTGCGGGATCGCGAGCTGCTTGCCGCCGGCAAGCTGGAGGAGGTCGCGGCAAAGCACAAGCTCAATGCCATCTACCTGCGGACGCTCTGGCAGGCGCTCTCGGCAGCCGATTCGAGCCAGCCGCTGGACTCGATTCGCGCGGCCTGGCGGCAGGCGAAGGAGGCGGACGTGCCCGCACTCGTGGCGAGCGTCGCCGCCTGGCGGGGAGCCCTCTGGGGAACGACGAAGATCGGCAGTTACGCCAACAGCGACTGGAACAGGGATCCGGTGCTCGAAGCCCTGTCGCGTCAGGTTCCCGTCGATTCGCCCGCCGCGGATTCGGTGACGTTGCGGGTGCCGGTGAAGCCTGAGCCGGGGCAGTCCGAGGTGGCCATTCATCTGGCGGCCCGCGAGCCGGGTTCGGCGGGGCCGATCGTGTGGCATCGCCCGCGGTTCGAAGGGCAGGGGAAGCCGGTTCTCTTGCTGCGTGATTACGCCGACTATGGGCCGGCGTTCGAGGCGGATCTTCCGTCGGCGTACACGAAGACGGCGGCGTACCTGGCGGCGGTCGTGGATCTGACGCACGGCACGGGCGTCACTCCCGAGTCGGTCGCCGAAAAGCAGTCGCTCGACGTCGCGTTCCTCAAGCAGTGGGTCAAGT
>Ga0315901_10008064_pt1 | contig 12307 bp, 10 predicted proteins | sample LakEriMetagenome_10_FD_203761 | JGI IMG/M metagenome (GOLD analysis project Ga0315901, IMG submission 203761) | Freshwater fungal communities from buoy surface, Lake Erie, Ohio, United States - Buoy 2 MA116 | ecosystem: Environmental > Aquatic > Freshwater > Lake | place: USA: Lake Erie, Ohio...
ATCTTGTTCTACATTGGAGAATAAGGAAATCTTGGCACGCTCATCTTCAGGAATGCGACGGTCAGCTCGGCATAACAATGCATCCGGTGAGATACCGATTTCACGTAATTTTTGAACGCTGTGTTGTGTAGGTTTGGTTTTTAGTTCACCCGCAGAGACCAGATAAGGCACTAGGGTTAAATGCACGAAAGCTGCATGATGACGACCGCCACGCAATGAAAGCTGTCGTGCTGCTTCCAAAAACGGCAAGGATTCTATGTCACCAACGGTGCCGCCAATTTCTACTATCGCGACATCAAAACCCTCTGCGCCACGATGTATAAATTCTTGTATCTCATTGGTAATGTGAGGTATGACCTGCACAGTCTTGCCCAGATATTCACCACGACGCTCTTTACGAATGACGGACTCATAAATCTGTCCGGTGGTGAAGTTATTCACCTTCTTCATCTTAGCGGTAATAAAACGCTCATAGTGACCGAGATCAAGATCGGTTTCAGCACCATCATCGGTGACGAATACCTCACCATGTTGAAATGGACTCATGGTGCCAGGATCAACGTTGATGTAGGGATCGAGCTTTAAAAGGGTGACTTTGAGGCCACGCGATTCAAGGATCGCGGCCAGTGAAGCGGCGGCTATACCCTTACCTAGGGAAGAGACCACACCACCTGTGACGAATACAAACTTGGTCATTGCTGTCGGTGCCGAATGGCACTAGCGGGAAATTCGAATTATACATCAAACCCCTGCTCTCACTCTGAGAAAAACAGTCATAACAAATAGTTTTATGTGAAGTTAATTGTTATGTGTTCAATAAGACTATCGACCATCCCAATAACGCGCATGTTCAGATCGATAAGAACTCACCTTGATAGCATTATCGATTTCAACTCGTATCGCACCAGATTCATCGGTACGGTAGCGTTGTATTCCTAATTGGCGATAGCGCTCAAACACTTCAGGCTTAGGATGATGATAACGATTGCGATACCCTACTTGGAATATGGCTATTTCTGGCGCGACTGCTTCTAAAAATGCTGCTGTCGACGAGGTGCCACTGCCGTGATGCGGCGCCAACAGTACTTGCGCCTGCAAGCGATCAGGAACACGCTCTAGCATTGCATATTCTTGTGCAGCTTCGATATCCCCTGTCAATAACACGGCTTTATCTGCCCAACTGATTCTTAAAGTACAACTGCGTGCATTCGGTTTCAGTGAGGTCTTTGCATAACTATCCGCCCTCGGTTGCAACATCTCAAAGTGCACGCCATCCCAATCCCAGCTTTGTCCCTGTGCGCAAGCATGATGCCGTGACGCTTGTTGAAGAATCGGATTTTCTGCAGGTAAAGAGAAGGATACCCAACCAAATCGTATTGCTTTCAACAGCGATAAAGCACCACCTGCATGATCCATATCGCTATGAGAAATCACCAATCCATCTAGCGACGTAATGCCACGCTTAATAAAATAAGGTAACAATACACGTTGTCCACTATCAGACTGTGTTCCTAATTGTGGTCCAGTGTCATATAACAATCTATGCGTTGCTGTTTCTATCAACACTGCATTGCCTTGGCCTACATCGAAAGCAGTCATCCAAAATCCACGACTGGGTGTAGCTGGTACTTGTAAAAAAATTGGTAGCCAAGTGAGTAATCCTAACCAACGCAGTGGCCAACCGCGTGGCGCAAGTAACCATAAGGTGCCGATGACTGCCAACACAACCGACATTACATCCGGTTGCGCACCGCGCCAAACTGCAAAATCCATGTTACTGAAATACGTTAACACCATCACTAGCCATGCCATGAGTTGATGCGCCAAATCTAAACACCAAGTTGATAGAGGTGTAGGCAACACAACGCCAACTAATGACAGTGGTGTTATGACTAAACTCACTAGTGGAATTGCAAACGCATTCGCTAACGGAGAAATGAGTGATACCTGCGCAAACAACAACATAGTCAGTGGCAGTAAACCTAGAGTGACCGCAGCTTGTGTTGTGATTGCGGGTCGCAATGTGTCGCGACATGTTGATAGCCAATCGGATATCAACTTCTTTTCACGTACTTTTGGATTCAACAACTGAGTATGGCTAGGCTTATCTTCTACAAGCTCATGCATGCGACCAACTGTTGCATACAAAATGCAAGCAATCGCAGTGAATGACAACCAAAAGCCTGGCCACAATACAGCCCAAGGATCAAATAGCGTCACTACTATCAAAGCGTATGCCAAACTTTGCGAGACCACTATCATGCGTCCAGACCAAAGCGCAATACACACAACGGCAATCATCATTAATGTGCGCATAGCTGGTATACCAAACCCTGCTAAGGCTACATAAATCAAGGCTGCGAAAAAGCCGGTTGCAGCAGCAATTTTTTGCGCGGGGATGAACAAGGGCAAACTAGCGCGCGTGAAAAATGAATGACGCCATAGCCATTGCATGAGACCGGCAAATAAAGCCGCCACCATGGTGATGTGTAAACCTGAAATCGAAACTAAGTGGCCTATGCCAGTGCGATTAAAAATTTCCCAGTCTGATTGTTCAATTGCACGCTGATCTCCCATCACTAATGCAACGATCACACCTGCATAAGCTTGATTGGATAAATTGTTTTGTATGCGTTCACGTAACAGACCACGCAAGCGAGCTATCAAGGCTGATGGTTGCATCACCAGATCTTGCAACTTACGTTGTTGTTTAGCTTGCACCGAACCGGTTGCGCGAATACTTATAGATAACCACCATGCTTCCACATCAAATCCATAGGGATTCGCATTGCCATGTGGTCGTTTCAATCGCGTCCTAAACTGCCAACGTTCACCAGCACGAACCACAGTGAGTTGCTCACTACGTGTCTGATAGAGATAAAGCATGATGCGTTCAGGAATGCGAACTGGCTTACCATCCAACAAAGTGGCCTGCTCAACCTGAAACTGAAATCGCACACCATAACTAGCTGGATCAGGTAAGCCAGTTACCACGCCAATCAATAACAACTCTTTGCCTTCCAGTGCCGGTGATAAGTCATCTTGCAATCGCCATTCAGCACGACCTGCTGCCCATGTGAAAGCTGCGATCACAGCGATTAAAAAAATCAGCGTAATACGTGCTCGCTGATACCATCGCAGTGCTAACAGTGCTAAATAAGAGAGAACGAGAAAAGCAAACAACAAGGCATAGCCAATATGCGAAGGTAAAGTGGCTTGCTGTTGTAGCAAACACAGCCCGACTAACCAACCCAGCGCAAAGATGCGCACTTACTGCATGAGTAGGCTACCAAGGCGAGGCAAAACACGCGCTACATTGTCAGTGGTCTGACGCGCAAGATGTGCCAAAGACTGACCGCGCAGCTCGGCCAGTACCGCTGCAATTTTAGGAAGCTGCGCCGGCGTATTGCGAGCCGGATGCAACCATGAAGGGGAAATATCAGGAGAGTCGGTTTCAAGCACAATCAATTCATCCGGCAAAGTGCTAGCGAGTCGTCGAATTTGCAATGCACGCGTAAACGTCATCGCTCCACCAAAACCTAAAGCAAAGCCTAAACGACCAAAGGCTTCAGCTTGCTGCACACTACCATTGAATGCATGCGCAATTCCACTCACAACGGGAATTCGACGCAAATATTTTAAGACGATATCTTGTGATCGACGCACATGCACGATCACTGGCAAATTAAAATCACGCGCTATTTTTAATTGTTCAGAATAAAAATATTCTTGTTTAGTGCGCACTGCTGGCTCACATAAACTAGGTACAAAAAAATCTAAACCTATTTCGCCAATTGCAATAAATTTTTTATCGTTTAATGCTTGAGCAACAGCATCTCGCAATACAGATAAATCTTCTTCAAGAGCTTGTGGCACATACAGTGGATGTATCCCCAATGCATAAACACAACCAGAATTTTCTATAGCAAGCTCTGCCACGGTCTTGAAATTTGCACGTTCAACCGCTGGAACGACTATCCAACTTACATCCGCTGCTCTGGCTTCATCAGCAATGACATTGCTCGCACCATCATATTCAGTTGCATCAAGATGGCAATGACTGTCAATCCACATACACTTAGCGTGACTCAGCCACTAAACCATCTTCAGACAAACGTAAAACACGATCACAACGGGTAGCGAGTTCACTATCATGCGTGACAATGATGAAAGCGGTACCTAAAGTCTGCGCCAACTCCAACATAAGATCAAAAACCTGATGCGCAGTTTGTCTATCTAAATTCCCAGTTGGCTCATCTGCTAATACACAAGCTGGGTTAGTGACTAGGGCACGTGCTAAAGCAACACGTTGTCGCTCACCACCTGATAATTCACCAGGCACATGCGTTAGACGTGCTGCAAGACCTACTTTGCTTAAGATTATTTCAGCTTGTTCTCTAGCAGCTTGTTGCGTCATACGACGTATCAACAAAGGCATAGCCACATTATCGAGTGCAGAAAACTCAGGTAGTAAATGATGAAACTGATAAACAAAACCTAAAGAACGATTACGCAACTCACCGCGTTTCGTTTCATTTAAGCTTGCCATGTCTTGACCTAGCAAAGACACACTACCAGTGGTGGGTAAATCTAAGCCACCTAATAAATGCAACAAAGTCGATTTACCAGAACCTGACACACCCACAATGGCACAACGCTCACCTTGCGCCACACTCAGATTAATTTTGTCGAGCACGACTAATTGATGCTCACCTTGCGCATAAGTTTTACCTAGCTCATGGCAAGACAAAACAGGTGACATCGTTGGATTCATTTCTTGATTCATTTCTAGATTCATTGCTGTGCTCATTCATACCTCAATGCTTCTGCAGGGCGAACACGTGCTGCACGCCAGCTAGGATATAAAGTCGCAAAAAAAGCTAACACTACCGCCACACACGCAATACGTCCCACATCAGGCCAACGCAAATCGGAAGGCAATGCACTAATGAGATAAATATCACGTGGCAAAAACTGTACACCAAATAATGATTCAATAAAGGGCACTATCACATCCACATTCAATGCCACAAGTACGCCACCCGAGACACCAATAAACGTACCTAATAAACCTACTAACGCACCTTGAATCATAAAGATTTTCATAATCGATCCAGGTGATGCACCCAGAGTACGTAAGATCGCAATATCTGCTTGTTTATCTGTCACCGTCATGACTAAGGTAGAAACTAAATTAAACGCTGCCACCGCGATGATGAGCGCAAGAATAATAAACATCATACGTTTTTCAGTTTGTACAGCAGCAAACCAGTTACGATTCTGTTTAGACCAATCACGTATATAAAAATTACCCTCCAAGGTTTGGCTAAGTTCACGCGCCACCTCTGGAGCTTGTTGCATGTCTTCTATTTTTAAACGTAAACCTGTTGGACCGCTTTGACGAAACATTTTTTCGCCATCTTCTAAATGTATGAAAGCTAAGGAAGAGTCATATTCATAATGTCCGGCTTCAAATACACCCACCACCGTGAATTGTTTTAAACGCGGCAATACACCTGCTGGTGTGACTTGTCCTTGCGGAGCAATCATAGTGAGTTTATTTCCCACTCGTAGACCTAAACTACGTGCTAGCTCAGCACCTATCACCACATTGAATTCACCCGAGTGCAAAGCTTGTAAACTACCACGCTTAACTTGGGTAGCAACATCTGAAACTTTACCTTCTTCTTGCGGCAAAATCCCTCGTACTAAGACACCACGCAAATTATCGTCATATGCCACCATCGCTTGCGCTTCTACATAAGGTGCAGCACCACGCACTTGTTTGTTTTTCATGACCTCTATTGCTGTCAGTTGCCAATTAGGCAGCGAGCCAGATGCATCAAACACTTCAATATGCGCTAGCACAGACAACATACGATCGCGCACTTCTTTTTGAAATCCATTCATCACCGATAGCACCACGATGAGTGCAGCAACACCCAGTGCTATGCCAGCCATGGAAATGAGAGAAATAAAGGAAATAAAGCTATTCCGCGCACTACGCTTACCCGCACGGGTGTAGCGCAATCCTATGGTCCACTCGAAGGGAAGGTTTTTAAACAAGGCCAACAAACACTCCAAATAATGAGCAAAAACTAATCAAAAACTTTTTCTGGATAATGCGTGAGCACTGAGGCTTAAAATTCAGAAAACCGCTTTAACCTAAGCTTAATAAACGCAATCTACCGCAGACTAGGCGGCAGTTTGCCATACAATCGCGCCATGACAAATCTGGACATCATTCTCCCCTTTGCCTTTCCCCCTGCTGAGCATGCAAAAGATCTGCTCTCTGCCTTGCAAGCCCCGGGACTGGCCAGACTGCTTGCCAAGGCTAGCTTACAGCAGCATCACGACAGTGCACCCTTTAATCCCGCTCTGCCGCATGAGTGCTGGCTGTCTCAGGATGAAGAAAATAGTCCCCCAGTCGCGCATTTGCTGATGCAAAAGCTTGGGCTTACAACACAAGAAGGACATTGGTTTGTGATGCAACCTGCTAATTTACATATTGCGCGCGACCATTTGGTTTTAACAGATTGTCGTGATCTTCTTCTCACTGAGAGTGAATCACGTGAATTATTTAATCTAGCCAAACCGCTGCTAACAGAGTCGGGAATGACATTGGAATATGGTCATCCCAACATGTGGTTCTTGCGCGCAGACCAGTGGCAAACACTACGCACTTGCACTCCTGATGTTGTATGTGGTCATAACATTGATGTATGGCTGCCACGTGGAGAAGGCGAACGAGAGTGGCGCAAAATTCAAAATGAATTACAAATGCTTTGGCATACCAGCGATATTAATGAAAAACGTGAAGCAGAAGGTAAACCACGCATCAATACAGTGTGGTTATGGGGCGGTGCATCACACAGGCACACAGCATCTGCAGGATGTGGTGTGTTAGTTGATAGCCTACTTCAACAAAATCAAGCACAGCATCTGCGCACACAAAAAAGTTTTGCTGATTTTCAAACAGCACAACCAGATCAATCAGTTTTACAGACCGTATTACTTGATCAACTCATTCCTTCAGCACTGCATACCGACTGGGCAAGTTGGCTCTCTGCCTACGCAGAACTGGATCAAATATGGTTTACACCACTTGCCGCTAGTCTTCGTGAAGGACAGATAAAAAAAATATCTTTGTACCTCTCTGATACGGATCGCTTACAGCATTGGCAGATCACTGCGCTCTCTATGCGAAAATTCTGGGTTAAAGATTCACTCAAACGTCTCGCACCATGACACGTCTCGCTGTTCGTCCCTACTCTGCTCGACAAGCCGCCATGCTCATTCAACAAGGATTGCATCCGGTACTAGCACGCTTACTTGTCGCACGTGGACTCAACGATGTAAAAGAACTCTCAACGGGATTAGATGCTTTAATCCCACCGCAAGCGTTGCTGCAAGTTGGTGACGCTGCTATGTTTCTCGCAGATGCAATTGAAGCTGAACAAAAACTACTCGTGGTTGCTGATTATGATTGTGATGGGGCTACTGCTTGTGCTGTTGCAGTGCGCGGCTTACGTAGCATGGGCGCACAAGTGGATTATCTGGTTCCGAATCGATTTGAATATGGTTACGGTCTAACACCAGAAATTGTGGCACTCGCTGTAGAAACTAAATCCCCCGACATCATCATCACTGTGGATAACGGTATTGCAAGTGTAGAAGGCGTTGCAGCAGCGCAGGAATTAGGAATTGAAGTTGTCGTAACAGATCATCACTTACCCGGCGATCACTTACCTGCAGCAGCCGTCATCGTTAATCCCAATCAACCACACTGCAACTTCCCGAGTAAAAATCTAGCAGGTGTCGGTGTGATGTTTTATGTGTTGATGGCGTTACGCGCAGAGCTGCGTTTACGTGGTCATTTTGAAGCACAAAATCAACCTCGACTCGACAAGCTGTTGGATCTTGTCGCGCTAGGCACCGTTGCTGATGTAGTCAAGCTTGATGCAAATAACCGCGTTTTAGTAGCGCAGGGTTTGCAACGTATTCGCACTGGTCATGCGTGTGCAGGCATTAACGCTTTATTTCGCGTAGCGGGTAAAGAAACCCGGCAAGTAAAAGCCATCGATCTTGGTTTCACAGTTGGTCCACGTTTAAATGCTGCAGGTAGATTAGCGGATATGTCACTAGGCATAGAATGTTTACTCACCGATGATCTAGGACGGGCAGCAGAAATAGCCAGTCAGCTCGATAACATTAATCGAGAGCGACGTGCTATCGAAAATGATATGCAAGAAGCAGCGATGCAAACTCTTGAAAACATCAACCCTCAATCCAGTGCCACGCTATGTTTATTTAACGAGCTATGGCATCAAGGTGTGATTGGTATTGTCGCTTCACGTTTAAAAGAAAAATATTTTCGTCCTACCATTACCTTTGCACCTGCGGGCAATGGAATGATTAAGGGATCGGGGCGATCCATACCCAGCTTTCATTTACGAGATGCTTTAGATTTAGTTTCAAAACGTGCACCCCATCTCATCGATAAATTCGGTGGCCATGCAATGGCAGCGGGACTGTCTTTACAAGAAAAAGATTTTGAAGAATTCTTAACCACTTTTGAACAGGTTGGTAAAGAGTGGTTAACCTCGAGCCAACTTGAGCATGTTGTAGAAACCGATGGCGAATTAGATATTCTAGATTTCAACTTAGATTTTATTTCTTTGCTAGAAACGCAGGTTTGGGGACAAGGATTTGCCCCACCCGTATTTAATGATCAATTCCAAGTGTTAAATCAAAAAATACTCAAAGAAAAACACCTCAAATTATTTTTAGAAAAAGATGGACAACAATTTGATGCGATTTGGTTTAATCACACGGAAGGTCTGCCTATATTAATACGTGCGGCTTATCGCTTAGATGCGAATGAATATAATGGCCGAACCAAAGTTCAATTACTGCTGGAATACGCCGAAGCTGTCTAAAATTCACCACAAAAACCGTTGTAAAAAAACACGAACATAGTACATCAGCCTATTAGACAAACTCCCCTTTTGGGATTTATCTTGATTATTAAATCAATTGAGATAAATAAATGGGAGCAGTCTAATGCAGGACTATCGCCTTCAACTCGATCACTGGCTCTATGCCATCAATTCCGATTTAAAACTGGATGAGAATGATGGCGTATTCATAGAAACAGAACATCATTCACCGATTTTAATTTCCCTCTCCGAACAAGCGTCGATTTGTCATTTATATGCTCCCCTGCCTTCATTACCTTATGACGATTTAGAAGCATTATTCATTCAAGCTTTGGAATTAAATAGCTATGGTATTCCATTAGGTGGCTGTTGGTTAGCTTGGGAAGATGAATTAAACATGCTATGTCTGCGCTATGACTTTAATCTAGCGCGCGGCGATCAAGTCAGCTTTCAAAACACCATACAAAATTTTATATCTGCAATGGGAATAACAACATCGCTGTTTGCGGAAAATTCTCTTCAACCAGATAACATTCCAACCCAACATACAGCTAGTCAAATTAATTATCAACAATTAGCTTGAATTAAATGAAAATAAAATTAAGCGAGATTAAGCATGGAAAAAATCAATGAATTTTTAAGACCTAGAATTCCAAATGATTTATTAGGTGAATATGGCTCAATCACATTAGAAAAAACAAATCATCCACCCATCACACTTGATATCACCAACAATAGTGAGGTTTGTCATTTATCTGCGCCTGTGGCTTCCATACCAGAAACTAATGCTATTCCCCTACTATGGTCAGCTTTAGAGTTAAACAGTCTTAGTTATGGCAATCATGAGTGTTGGATAGCAAAAAATCATGAAGAAGAAACACTATCTGTTTGCAGAAATTTATTTATTCCTGAGTTAGATGCGAACAATTTTAATAAAGCCTTAGATGATTTTTTTGAGATTGCATCGGGTATAAGAAATGCCTTATTAATTGATGTGGATAACTCATTTATTCAATAAATAAAAAAGAGACATATCATGGACAGAACTAGCTCAACAAATAGATCCTCTGACATACAAGAAAAAAGTCTACCTTCAAAAATAAAATCAGAAAAGAAAAGACGTATAGAAAAAGAGTCAATCAGCGACTCAGAAAGCGATAAAGAAAATGAAATTATTGTTACGCAAAAAAAGAAAAAAACTGTAGAAAAGAAAACAGACTTTGAATATCCTGAAGAATTTTCTAATGTGAAACCAATATTAATTTTATCTAAATCTGATTATCATCAATTTATTTCACAAACAGAGAAATTTTCCAAAGTTCAATTCATAACAGAGCATATTTATAATGCATTGATGAAGTGCGTGATCAATGTATTTAAGTTTCATACTGCCTATGATACGGCGAATAGTAATCCGGCAATGAAAATCCATCGAAACATAACCAATTCATTAAGAAACACTATCAATACAAATCAATACACTACAGAAGAAGAAATAGAGGAGAAAGAAGAAGTTGAAGAAAAATTTACTTCACTTCAAAATGAAGAATCATACAAAAAGTTAAAAGGTGATAGACAAAATTCAGAACTCGAAGAAATATTAAGCAATAAACCTGAATTATCAGCATTAAGTGCAAAAATCGATCCGCTGACTGGCATTTTTAGAGATCCCCATACTGGCCTTTACGCAGACCTTGTACGAATTGACCGCAACTATTTTGTTTTATGTTTTCCAGGTACCGGAGCAGGCAAAATGACCACCAAACAGTGGAAATCGAATTATGATCAAATTCGGAATAAAAAAAATATTCTGAAGGCTTATACCCAGGCAGTTAAATTAGCTGCAGCGCTAAAAGAACTATTTGCAATTAAAAAAAGAGATTTGAAGTAGCAGGACATTCACTTGGTGGTGGTATTGCAAATTATGTGGGACTAAAACTCAATATTAATTCCATATGCTTTAATCCAGCCGCATTGGGGCCGGCAGTCCTTAATGATTTATATACCAATAATTGTCTGTCAGATGAATGCATTCAGAAACAAACACTTTTGCGAATAAAAAAAGATGTAGTAAGCTCAAAAGATTCACAATCAATATTTGCTCGATTCGCACAATCAACTTTTTTAAGCAATCCTTTTATTCCACGCCCAGTTGGAATTTTATATATCGCCGATCGAAATGATTATCTACCAGAAAATCGTCCACCTGAATTAAGTTCTTTCGAAAGACATCAACTAGAAGCTTTTCAAAAATTTTTATGACATATCTATTCCATCGAACGGGAATGAGAATAACTAAAACATAAAAAATTCATCATATAGCGGAGCATAAGATGATTGGAATTAGAGCGAGCAAAGGATTAAATCAGGTATCAGAAAATAATAATAATCAACCTACTAACCCTACAAAAAAAATAATTCATTGGTATTTAGCTATGGAAAACAAAAACAATTCACTTTACCCAAAACAGCGTTTAATAACCTTCAGCAACCTACTAAGACCGATGAAAATATTAATCGCATAATACTTGTCGATGAAAAAACAAATTCCTATAAAGATGGAAAATTCGCTGACATTCAAAAAGAAACTAGTGATGCTTATAATGCTCATATAAGTTTTGAGGACTCTGTTATAAAATTTAATAAAGCATATGATTCAATAAAAAATGATCCTACCAAGATAGAGCAATGGAAGGAATTTAAATCAGCGAGAGATACTTTATCTAGTAATGGTAATTTACAAAATTTGGATAAATACAAAAACTTACATAAAAGATCAACTCCATCTCGTCTTGAAAAATTGTTAGCAGGCTCGCCATTAAGTACAAAGCTTGATCCTTTAACAGGTGTTTTTCGAGATTCAAAAACAGGACTTTATGCAGAGTTAAAGCCTTTAGGTAGTAATCCTAGGAATTGTGCCCTATGCTTTGGATCAACTCGCAATGGACGCATGACTATGAAGCAGATCAAAGTCGATATAGCTCAAGTGTTAAATCAAGAAAAGGTACCAGCTGCGTATTTGCAGGCAGTTGATCTTGCAGCTGAATTGATAAAAGAATTAAAAAAATCTGGAGTAGAAATAACAGTCACTGGACAATCAATGGGTGGCGGCATTGCAAATTTTGTAGGCTTGCGTCTTGGTATTCATTCTGTTTGTTTTAATCCTGCTGCACTTGAACAAGCTGCAATTAAGTATTTGGAAAAGCTTGGTTGCTTAACCGCAGAGAATCTAAACAAACAAAAAATTATTCGTCAAAGACGTGATGTAGTAAGTGGAGAGAAAAATCAAAAGAAAATTGCTATATTCGCTAATTTCTTTTCGTTTAAAAAGGTTAAAAGACCTCAGCATCTAGGTAAAATTTATGTGG
>Ga0315901_10008068_pt1 | contig 12299 bp, 9 predicted proteins | sample LakEriMetagenome_10_FD_203761 | JGI IMG/M metagenome (GOLD analysis project Ga0315901, IMG submission 203761) | Freshwater fungal communities from buoy surface, Lake Erie, Ohio, United States - Buoy 2 MA116 | ecosystem: Environmental > Aquatic > Freshwater > Lake | place: USA: Lake Erie, Ohio...
GGTGGTTTTTTTGGTGCTGGTGTACCTGATCAACCCCATGCTGGGGTGGGTCACGCTGGGCGGTGCGGTGGTGCAGGTGCTGGTCACCTGGATGACCGAGCGTGCCACACAGCCACCGCTGATGGCAGCCAATCGAAGCGCCCAAGGCGCACAGCTGTATGCCGACGGCTCACTGCGCAATGCCGAGGTGATCGAGGCCATGGGCATGCTGCGCGACATCCACGCGCGCTGGATCGCAAAGCAGCGTGAGTTTCTGGCCCTGCAGGCCGAGGCCAGCATCGCCACAGGGGGATTGCAGGCCGTCTCCAAGATGATTCAGCAGGTGATCAGCTCGGGGCTGCTCGGGCTGGCCGCCTGGCTCTCGCTGAAAAACGAGTTGGCGGGTGGGCCGGCCATGATGATCGTCGCCTCCATCATCGGGGGGCGCGTGCTGGCCCCTCTGGTGCAGATGGTCACCCAATGGCGCTCCGTGGTGAATGTGCGTGAGGCGTGGAACCGCTTGAACACCCTCCTGAGCCTGATACCGCCTCAGCCGCCAGCCATGCCCCTACCGCCGCCGCGTGGCGTGCTGACGGTAGAGCAACTGATGGCGGGCGCTCCCACGCCGCCTGGACAACCAACCATCGCCATCCTCAAGGGCGTGCAGTTCATGCTCCAGCCGGGTGAGGTGCTCGCAGTGATCGGCCCATCGGCTTCAGGCAAGACCAGCTTGGCACGCTTGCTGGTGGGCCTTTGGCCTGCAGCCAGCGGCAAGGTGCGCCTGGATGGCGTGGACGTCTACACCTGGAACAAGACCGAGCTGGGGCCGCACGTGGGCTACCTGCCGCAAGGAGTGGAGCTGTTTGAGGGGACGGTGGCTGAGAACGTGGCGCGTTTTGGTGACGTGGACATGAGTCGGGTGCAAGCCGCGGCCCGGGAGGTGGGCATGCACGAGTTCATCATGGCCTTGCCCCAAGGCTACGACACTCCCGTGGGCCGTGATGGCGCCGTGCTGTCGGGCGGCCAGCGCCAACGGGTGGCCCTGGCGCGAGCGCTGTATGGCGAGCCTGCCCTGGTGGTACTGGACGAGCCCAACTCCAGCCTGGACGAGGCCGGAGACGCAGCACTCGCGCGCGCATTGCAGGGCTTGAAGGCCCGCGGGGCCACGGTAGTGGTCATGACGCACCGAGCCAGCGTGCTGGCTGTGACCGACAAAATCCTCATGCTGGCCGACGGGGCACTGCAGGCCTTCGGCCCCCGCGACGATGTGCTGGCTGCCTTGCAAAAGGCTCAGCAACAGGCCCAGGCCCAGGCGCAGGCGCAGGCGCAGGCGCAGGCCCAGCAAACCTCGCAGAGCACCCCTGCCGCAAGCGGCGGGGCTGCCACGCCCCTGGTCGCCCGCGTGGAGCCGCCCTCAGGTTCAACCGGCGGTGGCGAATGAACTCGACGGGCGCCCCTTCACGACAATCGATGCAACGCAAATGAACGCTTCTTCCAACACTTTGAGTCCCACTTTGGATGCCCAAGTGCGCGTGTCTGGCGTGCAGGCCGCTCCGGCCAAGCGCAACGAGTTGTGGAGCGCCTTGTTCGTTTTCCGACGCGAGTTCCTGCTGGTGGGCCTGCTCAGCGCGGTGGCCAATCTTCTGATGCTCACACCCACGCTTTACATGCTGCAGGTGTACGACCGGGTGATGATCAGCCAGAACGCTTTGACACTCACGGCGGTATCGCTGATTGCGCTTCTGGCCTTTGCCGTCATGGCACTGGCCGAGTGGGGCCGGGCCAGGTTGCTGGTCGCCACCGGGATCCGCTTCGATGAAAGACTGAGCACGCGGGTGTTCAACGCGAGTTTCGAGTCGCACCTCTCGGGCATGAACGTCCCCGGCCGCAGCCCGGCCCGTGCTTTTGGGGATCTGTTGCAAGTGCGGCAGTTCGTCACCGGCAACGGCTTCTTCGCCTTCTTCGACCTGCCCTGGGTCCCGATTTACATCGCAGTGATGTTCCTGCTGCATCCCTTCCTGGGGTGGTTATCGATTGGTTTTGCCGTCGTTCAGGGCTTGCTCGCCTGGTTGGGCCACCGCCGCGCGGTGGCACCAGCCGAGGCCTCTCAGCAAGCCCTGATGGAGACCCAGCAGTACGTGAACAGCAAGCTGCGCAACGCCGAGGTGCTGGAGGCCATGGGCATGGTGGCCAATCTCAAGAAGCATTGGGCCAGGCGACATGCCGTGTCCAATCATCATGCAACACTCGCGCAAGGAGTCTCGCACCGCATCACCGCCATCAGCAAATTCGTTCGCTACACCCAGCAGTCCTTGTCACTGGGCGCCGGCGCGCTGCTGGTGATTGACGGACAACTCACTCCGGGGGCCATGATCGCGGCTAACGTTCTCATGACCCGGGCGCTGGCGCCCATCGACACGATGGTGGGTACCTGGCGAGGCTTCATCACAGCCCGCGAGGCCTTTGTGCGGCTTGCCAAGCTCCTGGAGGATCATCCGGAGCGCGATCCGGCCTTGCAGCGCGTGCCACCCTCGGGGCATGTCACCCTGCGGGATGTGGTGGCGGTGGCGCCGACGCGCCCGGAACCGATTCTCAAGGGCGTCAGCCTGGACCTGCCACCCGGGCAGGTGTTGGTGGTGCTGGGGCCGAGCGGTTCAGGCAAGTCCACTCTGGCCCGCGTGATGCTCGGGATCTGGGGAGACGTGCGCGGCGAGGTGCTGCTGGACGGCAGGCCCATGCAGGGCTGGGACCGGGTGGAACTCGGCCCGCACCTGGGTTACCTGCCCCAGGACATTGAACTCTTCGACGGGTCGATCGCCGAAAACATTGCCCGCTTCGCTGAAGTGGACGCGATGAAGGTCATCGAGGCGGCGCGCAGCACGGGTCTTCACGAAATGATTCTTCGTATGCCCAAAGGCTATGACACGCCCATTGGCGACAGCGGTGGCATGTTGTCTGGCGGACAGCGTCAGAGGGTCGCCTTGGCGCGCGCCATCTATGGCACGCCCAAGTTGGTGGTGCTCGACGAGCCGAACGCCAACCTGGACGATGTGGGCGAGATCGCCCTGGCGAGGACGGTGCAGCAGCTGCGACAGCGCGGCACAACCGTCGTCCTGGTCACCCACCGCCCGGGCGCGGTGGCGCTGGCGGACCGCCTGATGGTGATGCGTGATGGCCACGTGCAGATGGAAGGCCCCCGTGACGCCGTTCTAGCGGCGTTGCGCGCTGCGGCGGCTCCCGCTGCTGCATCTTCACCCGCGGCATGACCGCAGCCTGATCACCATCTGATCATCAGACCACCGTCGTCTGACTCCTCAGTTCAACAAGCTTCCTGGAACCGAGCCCGCTTCATGAATTCATCTTCCCTGACCCCAAGAAACAACGCTGAAGCCATCGACCTGGGTGACCTCGGTTCGTCCAACCGCCCCAGCAGACTCGGACGCACCGGCGTCTGGGTGCTGGTTCTCGGCTTGATCGGCTTGCTGGTGTGGGCTGCGCTGGCACCGCTCGACGAGGGCGTGCCCACCCAGGCCAGCGTGGCCATCGACACCAAGCGCAAGGCCGTGCAGCACCTGCAAGGCGGGTTGCTCCGGGAGATCCTGGTGAGAGAAGGCGATATCGTCAAGGAAGGGCAAGTCCTGGCGCGCCTGGATGACACGGCGGCCCAGGCGGCGTTCGAGGCGATAAGGCAGCGCTATCTGGCTTTACGTGCTATGGAAGCCCGCTTGATGGCCGAGCAGTTGGGGCGAGATCGTATCGACTTTGGCAGTGAGTTGAGGGCTGCTGCAACTGATCCTCTTATCAGCCGGCACATGGCCACCCAGGAGCAGCTTTTCATGACCCGGCGCACGGCACTTCGTGCTGATCTGCAAGTCTTTGAGGAGAACATTCGAGGACAAGAGGCTGCTATCCAGGCCTACACCGGTGTCATGGAGAGTCGAGCTGCTCAGCGCAAGCTGATCCAGGAACAGTTAGGCAATATCCGAGACCTCGTCAAGGAGGGCTATGCACCGCGCAATCAGCAGCTTGAGTTGGAGCGTCAGGTGGCTGAGGTCACGGCATCCATCACTGACCTTCAGGGGAACATTGCACGTACGCGGCAGGCAGTGGCGGAGTTGCGCCAGCGAGCGCTCTCCCGGCAACAGGAGTTTCGCAAGGAGACCGACGGGCAGATGGCTGACGTGGCGCGCGAGGTGCAATCCGACGAGGGTAAGTTCAAGGCGCTGCGCGAGGAACTGGATCGCACGGTGATCCGCTCACCGGCCACCGGGCAGGTGGTGGGCCTGGCGTTCCAGACTGTCGGGGGTGTCATTCCCTCGGGCCAACGCCTAATGGACATCGTGCCTGAGAAGGATGTTCTGATTCTCGAGTCTCGCATTCCCCCTCACCTGATCGATGCGGTGCAACCCGGGCTCATGACCGATGTGCGTTTCTCGGCTTTTGCACACTCGCCACAACTGGTGGTCGAAGGCAAGGTCATTTCTGTGTCCGGTGATTTGCTGACCGAACAGACTGCACAAGGGCCGTTCAGCTACTTCCTGGCGCGGGTCCAACTGACCCCCGATGGCATCAAGGGCCTGGGGCGGCACCAGATCCAGCCCGGCATGCCAGCAGAGGTGATCATCCGCACGGGGGAGCGCACAGTGCTGACCTACTTGCTTCACCCGCTGACCCGACGTGTTGCTTCGTCCATGAAGGAGCAGTGATCGTGAAGTTCTCAGTGACCGCCTTGGCCGGGGCAGACATCGGCTGCAGGTGCGCGGTGAGGGTGGCCGTTGTCCTTCTTGGAGTACTCGCTGGCGCAGCAAGTGCGCAAACTGCAGCGCTGACCGAAGTGTGGGGCACCGTCAGGCATAAGGCCGGCGTCGCGGACGAGGCGATACGAGATCGGGCATCCAAGTGGGTGGACAACGCTGGCCGGGCGCTCAATGAAGTTGGTCTGGGTACGCCTCAAGGTGAGCCTCGACCTTCCGTGCTGGCTCCTGCTGACCGAGATCTAGACACCACAGCGCCCTTGGGGCTGCTACAAGCCTGGCGTGCTGCGATAGTCAACGACCCCAACCTGCGAGCGGCACGTGCGGCAGAGGCGGTTGGCCGAGAGCGGCTGCCGCAGGCGCAGGCGCAGTTGAAGCCCAGCCTTCAACTGAACGTCAACCGGTTCAAAAACGAGGTCGAGCGCGACTCGGTTGACTTCTTGGGGCAGCCCCAGACGACCAATGAGCGCTATTACAGTCATAGCCAGACGCTGTCGTTGCGTCATCCCCTGTTTCGTCAGCAGCAACAAGCCCAGTTGCGCCAAGCAGGCTTTCTGGTGGCCGATGCACAGGCCAATCTGGAGCGGGAGGCCCAGAATCTCGCTGTACGGCTCACCTCGGCCTATCTTGAGGCGCTGCTCGCGCGGGACAACGCCAGCTTGATACAGGCACAAGGTCGTTTGATCGCCACGCAACTGGACGCTGCGCGCAAGACCCTGGAAAAAGGAACGGGCACACGCACTGACGTGGACGAGGCTCAGGCGAGGCTGGATTTGAACCGGGCGCAGGATCTCGAAGCGCGCCAGCAGGTTGAACTCACCCGTCGCCAACTTCAGTCCATTGTCAACCGTAGCTTTGGGGAACTGGCCGTTTTGGATCCGGTCAGGTTGAAACTGACCCCACCAGAGCCGGCTTCGCTGGACGAGTGGGTGGGCCGAGCCCTTCGTAACAGCCCGGAGATCCGGTCGTTGAATGCACAAAAGGATGCGGCCCGGGAGGCGATCGCCAGAGCACGCGCCGGGCATCTGCCCACCCTGGATGCTGTGGCTCAGTTGCAGCGATCGCGCAGCGAAAGCGTCACCTCACCTCAGTCCGCCTTCACCAACGCGAGCATCGGCCTGCAGTTGAATGTTCCCCTCTACAGCGGTGGCTCAACCTCCAGTGAAATTCGGCAGGCCAATGCGGAGTACGAGCGGTTGCGCGAATTGTTGGAGGCTGTCACTCTGGACCTGGGTGTTCGCGTGCACAGGGAGTACCGCGGAGTGACGGAAGGAATTGCGAGATCTCGTGCAATGGAGGTGGCTGTCAGATCCGCCGAGGTCGCCCTTGATTCGGCCAGAAAGAGTTTTGCCGCCGGCGTGCGCACGTCGTTGGATGTGCTCAACGCCGAGCAGCAACGTGCGCAGCTGACGCGCGACCTTGCTCAGGCCCGCTATTCGACATTGCTCTCGCGGGTACGTCTGCAGGCCCTGGTGGGTGGGATTGACGATGCAACCATGCAGGAAGTGGCTGCGGCCTTAGGGCCTTGACCTGGCCGCACACACGATTCAGCCGGCTTGACGCCAGCCCTCCACGCTCACGAACCCCAACGCAGTGGTCAAGAGGGAGCCTGCTAAGTGCAGGGCAATCGTCGCGCAGCTAGACCCCCAACGCCCCTGCTGAAGCATCCCCACCACCTCCGCCGAGAAGGTGGAGAAGGTGGTCAGGCCGCCTAGAAACCCGGTGATGGCAAACAGTCGCCAGGCCGGGGAGATGTCGGGGTGCTGCGCAAACCAGGCCACGGCCACACCCACCAGGTAGCCGCCGATCAGATTGGCGGCGAGTGTGCCCGCTGGCACGCTGTCTGACATCGGGTTGAGCCAGGCTGAGAGTTGCCAGCGCAGCAGGGCGCCCAGGGCAGCCCCTACTCCCACTGCGGCGGCTCCTATCCACAGGCTGGCCGGAGGGAGCGAGGTGATCGACATGGCGCTGATCATGATAGCCGGGGCTTGGTGCGCTGCCTCCTGGAGCTCCAGCTTTGTCGAGGAGCTCGCGTGACCGTGCCACTATGGGAGGAAGGGCCTGGCTGCGCTCTTCCGGATACGAAATGTCACGGCTCCATTCGGTACCATGTCTGCTGTTGAGACAGCAGGAGTTTGGCCCATGTCCATGGACGTTGTGGATTTCGAGATCAAGGGTTCGGAGATGCAGTTCGTTGAGGTCGAGCTCGACCCGGGCGAGGCGGCCATTGGCGAGGCCGGCAGCATGATGTTCATGGACGCCGGTATCGGCATGGACAGTGTGTTTGGCGATGGCAGCGCGCAGCAGGGCGGCTTCTTCGGCAAGCTGCTCGGGGCGGGCAAGCGCCTCATCACGGGCGAGTCGCTGTTCACCACCGTCTACACCAACCAGGCGTCCTCCAAGCAGCGCGTGGGGTTCGCGGCGCCGTACCCGGGCAAGATCCTGCCCATGAACCTCAAGCAGCTGGGCGGCATGCTCATCTGCCAGAAGGACGCCTTTTTGTGCGCGGCCCGTGGGGTGTCGCTGGGCATCTACTTCCAGCAAAAGCTCTCCGTGGGCTTCTTCGGCGGCGAGGGCTTCATCATGCAGAAGCTCGAGGGTGACGGCCTGGCCTTTGTGCACGCCGGCGGCACCGTGATGCGTCGCGACCTGCAGCCCGGCCAGACCCTGCTGGTGGACACCGGCTGCCTGGTGGCCATGACGCCGAATGTCAACTTCGAGATCCAGTACGTGGGCAAGATCAAGACGGCGCTGTTCGGCGGCGAGGGCCTGTTCTTCGCCAAGGTCACCGGGCCCGGCTCGGTGTGGCTGCAAAGTCTGCCGTTCTCGCGCCTGGCCTCGCGTGTGTTTGCGGCCGCGCCGCAGCATGGCGGCTCGCGCGAGGAGGGTTCGGTGCTCGGAGGCATCGTCGGCGGCGGCGTGCTGGGGGGCATCTTGGGCGGGAAGAACGACTGATGACGCAGGATTGGGTCACGGTGAAGAGGCCCAAGGGCTTCGACGGGCTCAGCCCGAATGGTCTGGACGGCACGCAGACATCTGGGAGTCGGCCCGATCCTCTGCGCCGGGCGTGGGGGCTGTATGGCAGCCTGGCGCTGCTGGGACTGCTGGGGCTGCCTTCGGGCTTGCGGGCACAGGCGGCGGCCGGGCCGGCGGCAGCGGGTGCGGCCCGGCCAGCGCGGCCCATCTTCGTGCTGAACTCGCAGGACGCCACGGTCAGCGTGATCGACCCCGTGTCCTGGGTTGAGCAGCGGCGCATCGAGGTGGGCAAGGAGCCCCACCATCTCTACCTGACTCCTGACGAAAAGAGCCTGATAGTGGCCAATGCGGTGGGCAATTCGCTGACCTTCATCGACCCGGCCACGGGCGCGGTGCAGCGCACCGTGCGCGACATCGTGGACCCCTACCACCTGCGCTTCTCGCCCGACATGAAGTGGTTCGTGACCGCCGCCAACCGGCTGAACCACGTGGACCTGTACCGTTGGCAGCCGTCCGACCCGCAGCCTTTCAAACTGGTCAAGCGCATCGAGGCGCCCAAGACCCCCAGCCATCTCTTCATCGACAGCCGCTCCACGGTGGCCTATGTGTCGCTGCAGGACAGCGACGAGCTGATCGCCATCGATCTGGCCACCCAGGCCGTGCGCTGGAAGGTCAAAACCGGCAAGATGCCTGCCGATGTGTTCCTGACCAAGGACGATCGTCACCTGCTGGTGGGGTTGACCGGAGACCGCTTCGTGGAAGTGTTCGACGTCTCTGGCCCCGCGCCGCGCCAGATCAAGCGCATTGCCACGGGCGACGGAGCCCATGCTTTCCGTGCCCGGGGTGACGGCCGGCATGTGTTCGTCAGCAACCGCGTGGCCAACACTATCAGCATGATCGATCTGCAGGCCCTGGAGGTGGCAGCCCAGTTGCCTGGGCCGGGTGGGCCGGACTGCATGGAGATGATGGCCGATGGACGCACGCTGTTGGTGAGCTCGCGCTGGGCGCGCAAGCTGAGCGTGATCGACATCGAGAAGCGTCAGGTCATCCGCCAGGTGGCGGTGGGTCGATCACCGCACGGCGTGTGGACGCTGGACCACGCGGCGCGGCAGTGACGCGGCAGCGAACGTGGGTGTGCCGTCATCGTCTCGAGCAGGCATGAAGGGCCGCACCGCGGGACGCCTCTGCGCCGGGCCCTTGGGTCTGGGGTTGATGGCGCTGGCTTGTGCCCAAGGTGCCGCCCTGGCCAACCCTGCACCCCGTTGCGAGCGGCCGGTCTACCTGACCTTTGACACCGGCCACATGGGCGTGGCGCCCTTGGTGGCCGAGGTGCTGAACCGGCAACAGGTGAAGGTGACTTTCTTCCTTGCAAATGAGCGCACACGCAACGGCGGCGCGAGCCTGGACGAGGAGTGGGCGCCCTGGTGGCGGGCGCGTGCGGCCGAGGGCCATGCCTTTGGCTCGCACACCTGGGACCACGACGTCTGGCGCGCTGATGTGCCCACGCAGGCGGCCGCGGGCCCGGACTTCCGCGTCAGGCCGACCATGGGCGCTCAAGCGGGACGTGAGCGCATACTCACAACCGAAGCTTACTGCCAGGCCTTGAAGGCGCCCGCCCGCCGCTTCGAGGCGATGACAGGGCAGCCCATGGGTGCGGTGTTCCGGGCGCCGGGAGGCAAGACCTCGCCCGCCCTGCTGAAGGCCGCCCAAGCCTGCGGCTTCACGCACGTGGGGTGGACGGCGGCCGGTTTTCTGGGCGATGAACTTCCGAGCGACCGTTATCCCAACGAGCGGCTTCTGCAGCAGGCGCTGCGTGACGTGAAGGCGGGCGACATCTTGCTTGCCCATCTGGGCATCTGGTCCCGCCAGGACCCCTGGGCGCCAGCGGTGCTGGAGCCGCTGATCACGGGCCTGAAGGCGCGCGGGCTGTGCTTCGCCACGCTGCGGGAGCACCCGGTGCTCGGGGCTGCAGCGGCCACGAGGGCGCCGTGATGCTGCAAAGCTTGGTGGACGGCTTCGGCTGGGCGCAGCAGGCGCTCTTCGAGCAGTTGGTGCAGCCGGTCATGTTTGCACTGGGTCTGGGCAACCTGCTGGAAGACGGATTCAGGGGCACAGGCTGGTTGTTGGTGGGCCTGCTGCAGATCGCGCTGTTGGTGACGGTGGTGGGCGCCCTGCAACGCTGGCGCCCGGTGGAGCCGGTGACCGACCGGCGCGCCGTTCGGGTGGACGTGCTCTACACACTGCTGCACCGGCTGGGGCTGTTCCGCCTGGTGTTGTTCTTCACGCTCGAGCCGCTGGTCTTTGCGCTGCTGACAGAGCTGCGCATGGCGGGGGTGCGGCCCTGGCAGCTGGACGCCCTGTGGCCCGGCGTCACGGACACGGCCCTGGTGAGCTTCGTGCTGTACCTGCTGCTGTTTGACCTGGTGGACTACTTCATCCACCGCGGCCAGCACCAGCTGCGTTGGTGGTGGCAGCTGCACGCGCTGCACCACAGCCAGCGGCAGATGACCATGTGGTCGGACAACCGCAACCACCTGCTCGACGACCTGCTGCGGGACCTGGTGTTCGTGGCGGTGGGCATCGCGGTGGGCGTGGGGCCCGGGCAGTTCGTCGCCATCGTGGCGGTCACCCAGCTGGTGGAGAGCCTGTCTCACGCCAACGTCCGCATGTCCTTCGGTCCGGTCTTCAGCCGGTTGCTGGTGAGCCCGGCCTATCACCGGCTGCACCACCGCATCGGCCTGGGCCATGAATCGGCCGGGCCGGGCTCGCTGGGCGGGCACAACTTTGCGGTGCTGTTCCCGGTGTGGGATCACCTCTTCGGCACAGCACGGCACGATGGACGATACGAGCCCACGGGCATTCGCGATCAGCTGCCAGAAGAAGGCGCTCGCGAGTACGGCCAGGGCTTCTGGGCGCAGCAGTGGCTGGGCCTGAAGCGCCTGGCCGGACGGGCTTGAGGCTCTGCGCAAGCGGCTGCGCCTGCGTATGATCCGCCGCCCATGAGCGACCTGTTCGACGCCTTCTGGCGCGCCGCCCTTGCGTGCCTGCACCCCCGGGTGATCCTGTGGTCGCTGCTGCCATTGCTCTTGTCTGCGGGCGCTGCGCTGACGCTGGGGTGGCTGTTCTGGGAACCCGCCGTGGCGGCGGTGCGGGCCTTTCTGGAGGACTGGGCGCTGGTGGCCTCGCTGCTGACCTGGCTGGAAGCCATGGGTGGCGGCGCCTTCCGCGCCGTGGTGGCGCCACTGATCGTGGTGGCCCTGGCGGTGCCGCTGGTCGTGGTGGTCTCCCTGCTGCTGGTGGCCTGGACCGTGACCCCGGTGCTGGTGGACTGGGTGGCGGCGCGGCGTTTTGCCGGTCTGCAACGGCGCGGTGGCGCAGCCGGGTGGTGGGCCAGTGCGGCGTGGTCGCTCGGCTGCACCCTGCTGGCCTTGGGCGTGCTGGTGATCAGCCTGCCCCTGTGGTTTGTGCCGCCGCTGGCGGTGGTGATCCCGCCGCTGGTCTGGGGTTGGCTCGCGGCGCGGGTGTTTTCTTTCGATACGCTGGCGCTGCATGCCACCACGCAGGAGCGGCGCATGATCATGCATGAGCGGCGGTGGACCATGCTGCTGATGGGCATCGTGTGCGGCCTGATGGGCTCTCTGCCCTCCCTCATCTGGGCGCTGGGCGCCTTGACCCTGGTCTTCGCGCCCCTGCTGGTGCTCGCCTCGGTCTGGCTGTACACGCTGGTCTTCGCGTTCGCCTCGCTCTGGTTTGCCCACTTCACGCTCGCGCAACTCAGCCGCTTGCGCCAGGCCGGCACGGCCGGGTCGGGCTCCTCACCTCTCACCGTCGAAGCACCCCCTCCATGAACATCGGCCTCATCATCCTCGGCGACGAGATCCTCTCGGGCAAGCGCCAGGACAAGCACATGCCCAAGGTCATCGAGCTGCTGGCCGCGCGGGGCATGGCCTTGCAGTGGGCCCGCTACGCAGGAGATGACCGCGCCTTGATCACGCAGAGCCTGCAGCACGCCTTTACCAGCGGTGACCTGGTGTTTTCCTGTGGCGGCATTGGCGCCACGCCAGACGACCACACCCGCCAGAGCGCGGCCGCGGCCCTGGGCGTGCCCTTGGCCTTGCACCCCCAAGCCCGGGACCTGATCGTGGAGCGCATGCGCGACGTGGCCGCTGAGCAAGGTTTACCCTTCGAGCCCGAGCGCCCGGACAACTTGCACCGCCTGAACATGGGGGTGTTCCCCGAAGGGGCGTCCATCATCCCCAACCCGTACAACAAGATTCCGGGCTTCTCCGTGGGTGACGTCCACTTCGTGCCGGGCTTCCCGGTGATGGCCTGGCCGATGATCGAGTGGGTGCTGGACCAGCGCTACGCCCACCTGCGGGGCGGCCAGGTGCAGCGGGAGCGTTCGGTGATCGTCCTGGGCGCGATGGAAGCCACGCTCACCCCGCTGATGGAAGAGATCGAGCAGCGCTTTGACGGCGTGAAGGTGTTCAGCCTGCCCAGCGTGGACCACCCCACCTACGGGCGGCACATCGAGCTGGGGGTCAAGGGGCAGGGCGACCTGGCCGAGCCCTTTGCTGCGCTCCAGGCTGG
>Ga0315901_10008070_pt1 | contig 12295 bp, 18 predicted proteins | sample LakEriMetagenome_10_FD_203761 | JGI IMG/M metagenome (GOLD analysis project Ga0315901, IMG submission 203761) | Freshwater fungal communities from buoy surface, Lake Erie, Ohio, United States - Buoy 2 MA116 | ecosystem: Environmental > Aquatic > Freshwater > Lake | place: USA: Lake Erie, Ohio...
CGACCATTGCAAGACAAGCTTGGTAGTCCTCGATTGGGAAATCAAGTAAATTGGTAAGTCTGCGAGCGATCCGATCTTGGTTGATCTTTGGATGACCGTAGATTGCACCACGATCTTGCATAACATCGGTTGCACTTTGTAATACCTCTTTGGCTTTCATTCTTGCCAAAATTCTTGACGGTTCACAGCTCGACCTCGATGATAACCCTCACGAAATCCTTTGTTGTAATTACCCTCTGCTACATGTGCGTAAATTATTCCGACCAATATCGGAAACAGAAGTAAAGCTGCTCCGATAACTTGATTGTCAGTCATTTTGCCCCCTATCGCACTAGCACCTTCGGCTAGTTACAGGCTTAGTGAACCACAGATATCAGACTATTTAGGTTTATTTTGATAACGAAATGGTAACGATTCTGCATCATCGACCGCATTATCTATTGTGCGCCTTAGTGGGATTATGTCTCTAACGAGGTCGTCCATAGACCTTGCCGTTCACTAGGAATGTGCCGTTCTTCTCAATGTAAATTAGGTCAACTTGGACATTCTTGCCATGTATGTACATAATCGCAAAAGCCTGTTGCCAATTAGCCGTTCCTCGGGTATATGCAGCCTGTTTGAAGTCCATTAGGTTGCCTACCTCAACACCATGCAGAACACGCCCCATTCGGCCTCCTATGGCTTCTGAGAACGATGTACGCCCTGCTCTGTGAGTGTGTCCAGAGATGATATTCGAGCCTGTACGCCTAGCAGCTTCCATTGCGCTCAAACCGCCTTGAGACTTGATAGGAGTGTGATCGCCATGAACTGCAACCCAACCAGGTGCAAGAGTCATTGGCTTCTTATGGAATGTAATCCCAAGCTCATCAAACTTCATAAACTTCTCGAACCGTAGTTCCGGCAATGATAGGAAACTAGGTATTTTCTTCATGATGATGTTATATAAGCGATCTGTGTGATTTGACCTAATGCAGTCAGTCACGCCCAATTCCCATAGAAGCTCGACACAGCGATCACGATCATCGCCCAGGGTTTGCTCGTAGGCTCCTGGAGTTCCATCAGACCACTTGCTTATAGTCTGGAAATCGATCTCATCGCCAATAGTGACGGTTTGATCTGGTTTAAAAGTTTGTAAAAATTTAGCTATGTTTCTTGTTAAATGCACATCTTCGAACGGTACTTGAAGATCGGACAGGATAACTATGCGCTTAATCTTCTTCCTCATCTTCATAATCGCCGAACCTTTCTGGATCGACTGGAGATGGCAAAATCCAAGCAGGATAGGCTGTTGGCTCAATGATGATTGCTAATGCTAAATCAACATCCATGCCTGCTCTACGCAATGCTCGATACATCTCTTGCAGGGAAATTGCCCAAGCATCAAGAGCTGTGTAAGTATCTAGGTCTATAACCTTTTTTCTCGCCATGTCTTAATTGTCACTTCTCTAAGATTCGAAGGATGGTTTCGACACGCGCCTCAAGTAGGTTTATTTGATCGCGCATCGATGATCCGCTATTTGGCTTTAGTTCTTGAAGGTAATGCTTTACTAACCATCGCACCGAGCCAATAAACGAACCAATAACGGTCGTGGCAGCAACAGCAAGAACCGCCATGTCCTCCACAGTCATTATCTTTTAGGTGTTGCATATCCAAATATGCCTGACAGTACTGACCAAAGAATGGCACGGTAATCGATATCAAAGTTAGTGGCAGACCAAGCTGCTAGAAATGCTCCAGCCGCTAGAAATGCCGGGTTCTTTAGTTTCATATTTTGCCTCCTAGTAGTGGAATTTGAAAAAACGAACTATCTTTGTCGCCAGCTTCTGTAAAACTGATGTGGATGTGCTTGATGTGTGGATTTGTACCCCTGTACTTGATCCATCTCCACAGCGTTCTCTTGCTCGCAATTCGCTTGTTAAATATGACATATGCAATGCGCTTATCTGACTTGGCGTTAACTCGTATCTGATCGGCAAGGTAATGAGCTGTGGCATCTTTCCCATCGAGAGAAGCATCGAGATCGAAAGCACGGACGAACCCTGTACGAACGCAAGGGTTGTGATCGCTCTTTGCTGTGGCGTGCCGAGCGTCTCCAATGGTTCCGTCAGAACGACGGTCTCGGTTAGGATAAGCATCGTCAGCCTGCTCTCTAAATTGGATTACAGATTTACTAAGTCGAGCTTTCATCCAAGTATTAAAGCTACTTCATCGGCTGTTAAGCCTAAGCGATCAAGAATTGCCTGACGAGAAGTTGCCTTTGCTTCAGCTTCGGCTTGGCGTGTAGCGCTTTCTGCTTTGTCTGCTTGCATCTGCGCTAATTCTTCAGCATTAGCATCGCGAATGATCTCTTCGCCTGTTTCAACATTAACAATCTTAATTTGTGGTGTATTTGATTTAGGCATTATTGAACTCCGTAAAGTAGGGCTGTTCCTGAAGTAAAGTTTCCTGCGCTCATGAAAAGAGTAATTGAGGAAATGGCAGCAGTTTGATTGTATGCAAGTTGTCTTTCTCTAAAACCAACCTGAGTTACCGTTGTAGAATCAACAACAATGCTTTCAAAACTACCGTACTTCCATGTTACTGTGTTTTTGTAATCATAAAAATTGAAAACCTGTAAATTTTGAGTGACAGCGTTATCCATACCACCAGTAATTTCAACAAAACTCGTATCACCAAATGATGAAGTGCTGTCGGTACCAGCAGCAACAAAAGCGTAGCGACTGGCTGAATCACCGTTTAATCTTACGCTCAATCCTGCACCATCGGTTGCTGGTAATAAGTCTCTAATAACTAGTTGCAGATTATTGTAAGTTGCAGGAATGGACGATAAAACTATTGAAGCACCAGTTAAAGTTGTAGTACTGATTAAAGTCATGCCACCGCTTGTAGGAGTTGCCCACGAAGGAACCCCACCATTTACCTGTAAAACTTGGCCAGTTGTACCAATTCCAAGACGCGTGTTTGTGTTAGCCGTTGCTGAACGATATTCAATGTCACCAAGAGTTGTTGAAGGGTTTAGCGCCTTGGTAGTTGTGTCAATAGATGAACCAAGGGTGCGGATAGCCGCCGCGCCATCTTTAACTAGATCCGTATCGTCTGGGGTTTCCCAGGCATAGTTTGTTGTAGTTGCCATTGTTCTCCTTGATTAGGCTACTATTGTAGCGTTATTCCAGTCCAAAGTAGGACTTATTGTTTGCCATGATTCGGTTATTGGTACATTATTCCATCTAAATGCTTGCAAGCTGAAAGCAACTGGCGAGACGATGACTGTCAAATCCAAAGCGTTAAATCGGCTAGTCCAAGTCCAACCCTCAACAAACCCCTGGTAGCGACCGTCTGCGATATTGGCTGGCAAGTCCTCAATGTCAAGAGGTAAGCCCATAAATATGTTAAGAGCCTGATCGCGTGATACATCTGGGATATTAGGGTTAGTCAATGGGAAGGTTATAGCCTTGAATTGGTCTTGGGGAAAGGCACGAATTGCTAAATAGAAAGCAGCTTGATCTTCTGCATCGCTTGTAAGTTCAATGCTTGTTTGAATGTTTTGTGCTTGGTATCCATAAGTCGCAATAGATGCAGCATCCGATGCAGTTTCCTGTTGACCATTTTTATAGGTAATTGTGACCTCATTGCGTAGATCACCTAAACGCCTTGATGTGGCAATACCAGAAGCATAAGCCCAGCCTGCATCGACATAGGCATAACCATTAGCTGCTAAGTATTCAGCGCGATGTGTGCTGTCTGCATATCCAATACGCCCAGCGCTATCTTCATAAATGTATCCGAGCCCTGAACGAGCTAATCCTGCAACAAGACTATAAACATCTGTGGTACTAGCAGATCGAGCAGTTAACTCATAATCTCCTGGACGGTCGATTTCTCCTAAGCCAGAATTTTCAGCATTAGCCCAAGTGGTTGTTGCATTATAAGCAGCCCATGTTTCTGCTGCTGGAACTTGATTCCATTGGTTAAACAAAAGAGCAGATAAAATTGAATAAATCTGGTCCCCATCATTAGCCTTAACCAATACGCCTTCAGTTAAGGTTTTAGGCAGTTTAGATAAAGCCCCTAGTGCTGTGACGGTAATAGCCTGGGTAATGGCTGGCTCGCCTGTTCTAACCGTTACATCGATATCTGTGACATCTCCGCCAAAGATAGGAACATAAGTGCCAGTTGAATCTTTAACCTTAATAACTACTGAATCATTAACATCAAATCCTGTAGCAGCTTGATTTAAGTTCAAAATGGTAAAACGGCTATAGCCTGCAACAGGCTGAGAATAGATGTCTGAGCGCCCTGAAGTGATAGTCAAATTGGCAATAGTTAGATCGGTAACATCTCCAAGCCCATTGACCTCAACTGCATATTCTGGAGTCCATATTGTCATGCAAAAGCACCAGCACCCAGAGTTCCACGATAAGAAGATTGGTTAAGCACTTCAACGATTTGTCGAGCTGTTGACTCTGAATCGATTGCTCCATTGACTGTAATGTTATTGTTAAAACTAACCGCCTGACCAGAGTATCCACCGCTAGGAGCCATTGGCACGAATGGGGCGTTAACAATTCCCGGGGCGTTCAAACTTGCATTTGAAGCATTACTAGAACTTCCACCAAAGCCTAAGAAATTCTTGACTTTGTTTCCTGCCTCAAATAAAAGCTGGAAGGCTCTAATTAGTTTTCCAACGGCATCTAGGGCTTCATTTATAACAAATGCAATTACTTCAAACGCTACTTTGAAAGCACCGCCTAAGAATGGTGCTAGGACATTTTTAAGAAATGACCATAGACCGGCAAAAGCTTCTTCATTATCCATAACCGCTTTTTTAATACTGTTAAAAATCTTTTGGAGACCTTCAAAGATTGGAACCAAGATAGTCTGAGCAACTCTTGCTATTTCAGTAAATGCGTTCTTAAGTCCGCTTCCACCTTCAAAGCCTTCAACAAAGGCTGTAATGGCAGGAACTACATACTTAACAATGTTTTCAACCAAAGGAGTAATAGCATCGAGAATAAATGCCCCGACTGTTTCCTTAGCTTCATCAAATGCTATAGATAAGCGAGCCATCTTTCCTTGAAAAGTATCTGCCTGGATAGTTGCTTGCCCTTCAAAGGTTGCAGCTAATTTGGCTGTTATCTGCTCGAAATCAAGGGTTTTAAGTTCAGCCTTAGTAAGACCTACCCCAAGCCTTGAAAGCCCGGCTAAGTTGCCTTCCTGGGCCTTTGAGAGGCTTTCTGTGACCGCCTGTAGGCTCTTGCCAGTACCGGCAGCAATATCGATTGCAATGGATTGAAGTTTCTGTGCTTTAGTAACATCGCCTGTAGCGCGAGTAAGTCGATCTAAGGATGGACGAAGCTGATCGTCTGTGATACCGAATAGCAAAGATTGCTTGAGAACATAATCCTCTGTTGCAGCAATTTGGGCATCTGTCGCCCCAGTAACATTTCTAAGAGTAGCCGCTAATTTAGCCTGAGCAGCTTCATCTTCAATAGCAGACTTAACGCCATCGATTGCTAACTTGCCAGCATAAGCAGCAGCAGCAACTCCAGCAGCTAAGAATGCAGCGCCAGCAACCTTGCCAAACTTTGTAATCTTATCGCCGAAAGTTACAACTTCATTATCAGCCTTGTTTATATTCTTGGTGAAATTATCTATATCAGCAAGGAGTTTAAGGGTTAAGGCTCTACTTGTTCCAGCCATTATGTCCACTCCTTCAAAATCTTATCAAACGATTTAGTCCACTCAGCTACGATGTAAGGCTGAATTTTGCGAAGCGTTGGATAGATAAACCAACCCTTAGAACCGCGACCTTCACGCCCTGACCAAACTGGGAACTGCCTAAACTTGTTAGATCCAAACTCTGAACCGCCCCAGATATCTTTGGTAGTTGCACCACCGCTAAACTTCTGAGCTGCGAATCCATAAGTTATTTCACCGATCCGAGATGACTTCTTAACGCGAGAACCTTCTGCAATGCGACTGGCAACTGCCCGAGAGTTAATGCTCGATGCAGTACCAATCACCTCTTTGCGAGCGTACTCTGCTAAAGCCCCGGACTGGCGTTTGGCTTCTTCCGTTGCCTGCTCATCCATGTTTTTTAACGCCTTGAATACGGCACGAAGCTCAGTTTTATCGAAAGCTGTTTGTTCAGCCACGATTCCTCGCTTCCAGTATTTCAATCGCTGTTAAAATATCTTCTGCCGATTGCCACTCTGACATTGGAATGTGAGTTGCTATTGACAGTTCAACTAAGAGTCGGCTTACGCTTCCTCTTGGATGGCTTTTGGGTCATCACTTCCCACCTCGACATCTGCCACCGTTTCCATCCAAATCTCTAATGGCTTTGTTGGCTTTCCACCTGCATCACGCTTCATTGCTGAATGTGCTACAAATAAGATATCCCACATACCACCAAAGTTAGAAATAACCTTTTTAGTTGTCATCTCCCACTTGGCATAGTCTGGTGGTCTGACTAAGTAAGTATCTTCAGACCCGTCATTATATTTAATTGTGATGTTCTGTTGCATTGTTTGCTCCCGTTTCTATTGATTAAAATGCTTCTGCTGGTATTCCGATAACCTGGAATGATAGAGATACAGTCTGTGCATCTGGTGCAGTTCCGCCTGCTGATGGCCATGATGGCAATACTTGGAAACTGAATACTGCGCCTGATGCTGCTGTGAATACTGTTGCAATGCCTGTGTTTGGTGCTGACTCTGACACGCCCCATAGGATCTCACAAAGAGAACCAGTTGCGCCCCAGTCTGCCAACATTTCAACATTGAATGTGAAATTGTTATCTGTCACTTTGAAAGATTTTCCATCAAGTGTTTGATAGGTTTCGCGAGTCATTTCGCCGATAAGCGTTGCTGATGTTGCCTGTGCATCGAAATTGTTACCACCAATGGTAAAGGTAACATCCCGACCAGTAATTACTGTGGTAGCCATATTTTCTTCCTTTAGTTTGTTTGTGTGTAGTAGGTGGATACTCTTATGTCAGCCACTAAAACATTAGATGGACCGACTTGAGTAACCGTTGGTTTGTCAACCGTTCCGACTGCATACCCGGCTGGGATTACCTTCAGAACGCTTATTACTAGCTGCTCGAGATTGTCAAGCGATGCAGGGTTACTATTATAGGCAACCGCTACAGATATAACGATATTGATCTTAGTTCTTATCTGGGATTTGCCCAGAGTCTCTAATTCAAAATAAGGTGAATCTGGAACCATTACTACAAAAGGAACCATTGGAGCTTCTGGAACATAGGCATAGACATTGCCTGCAACACTTGCAAAGGCTGTTGCTAATGGCTGTCTAATTGTGTCTAAAATTGTGTTGGGCATTACTGCACCATTGAATCAGTATCAATGAATGGACCTAATAACCCTGACACTCTATTGAAAAGACTCCGGCCTAATCTATATGGGCTCACTTGAGTAAAATCGATTCCTTCGATCTGTCCACCAGGAGCAATACGGCTCTGGAATACTTCTACTGATACCGCTAAAACTGCTGACTCTACGGCTGCGTTTCCAACATAAGTTGAAGCGCCTGAAAGAGTTGCTAAGCCTGATGGGATTACCTTGCGCTCGGTAATATCTGCTGCTGTAATCGCGACAGTAAAGTAACCGTTAAATTCTCTGTAAGCCCCGTCTAAATAGATGCGTGAGCTTGATCGAACAATGAAATCCTCGATGTCAATATTGCTTGACTCAATAATTGTAAATGTTCCGTTGAATGGGGAGCCTACGCCTGTGATGACTACGCTCTGACCCTCGGAAAAATTGTTATCGCCTAGAACTCCATATGTTGCAATGTTATCTTGCAATGTAACTGTGTCGATAGGACTTGAGTACTTAACAAGCATTGGCAAGATTACTGACTCTGCTGTGTCGATTACATCTGTTAAATAAGCATCGTTATAGAGAGAATTGGAAACGCCAAGCACAGAGCGTAATTCGGCTGGTGTGACTATTGTTGCCATTTCCAATTCCTCTCGTTAAACGACTGGGGGAGCGATCGGGAGCAACCGCCCCCCCATGATTAGTGTGTTATTAGTCTGCGATCATGTAACGATATGCGCCTGCTGCAAGCTTTGTTGCAATAGCACCATAACCGTAGTAGCCAACCTGTACTGCACCTGTTGAAATAAGGTTTGTCTGTAGTGATAGACGAGGTGACTCGTACCATGTGTAACTATCTGGGTTAACGATGATAATTGAATTATCGCCAACACCTGACATTGTGCGAGATACGCGAAGGTTTAGTCCTAGTAGGTTTCCGCGAACTGCAGTGGCAGTTAGATCTCCGCCTGCGTTTTGAGGGTTAATTGTCTGTTGGAAAATTGGACGATTTGAAGAATCGACCAAGCCCATTAGAACGCCCCATTGCTGTGGTGACACAATGATGTTTTGTGCAAAACCCAAAGTGTTTGTGTAGATTGAAACTGCTGCATCAGAAACCAAGTCAGCTACTAGAGCGCCTGTTGTAAGTGCTGCGCGGTTTCCGCCGTCTGTTCCATTTGTAGCAAGAACAACTCTTACTGCTTCATCTGTAGCCTTTGCATATGCGTATTCCATTTGGCGTACGAGTTCAGCAAAGAACGCTGGTGATGAACGATCTAGAAGCTCGAGTGAGAATGTTTGCTGTCCAATGTATTTCTGAACATTTACAGAAACAAACGCTGCGTTCTGATCTGTCTCTGATGGTGTTCCAAATTCAGCTGCAACTGCAACTGTTGGTGCAACTGTGATCTTAGGAATTTCAAATGTCATTCCTGCATCTGGCAATGCGCCTGTAGAAATTGAGTCAATAACTGGACGATCTGCGTTTGAGATGCCGTTGATTACCTCTGTTAATTGACGTGTAGGAATTAATCCTGCATTGTCTGTGACATCTGCTGCTGCTGCAACATACATCTTTGAAGTCTCGTTGCCTAGTGAGGCACGGACTGAGTGCTCGAGATAAGAAGCCTTATCCACGATTGGGTTACGAACTGTGACTGAAGTGTAAGGTGCTGTTGCAGCTTTTACTTCAACTTTTGCAGCCTCTACCGTTTCTGCGGCAGGAGCGACTTCTGGAACGGTAGTGTCTGACACTTGTTCTCCTTCTGTGGTTTTTGGTGTTTCATCCTGAACATCGAGTTCAGAAACTTTGTTATCTTCTGCAGCGACTTTTTGAACTTCCGCTCCTGGTATTGCTCCGTCTGTGACCAAGCTGACCTCTATGAGTTTAGAAGCGCTAATTGCCATCACTCCGCCTTTGTTATCCCATTCTTCAACATCTACACCAACGCTGAAATCTGAACGAAGCCCTGTAGCAGCTTCTTCTAATGCATCGTTGCCTGCTGTTGTTTTAGCGATCTTAAATGATGCTGTGATGCCTGTGTCATCTTGTGACCACTCCATAAGCTTGCCTAATGGACGAGTTTGGTCATGTTGTAGAACCAACTTGGTGTTTTTAGAAAATTCGATTGAGTTAGGCTCAAACATTGTTGGCCCGGCTGATGTATTGCCTTCAGCGTTCCATTGAACTATGCGACCAGCGATAATGCGAGACTCTGCATCTGCTGCCGTTAGTGTTACTGGCATTGTTATCTTCATTAGCTGTTCTCCTTGTTGTCGATCAAATCTTCTTCTTCTCTAATCTGCTCGACAGTCATTGCGCCGATGCGATTCAAGATTTCATAGACTTGAGCGCGTTGTAATGGATCGCCACGCAAGAACTCGTCTAACGAAAAGCGAACCTCTGTTGTACTAGACACAAAATCTGCCATGCTAAGCCGTTGTTCAATGGCAGTTAAAACATATTTCATGGAGAAGTCGATAAGAGCCTTGCGCTCCGAAATTGCGTTGCTATAAGTCATGCTCGTTGTTTCAGCGCTTACGAAATATGCAGGAAGGTTGCAAGCGCGAGCCAATTCGAGCGCGACATATTGACGAGCTTCATTAAGCTGTAGTTTTGCAGGATCGATGCCCAGCGCTTGCAACTCTACATCTGCGTTTAAGAATGCAGTTGATTTGTTTAGTCTTGCAGTTCTCCATGATTCAAGAAGTTTCGCAATGCGCTCTGCTGGAAGGTTTGTGCCGTTTGACTTTAATACTTGAAGAGGAACTGGCTCTTTAGCAAACGATTCAGCAGCCTGTTCAAGCGCATGAGCTGCACGAATTGTGCGCCCTGCTCTATTTAGCAAACCTTCATCTAATCCATAAAATACAACAAGTGATCCAACGCCTTGATTAGGAACGATTGAACCATCAACTTGATAACCAATAATTTCTGTTTGTAAATGATTTAATTTAGGAGTTACACGATCTGGTGCTACGCGAGTCCATGCACGAACTCTTCCTGTGTCACCGTACTGCTCCATGACTTGACCATACCCAATTCCTGTTAGCCAAATATCTTCGGCAAGCCATGCATAGATTGCAGAGCCTGGAACTCTTGGATCGGGTTGGTTAATTACTGAAGGTGCTGCGACATGAGAACCATTTAATTTTGAATAAACTTCTAATGGTAATCCTGCAAGTGTTGAGCAGATAATGTTACGCGCTCTTGCGATTGTTGGAATCGCCATTGCTTGACCGCGTGTAGCAGTAGATGGCGTAAATGTAAAGGGATTGAACGATGCTGTGTTATTGAAGGGAGCAGGTGTAGAAGCTGCATCGACTGTGATTTGAGCAGGAGCAGATTGTGGCAAGAAAAATTCTTTAATTCCCATTGGACATACTATACACTATATGCCCAACTTTTAGACACTATCCGAATTGAATGTCAACTTCTGTCTCTGCGCGTGTCGCGAAATGTGTAACCATTGCAGCCGATACTGCGCCACAGATTATTCCAGATGCTTTACGCCCCATAACCCAACCGCCATCGCCTCTTTGAAGCTTTACGGCAGATAACACTTGTTTGTCGAGTTCTTCTTGCCCTTCATGCACAATTCGACCACTAGACACAGCCGAAACGAATTCATCGCAACTTTGTTGATAATCTTGAGCATTTATTTCATACACCGGTATTCCGGCAGGCGCTAATCGAGCCGCAACTGCTCCAGCCGTTGATTTGGAGTAAGCAACATTATGAACTGGAAACTTTCGAACCCAAGGAGCAATATCATTAGCCATTTGTTTATCATCGATCGAAACTGGGTTGAACCAAGTCTGCAATAGTGCCACCATGAAGCGATCGCCATCAATTCTTTGACCTGCGACCAAACTTGCGTGTTTTCTATCTGGACTAAGATCGATAGCCATCCAAGTATCCTTTTCACGATCTAACTTGAATGAGTCATCCTTGCATTTTTTCCATTCTGCCTCTGAGATGACCGGGTTAATCATTGAAACAAACTGACATAAGATTTCGGTTCTAAATATGTCCTCACGATCTGATAAAGAGTCTTTGATGTTATCTTCATGGACTGTGTGACCTAAAGATGGATTGGATTGATACCAGGCTTCTTTGTCATCGATGGCAGCCCCAGGTTCAGCAGACCATTCAAACCATCCAATAGAATCATCGGCTCCACTTGCAGCAGCTAGTCCGCGTTCTCTAAATTTAAGCAGTAAAACCGATCCAGCATGACCAGCATTTGAATAGAAGTAGGCTTGAGGATTTTTATTTGACATTTGAGTAAATCGCATAGATGACCAGACATCCTCGGTATCAAATTCTCGTAACTCGTCAATATGGATCACATCTGGACCTGCTATACCACGAGCTGCGCTGTTTCCTGCTCTAATTAGGTAACGCGCCCCATTTTTAAATCTGATCTCTTGGCTTCCTTTAGATTCATATTTCTTTGAAAAGTTCTCTTGCAAGATATGAGAGTCATCAATCATCTGTCCAACCTTAAAAAAGATTTCAGATGATGTTGTTAGTTTGTGAGCTGTTGCTAAATGCATCTTTTCACCTAGTCGATAAATACCAAACAAGATTCGAAGCGCCATGAATGTGGACTTGCCTTGTTGTCTCGGAAGCATGATCCCGACCAATGGATGAGCCCAGCGCGAATCGGATTTGTATTTCAAGCTCTCGATTGCAAGCAGTTCCTGCCAAGGTAGCAATGGAAACCCGATCTCTTTGCAAAAGTCGATCATCTCTTGCCCTCTTGATGGCAGATCTAGGCTTGGAGACATGATTCTGGGCGTTTGAGACCCATAACGCACTTCTGTTACCCCTACCTCAGCCGATGTGAGCCCGATAGAGACGATTTCAGCCGTCATGACTGGTTCTCATCCTTTTCAAGCTGATAATGGCTTGATGACTCGTTTTTGGGGTAAAAAGAACTAG
>Ga0315901_10008073_pt1 | contig 12294 bp, 8 predicted proteins | sample LakEriMetagenome_10_FD_203761 | JGI IMG/M metagenome (GOLD analysis project Ga0315901, IMG submission 203761) | Freshwater fungal communities from buoy surface, Lake Erie, Ohio, United States - Buoy 2 MA116 | ecosystem: Environmental > Aquatic > Freshwater > Lake | place: USA: Lake Erie, Ohio...
TGGAAGCGGTTTGGGGAGTCGAACAGCGAGAAGCCGGCGGAGTGGTTATCGACGCATCCGTCGGACCAGCGTCGAGCGGAGGAGTTGACGGAGTTGCTTCCGGAGGCGGATCTCGCCTACCAATCTGCGCCCCAGCGCTGGGGCACCGGCGAGGCAGTGTAGCGCTAGCTACAATTTTTTTCCCGTTGCGGTGGGAGAGGATGCAACTCTTATCCTTCATCCACCCCGGGGCCTCTCGGCCCCGGCATGGTGTACTGCCGCCCCTCCGGGGCTAGTGTGGTGGGTAAGCATGAGTTGTGTTGCTGCAACAGAGTAGGCCTGGCATTCTTCTGTAGGGTGTGTGAAGCTGTCGTTGCACTAGCGACCTCATGGTGTCGAGCACCTGTGATTTGGGTAAGGCGTCATGACCACGAAGACCCGACAGTGAACACACCAGAACCAAACCCGGATTATCTCCCTCCAGGCCCGGAGGGCCGACACAGTGACTGCCGGTGGCGCCAGCCACCGGTGGGATAGGATGTAACTCTTTTCCTTCTTCCACCCCGGGGCCTGACGGCCCCGGCATGAGGTAGTGCCGCCCCTCCGGGGCTGGTGTGGTGGGTAAACATGAGGTGTGTTGCTGCAACAGAGGTTCATCGCAACTTGGTCCAGGCCGGGAGGGATGACATAAGGCAGCTTGTCGCCCTAGCCGCTCGTTCCTCGCGACCCTCCCAGGGGGAGGGTGAGATCAATGAATCAATCCATCAAGGTGAGGATGGAGTCTTTTCTCCCTTCACTCCCCGGGCCCTGTCGGCCCCGGCATGAGGTAGTGCCGCCCCTCCGGGGCTGGTGTGGCGGGTAAACATCCGATGAGATAGCGCAATGACGATGGGCGGGTGAAAGTTTGGCCGTTCGCCGCCTCGCACTAAAACGAAAAAGCCGTGCGACTCGCTTGGAAATCGCACGGCTTACAGTTCCAGCAAAATATCCCGGGCGGGGGTCGAACCCACAACCTTCGGCTTCGGAGGCCGACACTCCCCCAAAGAATCCCCAGCAAATCACGCCACTTTCTCTCGCCTGCGAAAAGTGTTACCTGAATTGTTACCCCTGCAGGAACTGCATCACAAGGATCGCCTCTGAATTCAAGGCAAAGCTGACTCAAGAGCAACTGAACCTCCTTCTTCTATCGCTCCTTGGCGGCAAGGATCCTGCACCCGACTCCTAATGCCGTCTAGATCATCTTCCACACGCTGCCAGCAAACGAGTTGACCGCTTGGTAACCAGATTCGTTTCAAGGCCGTGGATATTCAGTGATCGGAATAGGGGCCAAATCGAGTGCTTCGATCTCAACCCAACTGGAACGCAAGCGGTGATGTGCGTTCCTGAAGATCAAGTCCAACGATCCATCACTGCCGATGAAAGAACACGAGGTAGGTGTCCCACCCTAAAGTGGAGCTTCAGAAAGTGGGTGGGCGACGATTCCCGACAGCCCTTACAGGCCTTTCCGCCTTTTGGCGGACGGTACGCAGGCCTAGATCCTCAGATGATGAACGAGCCCGATCATGACTCGCTCATTGATCTAACTTGAAAGAGAAATCTATAGAACGGGCTGCAGGGTAATGCGGCAACGGGGATGTCAAGTATCAAGCCGCCACGCAGATCGACCGTGACTTCGGGATTTAACCCCTGCAACTGCAGCGGAATGAACTGAAGCGCGTTCTCGGCAAGCCTGGCATCCGCGAGATTCTTCAGCTCTTTCGGCTTGGAATGACTCGCCAGCTTGCGGCGCCAGAAGTAGAAGGAGTGCACGGGGAGTTGGTGTATGGCGCAGAAGTCAGCGACGGAGAGGTTGCTGACTGAATGATCCTGAATCCACTGCGCCCACTGATTTGGCTGGAAGCGACATCGAGGCATGGCATGAACTCCGCTGACTAGAAAGCCAGCAGTATCCCATCCCCGTCAACCTGTATTTCGCCGTACGCTTACCTACGCACAAGGAAGAATTGCGTCGCCTAGTGGCCAAGTACCAGACCACAGCACCATCATTCGCCGATTGGGCAGAAAAGAACGTGCAAGAAGAGCTGCCGATCTTCCAGCTACCCGCAGAGCACCGCAAGCGGATGCGTACGACAAACCTGCTGGAACAACTGAATAAGGAGATGAAGCTGAGAACTCAGGTCGCAACGCTGTTCCCAAACGAAGCATCGCTGCTCCGTCTGATCACAGCCGTGCTGACAGATTACCCAGACGACTGGGGGGCCGGAAGGAAATACTTGACCATCACCCCGTAAAACCAATCCAACTTTTACAGAAAAGAAGTTGCTTTATCCATACCAGACGTCTGTGAGACCGAAAGGAAATACCTGACCATCACCCCGTGAAACCAACCTACTTCTAAAGAAAGCAAGATGCTTTACCTAGCTCTGAAGAGCCTTGCTGTCACTATATGAGTGAAATAGCCATGAGAAAAATCATTAACTTCGCCGATAACCGATAGTCTTTAACAACCACCTGTATCCGATGGTTATTTTATTCTTCGATTTCGATAACATTTTAAATAAAAGTAATCTGTCAAAAACCGCAGAGATTGAGGGAAAGCCCCAAAAAAACAGACCAAGTAATGCAAAGAAAATTATTCCGGAAACGAATATCCTTAGGTCATGCCCCGTATCGTCATATGCCTTCGCAGCGGCCTTTACTGCCATCTCCTGCACGAACCTTAAACACCCGCCCGCTACTAGTGTGAAAAAAAACACAGAAACTAGTCCCGTGGTAAAATCGAACAAAAGCGTACTTGCATGCCCCACAATCCTTTTTCTAAATCGAGTCAACTGAATAACTTCATCTGAAAATGAGGAACCTTTCACAGTGAGATCTGCATTATCAAATGGAGGATCTCCTGACTTCGCGTCAACTACACAAATAGTGCAAATCCCCCTGTAAATACCAAGTTCATTTTCAAAACTTCTTAGGCTCCGTAAAAATTCATCCCGAACAACTGTGGTTGACTTCCACGAAGCCGGTAGACGAAAAATAATAACGCAGTGGGGGAGGCTGCCGGAAATCAAAATTCCGAAGAACTGAGACCAGGAGCGAAGGCTGCTGAGATATCGCTTGCACGAGGCTAATATTTGATCTTTTGTCTTCGTGAAAACATTGGTTAAATCACACTGGTGTCCAGCTTTTTCCTCAAATGCGACTGTAGCGTTCAAATCCTTGCTTAGCTGCTCAATATCAATGAAAGAATCTCCGAAATCAACAAAAAAAATGAGATTTTCCATTGAAAAACACTCCGACAAATACAAAATCTTACGCGAGGTGTGAATAGTTCAATCAGTCTCGAACGATCAAAAACCGATTACTATGGTCGCAAGCATTGCCTAGTTGAAATTCGAAACCCGTGTTTGCAGGGCAAACCCACTAGGCGGTATTGCTTTACTATTGCGCAAACCATGGGCTCCGTGGCATGAACTTTATTGGTGGTGAAACTCGGATAGCTTTAACAGCAAGTTGATTCTCTCTTCATCTATGCCTGTCCAATCTGGATTTTCTTCACAATATATCTTTGACGCCTGATGCAGCAAAGAAACAAATAAAAGAAAAATCTCGTCTGTGGCTTCGATCATTTTCCTCCGTTGAGCGAAGATTTCTTTCGAAAAATTATTTAAGACAAGCTTTTCTTCAGTAACTCCAGAAATATCTTTCGATTTCCACAGGACATTACGATAGACATCAGCTAACGAATCCAAGTAAGAGGATTTTAATCCATCATACCTAGCGCTTGTAAAAAAACCGACATCTCTAACAGTTATGGGTCCATTTACCATTGGTCTTCCGGTCCAACTCGAGTGAACAAGAGTGTGTAGTTTTTGGTTTACACGCCTATAGAACAAAAACTTTGTTGCAGGTGAGGTTCTCAGGAAAACTGCGTACATTGTATACCATCTGTCCGTCAAACCTTCTAAGTGCTTCAGTGGATTGCCTGCTGGAGAAAAGGGAGGCAGCGACGCTATGGTCGAATCAACCAATGAGGCATAAGTGTAATCAATAACTTCAGTCGAAGCGAATTTGTCAATTTCCCCGCTCGATGCATCAAAATTCTTATCTGGTACGCAGCAAAGAAGCATTGCCAAATCGGCAGACGTCTCATCAGCAAGAAATTGCGTGTTATCAATAAACTTATCTAAATCTGCATAAAACTTGTTTCCTTTGTCAAGCCACATATCTGCAAAGGATGTAGTCGCGGCCCTAGGATCTGAAGATAACAAATGCAGGGGCACAGTCTGCACTTGGTGTCTACGTCTGTCAAACGTCTCATAATATCTAGATAATGGCGGGAAATCGCCTATGTCATCTCCTCGTTTTAACGCATTAGATGCTGAAACAATCGCATTGCAGGCTTCTCGCAAAAGGTCGCCATACCTGTATGGTGGTTGCCAGCCTGCCGACTGATCAAGCACCGACTCCAAAAGACATATGAGTTGCAAAGAAAATGACGCATAAGCTTCTCGGCTTCCATTCGGAAGTAGCTTACGCGTTATATAATCAGAAACTGTAGCAAGCTGCCATTCTGAAAGGCAGCGGGCGAGGGGTTTAAAGGTTCTGCCTCTACGCCATCCGGAAAACTCGGCGATTTCATGTATGCAGTGTGCAAAGGCTACCTCGGGCTGCAGGAGAACGGGGCCTGAAATGGATATCGAGAGAAATCGTTTTCTTTGACTTTTTTCGTTCGTTTCTTGAGTTAGAGTATAGTTCTGACCAGCTTGTACCAGCGTGTACACGTCCTCGAAGAATTCCTTGGTGTGAACTAACCCGTCTGCTCCTTGGAGGACGCAGACTGCTATCTGATTAGCGGAAAGCCCAAGGAGTTCAATAATTTTTGCACAAGTCGCCGAATAGGCTGGAAGCAGTTTAGTGCAGCCATTTTGCATCGGACCAGGAAATGACGGATCAGCCTGCAGGGATATTGAGTCAATCCGATTCCGGATGGCCACCCATATCGAGTTCCGGATATCACAGATAGCCTGCTGGAATTCGTTCGGATACTCTAACGGGCGTAATAGAGTTTCGAACTCTGCGCTTATAAAAAACTGCGACAGGTGATGAAGGAAAGGCATCAAATCGGCAAGCCCAGCCTGAACTTCTGGATGTGGCAGAATCAGAGATATAGATCTTGCGAACGTCCCAAAGTCGGCGGATCTTTCGGAGCCCGCATATGATTCCACCCTCAAACGAATCTGATCCAAAAAGTTGTTCTGTTTTTGTGGATTGTTATAATGCTTACCTTGCGCAAAATTCCTAGTGATCGGGGCTAGAATCTCCGTGCGACTTGTTTCAATAGTATCTGTTAATTCAATAGTAGAGATCAATCGCATTAGTTCGATTGAACTGTCTGCCGTGAATTCCGCCGTGATGAATGGCTCTGTTAAGCTGTGGTATATTGTAGGCTTGAGATCTGTAACAGCAGCGATTAGCTGTTGTTCTTTTCCTGGGCGAACTGAGAATCTTACCGTTGCTTTATTCATTTCGGAGCACCATCATTTTTTGAGATTTTCGAGCATGGATAGGCTAGGACTTGCCTGATATTATAAATAGCTTCGGTACTTTTTTCTCGAATCGATAGAACAGCATGCGAGAAGGTTGCAATGCTATCGTGATTCTGTGGGCCGAAGTAAGCTAGAATCGAGCCCTGAGCCCCAAGGTTTTTTGGGAAGCAGTGCCAGTTCTCATTGCATCCTGGTAATTCGTTTTTGATGGAATCGAGATGGGTGGTGTTTATTATCATTAGAACTAGACCTAAAAAGTCATTGTTTGAATCCCGCAGATTGTTGTAAAAAAATTCAATCTCGCCAAAGATGTTTATTTGATACGATTCGAAGCCTAGGTAATCGGTGGTTCGGTGCGGCATATTTTTGTAAGAAGTAAGATCGTTCATACTCGATAGGGGCGAAACATGGAGGTAATCAAATTCCCCCCATGCATGGTACAGCAGTTCTGAATCATTCAGAGCATCTACGGCATTCTTCGTGTCGGGCGGCGGCGAAATCTTTTTCTTGATGAAAACTAATCGAAGTCCTGATGGCATTGTTGTTCTCGTGAGGGATATCAAGTGGTTGCTTTTTAATAGTCATAGTTCTTCGTTTTTTCGTCGAGCATCCCCGATTGACCAGTTAGTTGCGTTGGCGACGAGAAAGCGTTCTGCGGGTAAGTGCATAAGGGCATGATTGCGGAAATTCGGTAGCTTAGCGGTTTTGAGGTTTTATCTTGGGACTGCACAGAAAGATGCCCAAAGTTGTTTACTAATTAGTTAGTCTTGTTGCCTGTCGGTTGGCGGGAGTAAATATTCAAATGAAGCGGTTGGAGAATGTATTTTACCTATTAGTAGCCCCTTGGTGGCGGTTTCAATTACCGAGAAGTGGGTTTTGAAGTGAAATTCCCAGGTGGATATCAGTGAGGCGTACGAGACCCCGTTAAAGAACCACGCCACCTGACGGTGGATCATGCCCTTGTACCAGGAATCCGCTAAGGTTTGCTACGTTCTTCAGATAATGACTAATTGCATGTTTCACGGAAATTGGCGACCGCCAAGGGAGGTTATCGAGTATATTGATCTCGGTTGAAGTGGAGACTGTAGAAAAGGGAGGCCGGATTGGTACGATTGAACATCGTCAACCAAAAAAATTGCCATGCAACGAAGAAAGTAAGGGCGCGCATGTTCGTCAATCGCTGCGCGCTCCGCAGCTTGGCATCCACAGTTCTGCATTCGGGCTTAAGTAACGTGTGAAACGTCTCGATGTTCCAGGGCGGGGCATACCAACTCAGTTTCTCGATCGATGAATTCAAGTTGTTCACCGGTAAATTTTTCGGCAATGTCCAATGAGTCGGCTTCCTTCCAGTTGGGTTTCTACACGCGCAAGCATGAATTACGGTGAGTTTCTGTGAAGGATAGCCTTTTTCTTCGCATTCGGTGGTGCGATAGTAAGTTGACGGTAGTCGATCTTTAGGTGCACTTGTAAGGATTGTCGATTAGCGTCGAGCAATTTGATTTCGTGCGTCCTGCGAATCGGCTGTCGTGACTTGATCTTCGCAATCGTGGTGCGACCCGATTTGGCCATGTTCCTTGGTAATTGATCTAGCTTGTCACGTTGAGAGCCGTTCGCATTAATTTAGGCGAGGGGCAGCTTGGGGCATTCCCCACAGCGGATGGCATGTTTCAAGGTTGATGGGTAGAGCCTGGCAGCACGGGTTTGGGCAAGCTAGGGATTTTGCTTACGGAGGCAGTTTTGGAAGGTTCGGGAGTTGAATCCGTGGGCATCGGATCTTCCACATGCCGTTCGCTTGCAGGGGCCAGCCTGCAGAAGGGTGCTCAATCCTCATGGCTTCGTTCATGAACATCTCGACAACTGGTCTCGCGCTTCGAAACAGTGCTTGGTGGGCATCTGGGCCGATTCGATGACGGTACTGGATTGCAGCGGTTAGGATATGAGGCCAGTTTCCTTTTCAGCTCAGCAACGACAAGGGAGCCGCGACCTTACAATAGTTTTGAGTGGACGGACCGCTCGGATTTCGCGAGAGTTCGTTCACGGTTGCTAAGGTTATGCTTTGCTGGGGCTCCGCTAATCTCTTAATGTCTGTGAGCGGAATCGCGCTGGCCCATCGTCCTCCAGCAACAAAATCCCGTCATTCGCCTACCCGTTGATAATTCACGTACTCGTGTTCTGCGCAGGTCAGAAATCTGCCGAATCCATGTGGCAGAAAACGGTCGTGCAATATCGCAACCTCTCTCTCCCATGAAAATAGATCAACTTTATCTGACAATACAGAGCAATATCAGAATTAACCTCTTTTACTGCGCAGGTTGCTCAATAACTTCATCGGACTCTTCAAGAATTTTGTCTATCTCTGCTATTAACCGCGAGCTGTAAAAGTTAGCAGAATCTTCTGTTATTTCGGGGAGTCCCTCTTCACAGTCACTTGAGCTGTGTGGCTTCCTGGAGGCGGCACCGCCAACTCGAACCCTTAAAGATTTCAATTGCATGTACTTGGAATGTCTTTCAAACGTCACTTTCATGTCTCCTTTCTTGTTAGAGTTACTAATTCGGGAATAAATCCAGCTTGGCGCTCGATAAATAGTTGTCGGACAAATAAACGTCGAAATTTAGAATTTGCCCTGTCGTTTTTTCAATTCCTCGCCGTACTTTGATGTGACATTGTACTCAAACTGGGGGATGAGGGGAAGGTCTTGCTAGTTAAATTGGGTAGAATAGCTACGAGGGCATTCCATCGCCAGCGCACCCTCCCTGCGGGGGGTGCGCTGGCGATGGAATGCCAAGCGTCGCCTGAGGCTGTTCGATTCTTCAGTTGCTCCCCCTTGGTGGTCTGGGGATACGTCCGTAAGAAACCACTCATCTCTTGAGCTTCTTTCGTCGCGATGCACTGCCGAGTTGTGAGTTCTCATTTGGACCAAGTTCTCGAGAGCATTATCAGTGTGTCGGTTGTTCTTGTCGCCACCTGCCTAATCGCATCGTGTATTAGTACTCGGTAATTGTGATGCGCAATTTTTTGAGGCAGCGCTGATCTTTGAAATGGCAGTGCGAAATTGCCGTTTTGTTAGCTATCTTTGTTGGACCTGGCGATCTTCGGGTAGATTTCTGTAATCATTAAGATGAGAATCCCCTTGCGGGCAGTGGTTGATAAAGCATCGTCGCATTTTGCCTCTATCATTGTAGATGTCGAATCCACGTTCAAAAAGAATAATGCAGTAGTCAGATTGTAGATGCCTCGCGTGACAGTTCTTATCACGGTCGAATTTGAAGAAAAAACGTATCGGAATTCCGTGCTCATCTCTCAAGGAATCGCATAGCTCCTTCTTGATAACCTGATACGTGTTTTTCGAAACTGAACCATAAGAAGTTGTCGGCTTGTGACTGGTCGTGTAGATCTCGGCGGATAGGCTCGGTTTCGGGTAATGACAGTTCGCTAGCCAAAGTTGTATTATCTTGGCTATGCCCATGCTAAATGCCGGTAATCTTGATCCCCTTCCGATCATAGAATCATAGAAACGAAGACGTTTGCTGTAGCGAGTGGCCCTGATAATTATGTCTTCAAAAAGAGATGGTTCCATTTTGTCGCAGGTCGGGAAATCGGTCTCAGCAAAATTTCTTCTCTTCCGTTCGAGGTCGCTAGATCCGTAGGATGATATATCAAGCAAAAACGAGGAACTGTTAGTCTTTTTTATCCTCGACGAAGATCGTGTGATGAATGCGTCATTAACGCAGGAGATAGCTATTTCTTGTGGTTGATCTTTTTCATCACTGGCGAGTGAGGTTTCGCACTCAGAGGGTAGAAACTTTCTCGTGGATGAGAATAAATCTTTTTTCAAAATCTCCTCGAAAAGCCTTCTTGCATTTTCGCCTGATCTTGATGTTCCAAGCCTTAGTGACAGTTCTTTTAGCTGTGCACGCAGTCGCATCTTTTGATCGACGATGATGGTTCCGTTGCTGAGGATGCCCATTAGAAAAATCTCGACGTTCTGCCGATAGATCGGGTCATCAAAGTTTTCGGGAGTGAGGATATCGGGGGATATCACTGTGTGAATCATCATTGTCCGTTATCCTAGTTCTTGCAGTCTCTCTGGGAAAAAGCCTCCTGGGAAATCATCCAGGAATCTTCCTTCTTCGTCGATGCGTAGCCTGTGTACCTTCGATCCTGTCGGTCCCCTGCTGACGTAGAGTAGGGAGATGTGATCTGGAGAGATAGCCTTCTCTCGTACTCGCCTAAGGAGTCGCAACGCAAGATGCTCGCTGTGCGTTTCGATCAGAAACTGGTTGTCTCGGGGTGGCAACGAAGTTTCAATTAGCAGGTCAGCCAAATCGGCTTGTAGGCGAGGGTGGATATGGACCTCAGGTTGTTCCACGGTGATCGTCTGGCCAGTGCCTGCGACGCTTTGGGCAATGAGAGGAAGTACCTGACTCACTCCGAAACCTACGTCTGCCATGCCAACTTCCACAGATTTCTTTCGTCTTGTATCTCTTAGTTTTAGCTCATAGAGATCAGAGTCGCGCCCACCAAGGCAGCGTGTTTTTATTTCATAGCCCATGTCAAGGCGTCCGAGCCATTTATTTGTATCTTCTCGCACTTCGTCATTGCGGAAAAGCAGGTCCGGAAGACTCTGTCCATTGGCTCCGACGTCTACGGGATTTGTTCCTGAAAAAGCGTACCAACGCGATGGAGGGTTTCGAAATGGACCTAGAGTAAATATATTCAAAAGATGTTTTGCTATCTGCAGTCCTGATTCAACGGCTTCTCTGCATAGATCGGGAAAATTAGGATACGTTAGCGAATTTATTGCCTTATCGATTGTGTATTGGACGATATCCCGATCATAGAAAAGGTTGTATTTTTCTGGTAGGAATGAAAACAGAGATAGGTAGTAGTGCGAATTATAGTCAATGACAAAGTTTCTAAAAAATTCCACTGACATTTCCTGGTGAAATAACTCTTGCAGCAACTGCATCTCGAATTCTTGGTCTTCAAGATCGCCCCATCCGTCATCATCTTGTGTTCCTAACTGATCATACTGATGAAGTGCTGCTGCAATTTCTTCCGAAACGTCATCTATTGATCTAAGGAAAGCCTTTTTGAATTCGAGAAATTTTGGATATTGACGCTCCCAAAAAGGTGAGGTGACGTCTGCGTAAGAGAGGCGGAGCGGGAAGGGGCCCTTGCGGCAGTACCGCATTTGAGGTTCGGGGTCAAAGAAATACCTTTCGAAGGTGGCGACCTTTGTCGGATCACGACTGAAGCTCGCCAGCGGTTCGTCGCAGTTGGCATCGAAGATTGATATTTCGTTTAGGGAAATTTCGTTCTCAGACGTCTTTCGTACGAAAGAAAATTCCATTTTAGATTGTTGGGTATGGATCGCAGGTTCATTTGAAAGTAGCTCTAAAATATGCTTGGATTTCTTCTCTGTTTCAACACGAAATCGGATGGCGAGATTTGTGTTATGGTCGAAAACCATGTCTTTGAAACTACCAAAGTCACGATCGCCGTTCTGGGAGCGAGGGACGAGAGCAGACTCTTTTTGGCGACTCGCTAGTGTTTGGCACAGCAGTTGGAGACAATGCAGAATGCTGCTTTTTCCTGCGCTGTTCTCGCCGTAGATCAGCGTAATTGGTGCGAGTGGAATGATAACCCGTGCACCGAATGCCTTGAAGTTTTCGATTTGTAGGGATTTCAGCATGACGGTTTTCTTGAAGGTTGGGCAAACTCTGGCTAGGTGAATGAACTTTGACTACGTTGTTCGTTTGCTGGAGGTTTTGGGATATGAATTTTCTTTTCGATTGACCGTTACATGGGGTTCGGTGCAACTAGACGCTAACTGAAAGCGGCATTGATTCGATTCTACACTACACATCTTCTCTTGGCTCGTTAGTATAACTTCTCTCCTGTTAGTTCGGCGCTCACGGGTTCCGTTCTCGTTCGTTCGCTGCGCTCACGAACTCGAACGGAACTGGAGAGCGATGAATTTACAGAAGAGAAGTTACACTAGCTCCAAAAAGACACCGGATTTGGTCCGGTGATCCGTTTGTTTCGGATCATCGCGAATTGATTCACTGGAAATAGTGCGGAACGACCGCAATGTTCTGGTGATTAATGGCGGTTGAAGGTGTTCATGTTTTCCATGTTGTGCTAGTTTGCAAACTAGGCGGAAAGTAGCTGAAGTCCAGAGAATAGCTCAAACCCGAAAAACTTTCATCACTTCGTCGCCGAGGTGGTTGATGACTTTGATGGCGATGCGGCGGTGGAGGGGGGCGGGGAAGGGTCGGGATATGGCTCGGTGAAGGGTTGACCAGGCGTCGCTGTCGATCTCGGACTTCAGGGTCGTTTTCAGGGCGGTGTATGGGTCGTTCTGGCCCAGAAAATAGGCGTGGCGGACGAAAAAGCTCTCGCCGTTGTAGTCGGTGTCTAAAAACCAGCAGGCAATCCCCTCCGGCCCGTCGCTCCGCACCTCCCCGGTCGACGGCTGGAAGATGTCGATCCCCAATATCTCCACCTGATAATTGCCGTCCGGTAAGCTGTTGAGCCGAATATCTGGCTCGCCAAAGATCACAAACAAATTCCCCTTGCCGGTGTTCTTCAAGTCCTCGGCCATGTGGAGGTCGGCGTTCATCCGGGCTTTGAGAATCGGCATCTTCCCCACATTCGATAGCTCGGTGGTCCGCGCTTCATAGTGAAACGCGCAGGAAATCAGAACGTCAAACCGCGCCTCGGCCGCCTCGTTGGCGGCGTCCACCAAATCGGCGCGCTGCACCG
>Ga0315901_10008076_pt1 | contig 12289 bp, 10 predicted proteins | sample LakEriMetagenome_10_FD_203761 | JGI IMG/M metagenome (GOLD analysis project Ga0315901, IMG submission 203761) | Freshwater fungal communities from buoy surface, Lake Erie, Ohio, United States - Buoy 2 MA116 | ecosystem: Environmental > Aquatic > Freshwater > Lake | place: USA: Lake Erie, Ohio...
TCGTGAATGCGGTGCACCTTCGGATCCAGCTTCGGGAACAGGTAAATCGCGCCACGCGGTTTGACGCAGCTCACGCCCGGGATCTGGTTCAGCAATTCCCAAGCGCGGTCACGCTGCTCTAGCAGGCGGCCACCGGGCAGGATCAGGTCATTGATGCTCTGGCGCCCGCCAAGGGAGGTCTGGATCGCGTGCTGCGCCGGTACGTTCGCGCAGAGCCGCATGGAGGCGAGGATGTCCAGTCCCTCGATGAAATCCTTCGCCTTGTGCTTCGCACCCGAGACAATCAGCCAGCCCGAGCGGAAGCCCGCGAGCCGGTAGGTCTTCGACAGGCCGTTGAAGGTGAGGCAGAGCGGTTCCGGAGAGATGCTGGCGAGGCAGGTGTGCGTGGCGTCGTCGTAGAGGATCTTGTCGTAGATCTCGTCTGCCAGGATCACCAGTCCGTGCTCGAGTGCGATCTGCACGATGCCTTCGAGGATCTCGCGCGGGTACACCGCGCCCGTGGGGTTGTTGGGGTTGATCACCAGAATGGCGCGGGTCTTATCCGTGATTTTGGAGCGGATGTCCGCGAGGTCCGGGTACCAGTCCGATTGCTCATCGCAGCGGTAATGCACCGCAGTGCCTCCCGCGAGGGTCGTGGCGGCAGTCCAGAGCGGGTAATCGGGCGCCGGGATCAGGATTTCATCGCCATCGTTGGCGAGCGCCTGCATGACCATCACGATGAGTTCGCTGACGCCGTTGCCGAGGTAGATGTCGTTTACCTCCACGCCCGTGATCTCGCGCTGCTGGGCGTACTGCATCACGGCCTTGCGTGCGGAGTAGAGGCCTTTGGAATCGCAGTAGCCCTGCGACTCCGGAATGTTGTGGATGACATCGACCAGGATTTCTTCGGGTGCGTCGAAGCCGAAGGGCGTGGGATTGCCGATGTTCAGTTTGAGGATCCGATGCCCTTCTTCCTCCATGACGGTCGCCCGCTCATGGACTGGCCCCCGGATGTCATAACAAACGTTGGCGAGCTTGTGGGATTTGAGGTAGTCGCGCATCGACGGGGTGTCTCCGGAGTGGCCGCTCAGTATAGTTAGGGGTGATGGGCTCCGGAACCGCGAGCCGCACGCCGTATACGGGAGGATCGACATGAGCGGATCGGGTTCTGACGAGCAGTGGCGCGAGAAGCTCTCGCCCGAGCAGTTTTACGTCTGTCGCCAGAAGGGCACTGAGCGTGCCTTCACCGGCAAGTACTGGGATACGAAGACGCCGGGAATCTACACCTGCGCGTGCTGCGGGGAGCCTTTGTTCGATTCTTCCACGAAGTACGACAGCGGCTCGGGATGGCCGAGTTTTTATGCGCCGGTCTCGGAGCAGGGCATCGCCACCGAGACCGACACGAGCTTCGGCATGGTCCGGACCGAGGTCACCTGTAGCCAGTGCGGCTCGCATCTGGGGCACCTTTTCCCGGATGGGCCGCGTCCTACGGGTTTGCGGTACTGCATCAATTCGGCGTCACTGGAACTGAAGGAGGGGGGCGGAGACTGACCCGTTCCCCTGCGTCAAAAGCGCCATAAATTGTTTGCGCGGCTTGCTTGACGCTCCCGGGGGGCCTCCCTAGAATGCGCGGCTTCGCGGAAGCGCCGTCCCCTTCGTCTAGAGGCCTAGGACATCGCCCTTTCACGGCGGTAACAGGGGTTCGAATCCCCTAGGGGACGCCATCTTCGCGCGAATTCGGGGCCGCTCCGGGCGGTACCGCAACCACTATCCGATAGTTCGTGCTCGTGCATATTCGATAGTGTACCCATGCCTGCACGGCACGTTTCGAGACGGTGATTGAATGAATATCTATGTCGGCAATCTTGCCTACACCACCAACGAGCAGGAACTCCGCGATGCCTTCGAGGCCTTCGGGAAAGTCACTCGTGCCACAGTGATCATGGACCGCGAGACGGGTCGCTCGAAGGGCTTCGGCTTCGTCGAGATGGCGAACAACGCTGAAGCGGAAGAAGCGATCCAGTCGATGAACGGTCGCAACCTGAGCGGGCGCACCATCCGCGTGAACCAAGCCGAAGAGCGCAAGCCGCGCGACAACGCCGGCGGCCCGCGTCGCCGCTTCTGATCCCCGGGCCACCTTGGTGGCCCTGTCCGAGACCCCGGTCGGTGTCCGCTTCAGCGGGCGCACATCGGGGTTTTTTCATTTGGGGGTGGGGGTGCGCTCACCTGCGGGCCGAGCACGTCCGGCTGCGCGAAGCCGCATCCTTGCGCACCGGCAATATGACGCGCCCCGATACCTGACGGGTGCCGCTCGGGGCCCACGCTGGATACCATGTGGCCTTCCACTGTGTCGGAGCGTCAGCACCCGATGAGCCTGGCCCTGTCCATCCGGCAACTTTCCAAGACCTATGCCAACGGTCTGTCGGCCCTGAAGGGCATCGACCTTGACGTGGAGGAAGGCGATTTCTTCGCGTTGCTGGGGCCGAACGGCGCGGGCAAGTCCACCACCATCGGCATCATCTGTTCGCTGGTGAGAAAGACCGGCGGTACCGTGTCCGTGTTTGGTACCGACATAGACCGGGATTTCCCGCGGGCCAAGCGACACATCGGTGTCGTGCCGCAGGAATTCAACTTCAACAACTTCGAGAAGGTGGGCGACATCCTGGCCACGCAGGCCGGCTACTACGGACTCCCGCTGGCGTTGGCCCGCGAGCGCGCCGAGAAGTATCTCCACCGGCTCGAACTGTGGGACAAGCGGTCTAGTCCCGCACGCACGCTGTCGGGCGGCATGAAGCGCCGGCTCATGATCGCGCGTGCCCTGGTGCACGAGCCTCGCCTGCTCATCCTCGACGAGCCCACGGCGGGCGTGGACATCGAGCTGCGCCGCTCGATGTGGTCCTTTCTGCAGGAGCTGAACGCCGCGGGCACCACCATCATCCTCACCACCCATTACCTCGAAGAAGCCGAGAGCCTCTGCCGCAACATCGCGATCATCGACGGGGGACGCATTATCGAGAACACGGGTGTGAAGCAGTTGCTGCGGCAGATGCAGGTGGAGACCTTCGTGCTGGATCTGGGCTCCGATGTTGCGGATAGCTTCACGCTCGAGGGCTACCCCACGCGGGTTGTCGATACCCGTACGCTCGAGGTGACGGTGCAGAAGGGGCAATCCCTGAATGCCGTGTTCGAGGCCCTGTCGGCTGCGAGCCTGCCGGTCGTGAGCATGCGCAACAAGGCCAACCGGCTCGAGGAATTGTTCGTAGGGCTCTTGCGCCAGAACAAGGCGGAGGCGGCGGCATGAGCCCCCGGGAAATCTTCGTTGCCTTCCTGACGATCGTCGTGAAGGAGGTGCGCCGTTTCATGCGCATCTGGGCCCAGACGCTGCTGCCCCCTGCCATCACGGTGGTGTTGTACTTCGTGATCTTCGGCAAGCTGATCGGCTCGCGCATCGGCGATATGGGCGGCTTCGATTACATCCAGTTCGTGGTGCCAGGGCTGATCATGATGGCCGTGATCAACAACAGTTACGCCAATGTGGTGTCTTCGTTCTTCGGCGCCAAGTTCCAGCATCACATCGAGGAATTGCTCGTCTCTCCGACGCCCAACTGGGTCATCCTGCTTGGGTTTACGGCCGGGGGCGTAGCGCGGGGCCTTTGCGTGGGGCTGATCGTGACGTTGCTGTCGCTGTTTTTCACGCGGCTGCATGTACAAGACATCGGCCTGACGGTGCTGGTGGTGTTGCTCACCTCGGTGCTGTTCTCGCTCGCGGGGCTCATCAACGCGGTCTTTGCCGACAACTTCGACGATATCTCGATCATCCCGACCTTCGTGCTCACACCCCTCACCTATCTGGGCGGTGTGTTCTATTCAATGGACCTGCTGCCGCCGTTCTGGCGGGAACTCGCGCACCTGAACCCCATCCTCTACATGGTCAATGCCTTTCGCTACGGCTTGCTGGGTATCTCGGACATCCACGTGGGCTTCGCGCTCGGGATGATCCTGCTCTTCATCGCAGCGGCGTGGGCGTACTGCATGTACCTTCTGGAGACGGGTAAACGCCTGCGCCAATAGCGGGGTTTTGTGATGTGCGTCGCAAGGTCCCCGGTCCCCGGCAGATACAGCGTATAGACTTGTCCCTGTTACTCCGGATTCCGCTGTTCTAAGGGCACGGCCATGGCTCAGGATGATTTCTCCGATACCTCCCTCGGCAAGCCCTCAGCCGCGGTGTCGCAGTACACGCCATCCCTGCTGTTTCCCATCGATCGCGCGCGCCTGCGTGCGGGTTTGCAGGTGCCCGAGGGCCAACTGCCTTTCGAGGGTGTGGACATCTGGACCGCGTGGGAGCTCACCTGGCTCGATCGCGACGGCAAGCCCGAGGTGGGCGTGCTGCAGGTCCGCGTTCCCTGTGACTCCCGCGCGATCGTCGAATCGAAGTCCCTGAAGCTTTACCTCGGATCCTTTGCCCAGACGCCGTTCGCGAGCGCCTACGATGTTGTCCGAACGCTGGAGTCGGACATCTCGGTGACAGTGGGCTCGCCGGTGGTGGTGGACCTGCTCTCGCTCAATCAGGCGATGCAGGCTGGAATCGCGGGCCTTACCGGGGAAAACCTCGATGCGATCCGCCTGTCCTCTCCCGTGTACCAGCCCGATCCCTCTCTGCTGGAGCGTATCGAGACGGGGCGCATGGTCACCGAGACAGTGCACACCAACCTCTTTCGTTCACTCTGCCCGGTGACGGGCCAACCCGATATCGCAAGTGTCCAGATCAGCTACACGGGCCCCCGTATCGAGCATGAGGACCTGCTGCGCTATCTGGTGTCCTACCGCGAACACCAGGGTTTTCACGAGCAGTGCGTCGAGCGGATCTTCCTCAACATGATGGAGCGCTGCCGGCCGCGCGAGTTGAGTGTCTACGCCCGTTTCCTGCGGCGGGGCGGCATCGATATCAACCCCTTCCGCTCCACCGCAAAGATTGCTCCGGTCACCACACGGCTTGTGCGTCAGTAGGCTGTGGTCGTCTTGTAAGGAGCGGTTTGCCCCAGTAGAGTACGCGACTCATTTTCCAGCCCCCGGTGAGGTGTCCGAGCGGTTGAAGGAGCACGCCTGGAAAGTGTGTATACGTTAATAGCGTATCGAGGGTTCGAATCCCTCCCTCACCACCAAAAGTCCTCTGGTGCCGCCGGCATCCTGAGGCACACAGGACCCCGCCTCATGCGGGGTTTTTTGTGGGGTCTGATTCCCGCCCATGCGCCTCGACCGCTTTCTCGAATCCCGGCTTTCCGCCTCCGCGCGCCAGGTGCGCGCGCTACTCGTGGAGGGCGCGGTGCGTGTGGATGGCGCGGTGGCGCGCGATCCCCGGCTACCGGTGGGAAAGTTCTCCCGCATCGAGGCCGAGGGTGCGTTACTGCAGGCGCGTGATGCGGTTTACCTGATGCTCCACAAACCGCGCGGCTGTGTCAGCGCCACGCGCGATGGGCGTCACCGTTCCGTGCTCGAACTTGTCGGCCACCCCCAGCGCGAGGAATTGCACCTGGCGGGCAGGCTCGACTTCAACACCACGGGATTGCTGCTGCTCAGCAACGACGGAGACTGGAGCAGTGCGATCACGCTGCCGGGGCGCTCCATGCCCAAGACCTACCGCGTGGAAACGCGCGACGAGATCACGCCGGACTATGCGGAGCGGTTCCGCGCGGGCATCTTCTTCCGTTACGAGAATCTGGTCACGCAGCCTGCGGAGTTGCAGGTCCTCGGGCCGAGGCTGGCGCTGCTCACGCTGTACGAGGGGCGCTACCACCAAGTCAAACGCATGTTCGGCACGTTCGGGAATCCGGTGCTCTCCTTGCATCGCGTGTCCATAGGCGCGGTGGAGTTGGACGACGCGCTCGCGCCCGGTGAGTATCGGCCGCTGCTGTCCGAGGAGATCGCGCTGCTGCGCGGTACGCCATCCGCCAGCCCCGGTGCCTCCGGGGGGCGGATGTGATCGGACTGCAGGGCAGGGCAGGGCGCCCGGGCGTCAGGGCGTGCCATGACCGCTTCGGGAGGGGTGCCTTGCTTCGGCATGTGCCGTGTACCAGAGTGTGTGTTGTTCGCCCTTCAAATTTTCTCGCCTCGCCGGAGCACGCTGCCGTGAATTCGCCCCTGACGCCCCATGCGCTGTTGCCCACGGTGTCGCAGCGCGATGTCCCGCCGCGTGTCATCGAAGAGCTGCACGCGCGTTTCGGTGCGCGCTGCGCCACCGGGCTTGCCGTGCGCGAGCAGCACGGCCGTGATGAATCCTCCTTCGATGTGCCACCGCCCGCCGCCGTGGTCTTTGTCGAAAGCACCGCTGATGTGGCAGATGTGGTGCGCGTTGCCGCCGCGCACGCCGTGCCCATCATTCCCTTTGGCGTGGGCTCCTCGCTCGAGGGGCATGTGCTGGCCGTGCAGGGCGGCATCAGCCTCGATATGAACGGCATGAACCGGGTGCTGGCGGTCAATGCCGAAGACCTCACGGTCACCGTGCAGCCGGGCGTGACGCGCAAGCAGGTGAACGACGAGCTGCGCAGCCACGGGCTGTTTTTCCCGATCGATCCCGGTGCGGTTGCCTCCATCGGCGGCATGACCGCCACGCGCGCCAGCGGCACCAATGCGGTCCGCTACGGCACCATGCGCGAGAACGTGCTGGCGCTCGAGGTTGTGACGGCATCCGGCGAGGTGATCCGTACCGGCAGCCGCGCGCGCAAATCGAGTGCGGGCTACGACCTTACGCGGCTCTTCGTGGGCAGCGAAGGCACGCTGGGTGTGATCACCGAGATCACGCTCCGCGTGTATCCGCTGCCCGAGGCGATCTCGGCGGCGATCTGTTCTTTCTCCTCGCTCGAAGCCGCAGTGCGCAGCACCATCCAGACGATACAGCTCGGCGTCCCCATCGCGCGGGTGGAACTGATCGACCGCCATGCGGTGCGTGCCGTGAACAGGTACTCCGGCCTTGCGCTGCGCGAGGAGCCCCTGCTGCTGATGGAATTCCACGGCTCACCCACGGGCGTGGAAGAGCAGGCGCAGACCGTGCAGCAGATTGCGCACGAGGCCGGTGGCAGGGATTTCGAATGGGCTGCAACGCCCGAGGAGCGCACGCGCCTCTGGACGGCACGTCACAACGCCTATTTCGCCGGCGTGCAGTCACGCCCGGGCTGTCGCGTGATCACCACCGATGTCTGCGTGCCCATCAGCCGTCTTGCGGAGTGCCTGCTCGCATCGGTCGACGAGGCCGATGCGAGCGGGATTCCCTATTTCCTGGTGGGTCACGTGGGCGACGGGAATTTCCATTTCGGTTATCTGATCGATCCCGCCGACTCTGCAGAGCGGGAGAGGGCGGAAGCACTCAACCGCGCGCTGGTCGAACGCGCCCTCCACCTCGATGGCACCTGCACCGGCGAACACGGCGTGGGCCTCCACAAGATGGCCTTCCTGCAAGCCGAGGCGGGCGAGGGGGCCGTGGCGATGATGCGGGCGATCAAGCGGGCGCTGGACCCGCAGGACATCATGAACCCCGGCAAGATCCTCTTGGCGGGCTGAGCCCCCAACCCACGTTCCCTCTGCTTTGCCCCAAAGGGCAATCACAAGCCCGTTCGGGTGCGATACCGTCCTCCGTGTCGGGTCATTTCCTGCTGGCTGAGTGGCAGGCGAGGCTCGGCATGAAGCTCACAACAGGCGGCCCGGCCGCAGCGTTTTTTCTGCCGTTGACGGCGGCGACGGTCAGTCTTTCTCCAGCGGTTTTGAGGCGGTGCCCACGCCCAGAGCGGGCAAGGCAAAACCCTTCCAACCCTAGCTTCCGGGCGGATTTAAGGCGCCGTGGCACCTCGCGGGGAGTTGCCACGTGTTGCGCTCGCCATGGGAGCGGCCTGAGCAGCGCTGCGGGTCGGAGACAACCTTCACGCTCTCGGGCCGCTTGGTTTCAGGCGTGCGCCGGCTTTATGCTCCCGCGCGCTGGGCGCACCGCCTCAGAATGGCCTCTAGCGGTGAGCGCTGAAGGCCCATGGTGTTGACCGTACAGCCAGCGTTCGCAACAGGAAGCCACCCACGAGGGGCCGTGATGATGAGCAGGCCCGGCGCCGCCGAGACGCACTCCCCAGGTGGGGACGGCGGAGACTACGATCTCCTCATCGTGGGCGCCGGCTTCTCCGGCATCGGTGCGGCTTTCCGCATCAGCCAACGCAACCCCGGCATCCGTTACCGCATCCTCGAACGCCGTGAGCGCATCGGTGGCACCTGGGACCTGTTCCGTTACCCGGGCGTGCGCTCGGACTCCTCCATCTTCGCGCTCAGCTTTCCGTGGGAGCCGTGGACGCGCGAGGAAGAAGTCGCCGACGGCGCCGATATCCGCGATTACCTCGAGAGCACGGCCCGCAGGCGCGGCATCTTCGAGCACATCCGCTTCCGCACGCAGGTGCACTCCGCCGACTGGGATTCCGGCACCGACACCTGGACGGTGCGCGCGAGTGAAGACGGCCGCGAGACGGTGTATCGCGCGCGCTTCGTGTTCTTCGGCTCCGGTTACTACGACTACGACGAAGGCTACACGCCCGCGTTTCCGGGCATCGAGCGATTCGCCGGCACCGTGGTGCACCCGCAGCATTGGCCGGAAGATCTGGATTACGCGGGCAAGAGGATGGTTGTGATCGGCAGCGGGGCGACGGCGGTGTCGCTGGTGCCAGCGCTGGCGCGCTCTGCCGCCAAAGTGACGATGTTGCAGCGCTCGCCCAGCTATCTCTTCGCGGGTGCCCGGGTCAATCCGCTGGTGGGTGTCCTGCGCCGGTTTCTTTCTCTGTCGAGCACGCACCGCATCGCGCGCTTCATGGCCTCCGCATTCGAGGCCATGGTCTGGGCGCTGGCGCGCTCGGCGCCGGGGCTCGCGAAGCGCATCCTGCGCGCGCAGAACAGATCGCTGTTGCCGGCGGGGTATCCCGTAGATCTGCACTTCAAGCCCCGCTACAACCCCTGGGACCAGCGGCTCTGCCTGGTAGCCGATGGTGATCTCTTCTCGGCCATTTCCAGCGGAACCGTCGAGATGGTCACGGACCATATCGATCATGTCGACGCCACCGGCATCGTTTTGCGCTCCGGCGCGCGCGTCGACGCCGACGTGATCGTGACCGCTACCGGCTTGCAGTTGCGGGCGCTAGGTGGCGTGAGGGTCAGCGTGGATGGTGTGGAGGTGAAGCCGCAGGAGCGCTTCTCGTACAAGGCGCACATGCTGGAGGGCGTACCGAATCTCATCTGGTGCATCGGCTACACCAATGCCTCCTGGACCTTGCGTGCGGACATGACGGCACGTGCCGCCGCGCGTCTGATCCGCCATATGTCGGAGAAGGGCTACACACACGCCTCACCGCAGCCGGACAGTGCGCCGCTCAGTGAGAAACCGTTGTGGGATCTGCAGGCGGGTTATGTGTTGCGCAACCCGCACGCCTTGCCCAAGTCCGCGCGCAGGCGCCCGTGGATCGTGCGGCAGAACTACTTTGCCGACGCGCTCGACAACCTGCTCGCAGACCGCGTCGACGAGGACATGGTGTTCGGGCGTGCCGGTGGCCTCAGCGATCCTTGAGAAACGGTATTGCCGCGCGTGTGGTGTCGAGGTCGCCGCGTGAGAGCGTGACGGGCAGCACGGTTTCCTCGCCGGCGGGGCAGGCGCTCTCGTTGCCCAGCAGGTCGATGCAGGCCGAGTCCCCGGAGTACACCAGCCCTTTGCCGTCTTCGCCCACGCGGTTCACACCGATCACATAGCACTGGTTCTCGATGGCGCGTGCGCGCAGCAGCGTCTGCCAGTGCAGGCTCCGGCGCTGGGGCCAGTTCGCGACATAGAGAATCGCGTCGTATGCTGCGGTGCCATCTGCTTGCAGACGGTTGCGCACGATCTCCGGGAAACGCAGGTCGTAGCAGATCTGCAACTGCAGTTTCCAGCCGCGGAAATCCACGATCACTTCCTGCGTGCCCGCCGTGTAGGTGCGATCCTCGCCGGCCAGCGTGAAGCACTTGCGCTTGTCGTAGGTGTGCACGGTGCCATCGGGCTGCACGAAAACACCGCGGTTCAGGTAGTTGCCGTTCTCGATGGCGATCAGCGAGGTGTAGAACGCGCAGTTGCGCGCGGCGGCCTGCTGTTTGAGCCATGCGATGCCCGGGCCGTTGGTGTCTTCAGCGAATTCCGCGGCGCTCATCGAGAAGCCGGTGTGGAACATCTCGGGGAGCACGATCAGGTCCGCGTCTCCCGCGTTTGCGAGCAGTTCCTCGTAATGGCGGAGGTTGGCGGCCTTGTCTTCCCAGATCTGGTTGGCCTGGACGAGGACGGTGCGCAGGTCGGACATAGGGGCTCTCTTCCGGTTAACGTGACAAGCGCGTATTGAACGACGCGTCCTGCTGGTGGTGCAACGGACGCTGACGACCGCGAAGCGCCGCCTGTACCGGAGCGCACCGGGGCGAGTTGCCGCAACGTACAGTTAATGACGAACGCCTTGCGCCTTGGCCTCGCACTGCCGCGTTGCTGCATCCCCTCACCACGCCCGTTATAGTGGCGGCCGCCGCGGAAGCGCGCGGCATATCACCATGTAATCGAGGCCGGCCATTTGACTTCCATCGTGTTCTCTCCGGTGACGTTAGGGGCGGTGCAACTCCGCAACCGTATCCTGATGGCGCCGATGACCCGCGCACGTACGCCCAGCACCGTGCCGAACGCTGCCAACGCCACCTACTACGCGCAGCGCGCCAGCGCAGGGCTCATTCTCACGGAGGCAACTCAGGTCTCCATTCAGGGGCGCGGCGCCTGGGCTACCCCGGGCATTCACACGCCCGAGCAGATTGCGGGGTGGCGAGGCGTGACGGATGCCGTGCATGCGGCGGGTGGGCTGATCTTTTGCCAGATCTGGCACTCGGGGCGTGTGTCCCACGGTTTCTATCAGGTGAACGGCGAAGCTCCGGTGTCGTCCTCCGCCGTCAAAGGTGCGATACGTACCTTCATCGACACGGGCTTCATTGACACTCCGGAGCCGCGCGCGCTGCGTCTGGACGAGATACCGGGCGTCGTGGAGCAATACGCACGGGGCGCGCGCAATGCGATGGCCGCCGGCTTCGACGGTGTGCAGATCCACGCCGCGAACGGCTACCTGATCGATCAGTTCCTGCGTGACGGCGTGAACCGCCGCACGGACGCCTACGGTGGCTCGGTGGAGAACCGCTGCCGCTTCCTGCTGGAGGTCACGGACGCCGTGATCGCTGCCGTTGGCGCGGACAGGACGTCGGTGCGTCTCTCGCCGTTCTCTGTCACCTGGGATTGCCGGGACAGCGACCTCAAGACCCTCTTTACCCACGCCGTGGGTCAGATGAGCTCGCGCGAGCTCGCGTTCCTCGAAATCGTCGAGAACATCAACGAGGCGGCTGACATCAGCTCCGGCGGATCCACCGCTGACTTCAACATCGACGATATTCTCCGCGCGTACTCGGGAAGGCTGGTGATCAACGGCGGTTACGATGCTGCGCGCGCCGAGAAGGTCTTGCAGCGCCCCGGCATCGACGCCGTCTCGATTGGCCGGCCGTTCATCGCCAATCCGGATCTTGTCGAGCGTTATGCCCGGGGAGCCGACCTGAACCCGATGGGGGATCCGGCGGTGGTGTACGGCGGTGGCGAGGCGGGCTACATCGATTTTCCCTTGCTGCCCGGCTGATTTCCCGCCGGTGCAAGAGCCGTGTCGCGCAGGAAGGTAGTGATGATGGTCGCGAGCTCCTGCGTGCTGCCCGGCGAGACGATATTGCCTGCGAGCACATGTTGCGAGGGATCTCCGGACCTCTCGTAGGCCACGAGGCGCTTTCTGCTCGCGCCCCACGCATCGAAGTTGCTTCGTACGGCCTCTGCATCGATCACCTGATCATCCGGTGAATAGATCATCAGCGCGGGCGTGCGGATGGTGCGCTTGTCGACGCTGTCGACCTCTTTCACCAGCCGCGCGAGCTCGAGCAGTGCAGCCCACGGGTACTGCCAGGTCCAGTAGCGTGATTGCGCGTCGTTCATCGGCTCCCAACTGCGCTCGTCATCGCCAAACCACGCGAGTATCAAGGGGCCCACGACGGGCGTGTCCAGTAGGTAAAGCGCTTTGTCGGCCGGCGCGAAATTGGGGGAAATCATCGCCAGCGCGGCGATCTCCTTGCCCTGCGCCCTGCTCGCGAGCCATGTCGACAAGGTGCCACCTGTAGACGTCGACAGCACCACCACACGCTCGCCTATCTCGAGACCGGTCTCGAGGGCCTCCAGTGCATCGGCCTGCCAGGCCGAGGCGCTGCCCTC
>Ga0315901_10008077_pt1 | contig 12289 bp, 12 predicted proteins | sample LakEriMetagenome_10_FD_203761 | JGI IMG/M metagenome (GOLD analysis project Ga0315901, IMG submission 203761) | Freshwater fungal communities from buoy surface, Lake Erie, Ohio, United States - Buoy 2 MA116 | ecosystem: Environmental > Aquatic > Freshwater > Lake | place: USA: Lake Erie, Ohio...
AGGTATGGGTGGTGTGGTATTGCTGATCGTATTGGCTGTCTTAATGCCTATTATAGAAATCAATCAGCTAGTACGATGATGAAAATCACCTTGTTAGTAATGCGAGCAATTTGCGTATGAGTGTAAGTAAAAAATTGAAATATATATCTCAAACTTGTAGTGTTTTTTTATTTTTGCTTTGGTGTGCCTCGCTCACATATTGGACACTTTTTTTTACTACGCAGCCTACTCATCAAGTAGCTTTATCAAGCGTGAATGAAATGCCTCAGGTAGTGTTATCAGATGCAATGAGTTTGTTCGGTGGTAGTTCGAATAATGAGAGTCGTTTTCCTTTATTTTTACGCGGCGTGATTCTATCAGGTGAGTCAGGTACGAGTCTGGCAATTATTGGAGCACCAGGATCGCCACAAAAATTAATACAGCGCGACGCAGAGCTTATGCCTGGCATTACGCTACAAGAAATTCATGCTAACTATATTGTTGTATTAGATCATGGCTTAAGGCGCGAGGTGCCGCTCTCATCCTTTAGTGTCGCGCCACTATCATCTATTACAAATACCACTACATTGAAAGAATCGAATCGAGTTGAGGTGCTAGGACAGCAACCTGAAAGCTCACGGTTAGCACCAATCTCGCAATAGAGCAGTGGCTATGAGGGAAATTTTAGAAATGAGACAGTGTTAGCAAGGTGGGGTAAGTTAAATGATGTAATTAACTTTACTCATCCTCGGGGCGCTTAAACAAAGCATTTAATAACGCTAAGCGTTCTTGCTGTCGTTTTGCAGAGGTGGATTTTTTATGTGGTCCTGCAACCCGTAATCGAGCAGGCACTACTAAAGGATTACGCGGTTTAAGCGCACGCTGAGAGGGCTCACTACGAAAAGTAAGTTTTTGTCGTTTAGAGAGCCCTTTGTTTGCCATGACATGATCTTTAGCTATAAGACATAACGCGATAAATCTTCATTCACAGCTAAGGCGCCCAATTTCTCATCCACGTAGCTAGCGGTAATTTGTATCTTGCTTGCATCGCCTGCGCCAGCTGAAAAGGAAATTTCCTCTAATAGTTTTTCCATCACTGTATATAAACGACGCGCTCCAATATTCTCTGTTTTTTCATTCACGGAAAAAGCAATTTCAGCTAATCGGCGTATGCCATCTTCTGTAAATTCTATATGAACATTTTCAGTAGCAAGTAAGGCTTGATATTGTCGGGTGAGGCAAGCATCAGTTGCAGTCAGTATGCGTTCAAAATCTGCTATTGATAAAGATTCTAGTTCTACTCGTATAGGAAAACGACCTTGTAACTCAGGAATTAAATCAGAAGGTTTGGCTAAATGAAAAGCACCAGAAGCAATAAATAAAATATGATCAGTTTTAACCATGCCATATTTTGTATTCACTGTAGTGCCTTCAACCAGAGGGAGTAAGTCACGTTGTACACCTGCGCGAGAGACATCTACACCAGTGCTATTTGAGCGGGAAGCGATCTTATCGATTTCATCTAAAAAAACGATGCCATTTTGTTCAACATTATGTAAGGCGAGTTGTCTTAATTCTTCTTCGTTGACTAGGCGTCCAGCTTCTTCATCTATCAGCAATTTCAATGCATCGCCTATTTTCATTTTGCGCGATTTTTTTCTACCTTGGCCTAATCCAGAAAACATGGATTTAATTTGCTCTGTCATTTCTTCCATGCCAGGCGGCGCCATGATTTCCATTTGAGCGCGTGGCTCTTGTACTTCGAGTTCAATTTCTCGCTCATTCAGCGAGCCTTCACGTAAGCGTTTACGAAAAGTTTGTCGTGTTGTGGTGTCAGATTTTTCTTCTTCGCCTTGTGTACCACTGGTAAAACCAAAGTCGCGCGCAGGGGGTAGCAAAATATCAAGAATACGATCTTCTGCTGCATCTTGCGCTTGTTCTTTAACTTTGCGCATTTCCATTTCGCGAGTTTGTTTAATGCTGATTTCGGTGAGATCACGAATAATCGTATCTACATCACGTCCCACGTAACCGACTTCAGTAAATTTTGTCGCTTCAATTTTAATGAAAGGCGCATCAGCTAATTTAGCAAGTCGTCGTGCAATTTCTGTTTTGCCGACACCGGTCGGTCCTATCATTAAAATATTTTTTGGTGTGATCTCATGCTGCAGTGGCTGAGGCACTTGCATACGGCGCCAGCGATTACGCAATGCAATCGCGACTGCACGTTTTGCACGACTTTGGCCTACGACATGTTTGTCGAGTTCGTTAACAATTTCTTGCGGTGTGAGGTTCATAAGGAAATGTTTTATTCTAAAGTCTCGATGGTGTGCGACATATTGGTATAGATACAAAGCTGAGATGCAATCGTGAGAGATTTTTTAACGATCTCTAACGGTGAAAGATCCGTGTTTTCTTGTAAAGCCTTGGCAGCAGACTGCGCATAAGTGCCGCCCGATCCGATTGCGCCTATGCCGTCTTCAGGTTCAAGTACATCGCCATTGCCAGTAATGATGAGAGTCGCGTCACGATCGGCAACTAACAACATAGCCTCCAGCCTGCGCAACATACGATCAGTGCGCCAGTCTTTTGCTAGCTCAACGGAAGAACGCATGAGATTGCCTTGATGGGCTTCTAATTTTGCTTCAAATCGTTCAAGTAATGTAAAAGCATCAGCAGTACCACCAGCAAAACCCGCTAGGACTTTGCCATGAAACAGTTTACGTACTTTACGCGCTGATCCTTTCATGACGATATTGCCTAGAGTGACTTGACCATCGCCGCCGAGTGCTACCTCATGACCATGCCTCACTGAGAGTATGGTTGTGCCGTGAAACTGTTCCATGCGATTCCCTAAGAGTGAAAGCTATTGATTATTCTAGAGCCGACTAAGCGTTGTTACAGTCTATGCGTAAAAATAGAGAGCTGACTATTGCTGCCTATGAGTTTTAACAGCACTGAAACAAGAAAATTTGCATTTCGTAATTCTACCGTTTTGTGTACACCTAGTGCTGAGAGGGCTTCTACGAATGGAGCTGCAGCTTGAAAGCTGACTCTGACTAAGGCAGAGCAATCTAATAAGAGTGTAGCTTGATTTTGTGCATGCCTAGTTATGTTTTCGATTAAGGCTTGTATAGGCATTTCTATGATGCAGGGTAGGAGAAATTCAGCTGTGGGGGTTGGCATGAGAATGCCGACTGGTGCGACATAGGGGGGTGGAGAGACTTCAAAGGTCAGGCTGTAACTCATGCACACTTCTTCATATTCAAATTCATCATTGAGTAGTCTTATCACTTCTATCAGTAATAACCATGTGTTATGACACGCTTTTGGTGCTGTAGATTTAACTGCGGCATGCAGTTGTTTGATTAAATTTTCAGCACCGATCAAGATGATGGCGCTGCCTTGAGATTGCCATTGCAATAAAAAATTGAGTAAGGTTTCGCATCCAGAATCATCTATCTCACTGATGCTATCTAAAGCAAATTCAATTTTTTTATTATTGGCATTGATCTTGCGACACGAATCAAATGCAGCATTATTTTCTGCGCTTAGCCTTCCACGAAAATATACTTTTGCGCTAAGTGCTTGTTCAGTATTTTTGTTGGATTGAGGGGGAGTCCATTGCGGTGGTGAGGTTTCAAATCGAACCGCATACTGGACTGAGAGTTGTTCAAATTCTTGATGTGCTGTTTGTATTTGTAGTAAATCAAATAGCATCCACCATACCAATTGCTCTTGGAATCGACTCGTTGTTTCTTGCGTTGTTAAATGTTGTAGTAAAGCCTTTGCTGCATGTTCTTGTCCACTGGCATAAAGCACAGCGGCTTCTTCTATTTGATGAGGAAAAGAATTGTCTTCTACTAGTTGTTGTGCTTGCTGTTGCGCAGAATGTTGCTGAGCTAATGAGAAGCTCGCATCAAATTCTGCTGACATTTCATATTCGATAGCATCTATTTTTTTAGAAGTATCTTCTGATCGGCTATGTAACGTGGAGCGAGTCGTTAATTTTTCTTGGGAGGGTTTTAGTACAGGTTTTTTAAAAAGTGCAAAAATTTTCACGAGAGGCCTGCAAAATGAATAAATCTAGGTTCAACAAAGACACTGCGGCGAATAATTGCTGACTAAAAAATTGATTTGAGAAAAATATCCCAAATAACAAATAATCAGGCTTCTGTGGAATTTATGCTGTGATAACTCCCAGACAGCGATCAATGCGTGGTGAGTAACGAGGAATGGAAAAAACGAGTGTGGAGAATTGTTACTTAGATAGAAAAATTTTAGAAAAAATTAGAAGAAAATATTGTAAGAATTTATTTTACATATCAGGGGCGATCAATGAATTGCGTTAATCGCCCCTTTATCCTCGTGCTGATCAAAATCTAGTTCTGACCCCTAGTACTACACTTCTTCCCGCTAACGGAACGGTATCTTTTAGCAAGGAAGTAGAGAGTCTGATGGTGTCATTTAAGAGATTTCTTCCTAGTACAAACCATACGACATCGGTGCTGCCATAGCGCTGCGTATAATTTAAGCTAGTATCGAGTTGTGTATAGCTTGGTGTGGTGGTTTCATGACTAGCGATACGATTCTGTGCAGAGGCGTTAATTAAGGTCATTAAACCTCTGACCGCACCTTCTTTATAGCCCACACTTAAACCTTGTCGAGCTGCGGGTTGTAGCGGTAGATTTTCACCACCATCTAAACGACTTCTCACCGTGTCAGCAAAAATGCGCATGGAAAAACCATCGCCCAGCCAGTTATAACTCGCTTCTGCTTCTGCACCATGTAATGTGGCATCGGCTTGGGTCCAAGTGCGCTCTCTAAGATCACCAGGAGAAGTGCCATCCTCATCAACTAACCCTCCGCGTTGTCCATAAATATAATTTTTGACTTTATTTTGAAATAGATTACCTTTCCAACGAAATTTTTCTGAAGTTTTTTGCAGACTTAATTCTAGGTTGTTAGAAATTTCTTTCTTAAAATTTGGATTACCACGGTCATAGGTTTGAGTCGCTTCATGTGGTCCATCTGAATAAAGCTCTGCAGTTACCGGCGCACGTTGCGCTAGGCTATAAGTAGCTCCTAATCCATATCCCGGTGTGAAAGTCCATAAACCTCCACCTGACCAAGAAGCTAAATTAAACGAGCGCTGTAAATTATCTCTAGGAGTTCTTTTTACTGATTCCATTCTGAGTCCAGTATTGATACGCACTGAACCAAATTCTTTTTCTTCCACAATAAAACCAGCAAAGGAATTTGATTTAGTAATGGGTACGGCTTCAATTGAGCCTGTTGAATCCAACGCAGAAAAATTATTCAGATCGGCTTGCACGCCAATTTTTCCTCGCCAACCATTTATCTCGCGGTGACTCGCTTCTAGTCGTGATTCTGTTGTTTTGTTTTTGAAGTTCATCTTAGGGTCAAGAGCTGCATCTAACTCAGAATGTTTGTAATCGGTGTGCGCCATTTTAAAGCGCAGCGATTCAAATAGATTGCTATTGATTTTATATAGGCTATCTAAATCAATCCGTGTCTGAGATAAATCAATCGATGAAGTTTCAGCAGGAATGCCATAGTTTTTTGCGAGTGAACTGATAGACAACCCCAAGTGACCCCAACTTTCTATTCTTGATAAACCAAAGCCGAGATTATCTTCGCGATTAAAGGAATTGGGTAATTTGCCGCCCGTGGGTACGTTATAGTTTTCTGCTCTAAGTGAACTACCATCGGCATGTATACCTAGATTGCCAGCAGCACGATCCAGATGAAATGCGAGTCCATTACTTTGATCAACACTACTGCGTTTTAACTCGACTTCGCCAGTTGCTTTGGGTGCTAATACGGTTGGAATTCTATCGTTGACGATATTAATTAACCCACCAATAGCCCCTGATCCATAAGCGAGAGCAGCGGGTCCTCTTAGTATTTCAATTTGTTGTGCACCCATGGCAGTTCCAGCTACGGCATGATCATTCGATATGCTTGATAAGTCGGATACTGCCATACCATTTTGTAATATTTTTAGTCGTGGCCCTTCTAGGCCGCGAATAATGGGACGGGATGATCCTGCACCAAACGCAGATGCAGATACACCGAGTTCACCAGATAAAGTGTCACCTAAGGAGCCGCGTGTTTTATCGCGTAATTCATCGCCAGCAAGTACTTTTGCGGGCGTTAAAATTTGTGAATTTTCATCGTTACCAAATGGATCTGCAGTAACGACAACAGAAGGTAATGTATTTTTATTTTCTTGCGCATTTACAGAAAAGGCATTGCTGATAAGCGCACAGACTATAGCGTGCGCCAATAAATTTAATTGGAATTGCATGATTTCTCCACTAGCTGATCAAAGATGTGCCATCTAAAACATCAAATGTTTTAGATGAAAAAAGACTCAGATAATCAGGCTAGTTGAGGCGGTGCGCGTGAGGAGAAATAAACGCTGAATGGCTGTATCCAGCCAAGTTGGAAACTACTTTGTTCGTGCTGTGTTGGATTGAAAAAAGCAGGTGCTGTACAAGGCGTAGCATGAACAGCAACGCCTAAAGCAGCAGCATCAAATAAGGAACAAAAACTCGATGACTTTTGGTGATCAAATGTGTCGTTAACAACAGGCTCGACATTTGCAACGCTAACAACTGAATTTTGGCTAGCATGAAAAATAGCATGGCTGATACCTAGCCATTGCGTAAACAATAAACTCAATACCAATAACAGGTTTAAAACGACAACCCGTGTATGGACTAAATTTTTTGTTTTTAAGGAATGCATGGTCTCTTTAACGACAGCGCCTATTTAATAGCTGAAATACTTTACCAGAAAAAACAATCGCAAAGCAAATTAGTAAAATTATAAAAAAATCATTTTAATTGATGCTGATGCACTATCGCTATTGATATGCGCGTTGTAATGCTAATGAGGTAGGTCTGAAAAGTAGTAGCAAAAAGTGTGAGCACTACAAGAGGGTAAAAACAATCGGGTGTCTCTGATGGTGGGACACCCGCTTTAGAACAAATAGGCGAAGTTTAATCGCCGTACAGTTTTTGTTTGAGTTCTCTTCTTTGTTGCGCTTCGAGTGACAGCGTTGCAGTGGGTCGTGCAAGTAAACGTGGAATGCCTATCGGCTCGCCTGTTTCTTCGCACCAGCCATAATCACCAGAATCTATTGACTGTATAGACTGCTGAACTTTTTTCAGCAGTTTGCGTTCACGATCGCGTGTACGCAGTTCAAGTGCATGCTCTTCTTCAATGGTGGCGCGATCTGCAGGATCGGGTACCAACACGGTTTCGCGAAGGTGTTCGGTTGTCTCGCCCGCATTTTTTAATAAATCTTTTTCAAGCTGTTGCAAACGACTTTTGAAAAAAGCTAATTGCACAGGATTCATATAATCCTGTTCGCTCATCTTCATTATCTGTTCGTCTGTGAGCAATGCGCCATCAGCCACAGAAGAGTTTGGAGTTTTAGTATTAGTTGCCACGTTGCCCTACTTTCAAAACTAAGCAATCATTCGTCCTAGATCCCCTAACAACATATTGCTGTCAGAGTTGCACGATTTTGCCAGTGATTATTGTTCTCATCACTCGCCCTACTCTTTAAGAATTCAACTTTGATCTATTTAATCAGATTACAGTTGAAATTCTGTAATGTGCTTTACATCACAGAGTGATGCGCAGCGGTTTTTTAAATCGGGGGCTATTGTAATGGCTTTGTGCCGTGTCGTGATGGGTATTTACTCTATTTTTGATCACTTATTTCACAAAATTTTACAAGGATAGCGATCAGCGCTATTTATGTTTCTCGAATGGAAAATCCATTTGAATCAAGGAATTAGAATCAATGTAGAGCAGCCAGAGCTAGAAAACTTAGGAAATCAGGCACTGCTCTAGGCCTTCAAGAAATATCTGTTTTGGCAATGCTTGGCCAATAAACACGATTTTGCTTCCCTTTTTTTCTTCCGCGCTCCATTTTGCACCCAGATCGCTACCCATAGTTTGGTGCACACCTTGGAAAATGACTTTACGTTCTGACCCTTGTAGCCAGAGTATTCCTTTGTAGCGCAACATGCGAGGGCCGTAAACTTTGACCATGCTGCCTACGAATTCTTCTAGACGGGCAGGATCAAAAGGTAGTTCGCTACGAAAGACAAAGGCTGCAATTTCATCGGTGTGCGTGTGGCCAGCGTGATCATGATGGTGATGTGCTGCATGCTCATGATCATGATCGCAGTGATCGTCGCAATCATGATTATGTTCATCTGCTTTTAAAAAATCTGGATCAATTTCTAATTTTTCATTCAGATTGAAGCCGCGAATATCAAAAATTTCTGCAATAGGTGAAGTGCCAAAATGACTTTTTCCTATAGGTGCACGGGGATTGATTCGCTTGAGTCGTGTTTCTAATGTAGCTAACTGTTCTTCTGCGACTAGATCAGTTTTGGAGAGCAGCATACGATCAGCAAAACCAATTTGCCGTTGTGCCTCTTGATATTGATCCAACTGTTGCATGGCATGACTAGCATCGACGATGGTGATCACGCCATCCAGTAAATAATGCGTACCGATTTCTTCATCCATAAAAAATGTCTGTGCAACTGGGCCAGGATTGGCTAATCCTGTCGTTTCAATTACAACACGATCAAAATGTAATTCACCAGCTAGACGTTTACGTGCAAGCTCACTCAGTGCAGAAATTAAATCACCTCGCACTGTGCAGCAGATGCATCCATTATTCATTTCTATGATTTGTTCTCGGCTGTCCTGCACAAGAATTTCATTATCAATATTCTCCTCACCAAATTCATTTTCAATCACCGCAATTTTTTGACCATGCTCTTCATGCAGTATGCGATTGAGTAGCGTAGTTTTGCCAGCACCGAGAAAGCCAGTAAGAATGGTAGTAGGGATGAGTGACATAAAGACTTAAAGAAAAAAATAGTTATAGTGAAAGAGCTGAATCGAATCGCAAAGTCATTAGCGAGGAATCTAGCTCGCAGTGTGCAAGTATCTTAGTTAGGACTGTTCTGTTTTTTTGCTCTAGGATGTGCAGCATCATACACTTGTGCTAAGCGTTGAAAATCTAAGGAGGTATATACCTGCGTGGATGCGATGGATGCATGGCCTAGCATTTCTTGTACAGCGCGCAAATCGCCCGAAGATTGTAAAACATGCGAAGCGAAGGAATGTCGTAAAACATGCGGATGAACCTTGCTTGGTATACATAATGCGCTTGCATGTTTTTTTAAGCGTTCTTGTACGATGCGTGGTGTCATCCGTTTGCCGCGGTTAGTTAAAAAAAGTGCTGCGGTATCTGCATTATCAAGTTGTGCAATCAAGTTGCTTCTCACGGCTATCCAATTACGTAATGCAGTCACTGCTGCTGCTCCCATAGGGACACTACGCCGTTTATTGCCTTTGCCAGTGACGGTCACTTCAGCTGCGCTTAAATCTATCCAAGCGATAGATAAATGCTCAGCGTGTTTTATATAAGCGATATCTAAGCTAGTTAATTCAGAAACACGTAAACCACTTGAATAAAGTAATTCAAACATAGCAGCATTGCAAATGACATCAGGTGTATTTTCCTCTGAAGTAGAAAGCGTATGCTTTACTAAGTGCATTGCATCATCCACGCTTAGTGCTTTTGGAAGAGCTTTGCCTCGTTTAGGTGCTTTAACGCCTGTAACGGGATTTGATTGCATAGTTTGACGTTGAGCTAGCCATGAAAAAAATCCTCGCCATGCAGATAATTTTCTCGCGATGGTGGCAGCAGAGAGACCTTGCGAATGTAGTTTGCTGGTATAGCGACGTATATCGAAATGAGAAAGTTGAGCAAGCGGTTCTTGATCGTCGGCTAATGCGACTAACTGCAAAAGATCGCGTTGATAATTACTAATCGTGTGAGCAGAGTATTGCCTTTGTATCTGCAAATAGTGCAGATAATCTTGGATGACAGTCTGATTGGCAATCATGCTCACAGGCGGGTGTTATTTCACCATGTTTTGCAAAGCAGCACTGGCTGTGTGAGCAATGCGAGTTAAAAAATCAGTAGCAAGATCAGCAGAAAAACGCTGAGGGTCAGTGGATCCCAATACTAATAAGCCAAAACTTTTTTTGGTGTCAAGATTCTGCAAGCTCAGCAATGCAGCTGATTGCATATTGGCTGCATCAACTAACCATACAACACCAGGTTGACCTGTAGCAGGTCCACAATAAGGCTGATGCAGTTGATTAGCAAACTCACGCGTTTCTTCACTTACTTTTTGTGCAAACCATGCATTTACATGTTCATCTGCTACATCCCATAAACGCAGACTCACACTTTGTATACCGAAACCATCACGCATAGCGTCGATTAAGGTGTCAGGTGATTTATCGTCAGCTTGAGAAAGTAGTAGCGTATCAACCCACATATGAAACTTCGCCATGATGGCATCATTTTCTTTTGCGATGCGATTGAGATGCGAAAGTTTGAGTTCTAATGCTTTTAGCTTTTCACGCAGAATTTCAGCTTGCCTCTCTTGCAGGGAGACGGTGCGACCACCCAGTTGCGTAGTCAGTCTTAGTCCAGTGAGTAGCTCAGGATGGTCATCAAAAAAACGAGGATTGTCTTTCAGATAAAGAGCAACTGAGCGAGCGTCTAGCGTTGCGGTCATAGTTAGTTCATTCTGATGTTGATAATCAAATAGGTGCGCAAGAGGCACAGCTATTTACTGAGGTCCAAGCACTCTTGAACTGCGTGCATTCTACATCTACCTGCAAGGAATAGAGTACAAGAAATATTGAGATCTCAACAAGCTTGCGATTTGACTTCGTCTTAACCAACCCTAGCAGATAAAAAAAGGGCACCCTAGGGTGCCCATGAATTACAGAGGAGATTAAAACGGTTACAGCAAATGAATCTGGAAGCTAAACAACATACAAGGGAAGCTTCCAATCCCTTAAATCATATGATCAGAAAATAACGCGTACACCTAGATTAATAGCTTGGTCGCCTGTCCCTACTTCGGAGTTATTACCTACAGTGTAAGAAGCACGATTTTTATTATTGATGCGCGCGTATGTTGCATACAAATTGGTTTGTTTGGATAAAGCGTAGGTGTAGCCTAAGCCAACCTGATTAGCATCATTGTTCGCAAAACGATCATCCTTATTGATATAAGAAACTAAGAAGGCATGTTTTTCAAAAGGAATGCGTGCACCGATGAGTAAGTCGCGGGTTTTTGTGGAGGCCACAGGGGCAGTAGGGTAGCCAAAAGGATTGGTAGTGTTGGGAAATGCTGAACTACCTGCTCCATTATTGTCGCTGATGGCAGCAAAAATTTTAGCGGCTTCTAAATCCCAAGTGGCGCCTAATAGAGTATTTTTTGCAGTATCGCTACCGGACGCATTGCGTGCATTGTGATGTGCTAATTTAATACTAACTGCATCAACGGTATAGCCTAGTGAAGCTCCAATTTGACGACTCTTATCACTACTGCCTGCTACTTCACCGAAGCCATAAGCTAACTCACCGCTAAAACCATCAATTTTTGGTGTGGCGTATTTGATGGAGTTATTCATACGGTTGCCATTGCCTGCATTCGGAAATAGATTGAGTGCGCTACCTGCCATACCGGAAGCAAAAGGATCAGCTGCATTCATTGCAAGGAAATAAGGGGTGTACTGACGACCTAAAGTCAATGTACCGACATCGCCTTGCAATCCTACAAAAGTTTGTCGACCAAAAGCTGTTCCACCTTGATTGAAGCCGCCCTCATCTGCTCTAACGCTAGTTTCCAGAACGAACAGTGCTTTGTTTCCATTGCCTAAATCTTCGGTGCCTTTAAAGCCTATGCGTGTACCAGATTGAGCGCCGCTCGTGATTTTGCCCACTGAACCTGCAACACCGCCACGTTCATTGACATAGCCCATATCGATTATTCCGTAGATATTGACTGCAGATTGAGCTTGAGCCCATCCACACAGGGTGCTGGCAACAGCAAGTGCAGCGATTGATTTTTTCATTTTTCCATCCTCAGAAATTAACGTTTGTTGAAAATCCGCATAAGTCGGATGGCTGAACATTAATTTCTTAAATGGAAACTGTTTTGAAGCGTAGCGATCAATTCACGATGAACTTGGACGAAACAATGGGCTTAGCAAGGCGCTGTTGTTTTATTCCTACTAAGCGGATTGACGCGGTAGCGCGCTAAAGCGCACAGTTGAGCTTCTCTATTTGATAACTTTTTGTGGCGTAGTGAAGTCTTGCCAAGCACTTTGTCTGACTAAAAAAACTAAAAGTGGCCAGAGCATCATTACCTCATCAAAA
>Ga0315901_10008082_pt1 | contig 12285 bp, 7 predicted proteins | sample LakEriMetagenome_10_FD_203761 | JGI IMG/M metagenome (GOLD analysis project Ga0315901, IMG submission 203761) | Freshwater fungal communities from buoy surface, Lake Erie, Ohio, United States - Buoy 2 MA116 | ecosystem: Environmental > Aquatic > Freshwater > Lake | place: USA: Lake Erie, Ohio...
CCGGTAACCACCGGGCAGACCGGTGAATCCGCTGGAATTGGAAGCGCTCGTATTCGGTGCGGTCCAGCCTCCCACGGTGGGTAACATTCCCGTGCTTTTGAGGGCACCACCCGCCCAAGAATCCCCGCCCAGGAAGGTGACAAGGTTGGTCCACTCTGCATCGGAAGACACATGCCAACCGGTTGGACATAAACCCCGACTGTCATTCACTGCATAACTGTTATAGAGCCTGCCGAATGTAGTGCCGCTGCTCGTGCTGTTGTTGTAATGGCACCAGGACCCTGTCGAAGAACTGTTGGCTTGGGACCAGATGGTGTTGCTGCTGGTATTTGGGATACTGTTACCGTTCCTGTATCGGCCCACACGAAGGTTGCTTCTTGTCCAGCATTGCTGACCTATTTGAACGGTGTTATAAACATTTCCATCGGTATCGGAAACGGTCGAAGTACCACACGAAAAAGCAGGCGTCAAAGAACCCGTCAAAAAGGTTTCGGCATTTCCGTACACTACCACCCCGTTGGCACCTTTGGCATAGGCCCTTACAAAATAGGTGGTTGAAGGAATCAAACCCCTCAAAACCACCACGAAGGAACCCAAACCCGAACCATTTTCGGTTCTGGAATTCCCCATATTGGGGTTGGGCGTAGTTCCGTAACAGAGGCCCCGAAGAAGGACCCCTTGCCCCCCATCGCTGAGGACATTCCCCCCCACCATGGCGCTATCCAAACCCACCTGGCTGGGCGCAGTCGTCACAACGGCCGGCAAACAAAACGAAATAGGGTTGGTGTTCTGGGCTTGCCCCAACCACGGCAAAACAATCAAAATGAGAAGAATGGGCATTTTCATAAAAAGAATTGATCACTAAAATAGCAAAATCTATATATATAGCGCTAAAAGCAGGTGCTCATTTGCTAATTATTGCAATTTTGCAATGAAAAAAGAACGGCATTTGGATTAATTGCCTCCCTACGATATCTTTAGGTTTAACTTAAAATAAAACCACCAATTAGTGCCATGAAAAGACTTATTGCATTATTTATCGCTTGTTTTATAGCCGCCTCTGTATCGGCCCAAACCACCCAATTCAAATTCATTAAACCTAACCGGAACCTCAAAAAGGAAGTCAAAAGATACGAGAGTGAGGGCTGGGCGCCATTCCCAGGCGGACTCCCCATGGCCGAACAGCTTAATTTCTCCTACAGCCGACAGACAGAAACCACCGAGGAAGGCTACCCCAAATGGATCGTTGCTAGCGGAAATTCAACCGCCCAAATGCAGGCTGCCGCAGAAATGCAAGCCACCGAACTGGCCAAAACCAATTTGGTTGGTCTGATTGAAACCAACATGCGCAGTGTCGTAGAATCCGACGTGGCGAATAACCAATTGTCATCCGAGGACGGTGTTTCCATTACCAAAACCATCCAAGTTTCTGCCAATAAAGTGGCCAAAAAACTGGGGATGGTTCAACCAATTTTTAAGGTTTACAGAAAATTAACGAAAGAAAAAAATATCGAGGTTCAGATTGTTTTGGCCTACAATTACGAAATGGCCAAAAAAGCAATGCTCGAGGAAGCTAAGCTTGTCCTTCAGGCTGAAACAGAAGATGTGCGTCAGAAATACGAGAAATACCTAAACCCCGAAAACTTCAATCGCGGTGATATCAAAAATACCAATCAGGAATAAATTCAATTTCCAAGTTCTTCCCCACCTTAACAGCTCCAATTTCGGGGCTGTTTTGGTTTGGGTCGGATTGGTGTGCTTCAACACCATGGGGGTACTTCAATACGCGGAAGCCCAACGAAGTAAAGAAGTGAAAGCCCAAGGCGAGTACCATATGAGGGTTGAATTATCGGTAAATATGGATCAAGCCCGTACAAAAGCCATTCAACTCGCGAGAATTGACGCACTCCGTCGAGTTTTTGGTGAGGTGGTCGTCCAAGGAAATAGCACCTTTCTCAAAAACTCATCCAACGGAGAATTGAACAGCAGTACCAGCGCCTTTAACCTAATATCAGAATCACTGGTCAACGGAGAATGGATTTCAGACATCGAAGAACCCACGATCACCACCTCGAACAAATCAAACGGAACAGAAGATGAAATCTGGATTCATGCAAAAGTTTATGGTTGGGTAAGGGAACTTGATCCAGTGGTTCAAAACTGCGATGTCCAACCCCTCAGTTGTCCAAAAATTTCCTGTAAAACCTCCCAATTCAATCACGGGCAATCGTTTTATTTGGCCTTTCAAAGTCCGGTCAACGGTTACCTAACGGTCTACTTGGACAATCCCGAAGAACAGACCACCTACAAAATACTCCCCTACAGCGCCATGAAAGGCGACTTGTCTATTCCAATTATCGCCGATAAGCCTTATGTTTTTTTTGACGCGGGATCTAAATCGGAATACAATTTACCTCAGACCGAAGAACTTGAATTGTTTATTGGCAAAGCCTCTAATCCTCAGGAACTGAATAAGCTTTTTGTTATTTTCTCCCCTAACCATGAAATAGGCAAACCCATCCTGTCCAATTCATCATCCCAGCCAATCCAAGAAGGAAATTCTAAATTTTTCCTACCCCCTAATCTTCCCAGCGAAGATTTCCAGCGATGGCTTAATACCCTTCGGAGCAAGAATCGCCAAATTCAACTTTATACCGAAATCCTTACCATCAACCGATAGCTAAAACCTGGTTGAACTAACTAATCTTTCAAGCATCGAATCGAGGCACCGCTGGAGGGATTGGTGGAACCACGATAAATACCCCCGTTATTAGCGAAAAGAATCCGATACCTTGCTGTTCCGAAAATTGAGGTCGAAGTCCACCAATAACCCTCGAAGAGAACTCCATCGTAGTCGCCAAAATAGTGGCGAATACCACCAGGTAATGCAGAGAATCCGCTGGAATTAGTCGCACCCGTTGACACCGACCAGCCACCCGGGGTTGGCTGTGTTGCTAAACTCCTCAAGGCACCACCCGCTATAATGCTTTGATTACAAGAGGTACACGTCGTATCCGCATTAGGATCTAGAAATTTCACAAGGCTATTCCACTCCCCTTCGGCTGGAACGTGCCATCCAGTTGGACACAGGCCCCTGCTATCCGATGCGGTGAATTGTTTGTACAACTTACCGTATAAACTATCGTTGACGGTAAGGTTCGCATAAATAGCAAAGGCCCCTGTCAAGGTATTACGCCAGTCGGTATTGCTCAAAAATCCTGTTGGGATAGGGTCACCATTCCGATATTTACTCACTTTCAAATTGCTACGCGTCCAACATTGGGCACCAATCTCCACCGTGCTGTAAACATTTCCGTCAATGTCGGTCAATGTTGAGGTACCACACACAAAATTAGGTGTAACCGGAGAAGTGGTAAAACTCATCTCGTTCCCATAGGCTGTTCCAACATGGTTGGTCGCAAAAGCCCTCACATAGTAAGTCTTTGATGGCATCAGACCCGTTATAGGACTTGTAAACCCCCCCGTATCAGACCCACTGCTCGATAAATTGCTGGAGAGCGATGGATTTTGTAACGTATCATAAACCACACCTCTTGCAATTACCCTTGAACCACCGTCAGAAATAACATGACCACCGCACGTGGCGCCTGAAGAACCAATGGCCGTAACCGTCATGGTTGATATCGTAGGCAAACAAGGAGTTGATTGAATTAGTCCATCGCATAAGTAAAGAAGCCCGTTATTCGTAGTCGCCATTCTTGCGGTACCGGCCGAATATTTGAGCCCACCGCTACGCTCTGAATACAGCGCGTACGGAACACTCAAAAGTTGTTGACTTCCCAAGACGCGAAAACCATTCCCTCCGCTAATATCCACTTCGGTTTGGAGAAAAAATGGGCCTGATGACCAGTCTATACTTGCAAAAGAACCCAGTTGAGGAACGCCGGTACCTATTTCCAGAGAAACAAGACCTTGGGCATTGGTGGCAGGATTGGGCATATAAACTTCACGATAAACAACTGGGCCAGAAATTGAACCTTGAATAATACTCATTCGAACGCTTATGGGGGTATTTACTACCAAGGCGCCGGTCGAGTCCCGAACCACCGCCTGATAACTCACCTTGGCAGGTGCTTGAGCAGCAGCTCTCAAAAACAAAAATTGCGACGCAAAAAACAAGACCAAGCAACCATAGAGCCCAAAAATATTTTTTTTCATAAAAATAAAGTATCCATTAAAAATACATCAAAACGCATCCACAGTCAACGCGATAATTCTAAACGGAGGGACTAAGGAAACACAAACAATCCTCATGATCTATTCCACCTTGAACCGCGAAAATGGTCCAAGGGTCGGGTCCCCCTTGCACTACCCTAATCCCTGCAGCAGCGAACAGAGAAGCCGTTAGTAAGGAAGGCACCGCGGCCGCGTTCGATGTAACTGCCTCCGCCGGACAAAACGCGGTAACCCCCATAGGTCTCGGGGGAAACGGAGGAAGACCACCACCATCCTATGCTATAAATACTATTGAAATCACCGTTGGAGCTACGAAGCCCCCCAGGCAGGGCACTGAAGCCCGAAGAATTCGTGGCAGCCGTATTTGGTGGAGGCCAGCCCCCGGGGGTGGGTAGAGTCGCAGTGCTCTTCAACGCCCCGCCTACAATTAAACTTTGAACACAACTATTACAAGAGGTGTCAGCATTTGAATCCAAGTATTTTACAAGAACATTCCAATCCCACTCCGTTGGAACATGCCACCCCGTAGGACATATGCCTCTACTATCCGTAACTGCATAATAATTATACAATTTCCCAAACAGTTCATCATTATTAGGGTCATTACTTTGCGTCGAATAGGCTCCAGATGTAGTAGCCTGCCAAACATTACTATTCAGGCCTGTCGAAATATTAGTCCCATCCCTATACTTACTCACCTTTAGATTACTACGAGTCCAACACTGCGTCCCTATCTGTACCGAGTTGTAGGGGTTGTTGTCTACATCAATTAAAATTGCTGATTGATAACTATACTCTTGTCCATAACCAATTCCTGTAGAATTTTTACCATAGGCCTTGTAATATCTAGTTACTCCTTCTACTGGTCCCACAATATAATCAGATGTAAATAACTGCTCACCTTGAATAGTCGCAACATTGCCAGAGATGTTGCACTTGACTTTTTGAACACCTTGCCCATTCTCTGTAAAATGTGGAGTTGATGAAAGCAGAAAGCCAATCTCCTCCAAACTTTCCTCACCATCATATACCCTAGCATTTAATCGAATCGAACAATTCAAAACAGCTGGATTCTGATGCCCTAAAGTTGTTACAATAGGCGGTCTACCCGGTAAAGTCGGCCGCAAATAATCGGGCGTGCAAGAAATACCCCAGAGACCCAAGGAAAAGACAAGAGCCCGGTAAAGAAAAGAACTTACGTTAGCCATTGTCAAATTTATTTGGTTCTACATTTAGAGTATTAATCCTTAATGCATCGAACAGAGTATCCAGCATTACGTTCATTATCTGAAAAATTAACACCACCATTGATATAAGACATACTACTCGCCTTTGCATAGGTTGTCGAAATGGAAGTGGCTGTCCACCAAATGCCGTATTGGTAAACAAGCTCATAATCCCCCCAAGGTCGTCTCAACCCTCCAGGAAGTGCGCTAAAATCAAATCCATCGCTAGCAAATGAATTAGGTACTGCCCATCCGCCTTGAGTTGGTTGTGTTGAGGTACTTTTTAAAACTCCTCCAGCACAACATGACCCACCTGCATAATTAACTAATAATAAAACCTCAGCCTCGGTTGGCACATGCCAACCGGTAGGGCATAAACCTCTGCTATCTGTCACCGCAAAATGGTTGTATAGGTTTCCATATTGCGATAGGTTAACAGGGTTATTGTTGTAAATTGAAAATGCGCCAGAATTTGTTCCTTGCCATGACAATGGAGCTGAAACAAATGATATATTATCTCCATTCCTATACTTTGTTACTTGTAAATTGGATCCCATCCAACACTGTGTACCAATTAATCTGGTAAAGTAAAGATTTCCATCAACGTCTGATACAGTTGGAACTCCGCAAGTAAAGCTTGGTGCCGATGTCGTAAAACTCACCTGACTACCGTAAGCCGTGCCAGCGGAGGTGGTTGCATAGGCCCTAACATAGTAAAGTGTCGTAGGGCTCAGTCCTGCTATCGAACTCGTGAATACCCCGGTACCCGACCCGTTGACCGTTGTTAATCCGAATGTCGTTGGATTCTGCGAGGTACCATAGGCCACACCCCGAGCCGTAACCGAACCACCTCCACTTGAGGTCACGTTACCACCAGAGGTTGCTTGAGTGGAAAGAACTCCACTCACCGCCGTGGTGGTCACTGTCGGAAGACTAACCGTACTAAAATTGATCTGATTCCCGTAGGCAGTTCCAGCACTGTTGATTGCATAGGCCCGAACATTGTACGCGGTTAAATTGGTTAATCCGCTCAATGAAACCGAAAATACACCTGTTCCACCACCCGCAGTAACTACAGAATTGGAAGTGGTTGGATTGTTCATGGTCCCGTACGCTACGCCCCGCATCGTAACTGCCACGCCTCCATTACTAACGACATTCCCTTCAACAACAGCCCCGTTCGTGCCAATGGAGGTAACCGAATTGGTATTCACCGTTGCCAACGTTGGAGCAGATGTGGTGAAGGAAACCTGGTTTCCGTACGAAGTCCCCAGCGAATTGGAAGCATAGGCACGCGCATAATATAGGGTCGATGCATTCAAACCCGAAAGAAACGTTAGAAAGGAACCCGTACCTGAGCCATCGTTGGTGGTGTTGTTTGCTATGGTTGGATTCGTACTTGTACCATAGGCTATTCCCCGAGCATTTACACCCAATCCACCGGATGATGTAACATTCCCGCCGGTATTCGCCGACGTTGAAAAAACATTGGTCACGTTGGTAGTGCTAACCGTGGGTAAGCCGTAAGTTGTAAAATTGACCGTGTTCCCATAGGCGGTTCCTAGATTGTTGGTGGCATAAGCCCGCACGTAATAACTCGTGGTGGCGTTAAGGCCTGACAAACTGCTAAGGAAATAACCTGTACCGTTGCCGTTATTCGTGGTGCTGTTAGAAATCGTTGGATTGGCGTTAATCGCGCTGTAGGCCATCCCCTTGGCTGTTACCGCTGATCCACCATCGCTGAGGACCTCACCCTCCAAGGAGGCCGTCGAAGCCGTTATCATGGTTGCCCCAAGGGTGGTGACCGTTGCGATCGTTGGGGCCGAAGTCGTAAAGCTCAATTGATTACCGTAAGCGGTACCGACTGAATTGGTTGCGTAAGCTCGGATATAGTACAAGGTTGATGCCGACAAACCAGTTACAACACTGATAAACGATCCCGTACCCGTTCCGTTATTGGTAAAATTATCGGAGGTTGTAGGATTCTGTAAATTATTGTACACAATACCTCGAGCCGTTACTGTCGAACCACCATCTGAACTGACATTACCCCCGGAAGTTGCTGCAGTTGATGAAATCGAAGAAATACTGTTCGTTGAAATCGTAGGTAAACCCAACGTAGTAAAAGACTCTTGAATGCCGTAAGATGTACCCACCGAATTAGTCGCATAGGCCCTCACTTTGTAATTGGTCAATGCGGTTAATCCTGCTAGGGTACTCGAGAAAGAACCCGTTCCTGATCCGTCAACCGTACTATTGTTCTGGGTGGTTGGATTATTCATCGTTCCGTAGGCAACACCACGCGCTGTAACGGTTGCTCCACCCGAAGCCAACACATCACCACCAGATAATGCCCCCGACGAGGTTACCGATGAAACCGCCGATGTTGTTACGGTTGGTGGAGCCAAAGAACTAAAGCTCGTCGAATTACCGTAGGCAGTACCCACCGAATTGGTAGCGTAGGCCCTTACATAATAGGTTGTAGCAGGCGTTAACGATGTAAGTGAACTTGAAAAAACACCTGTTCCTGACCCGTCGATGGTTGCATTATTGGACGTTGTTGGATTGACGGTGGTTCCGTAGGCAATCCCACGCACTGATACCGGAGCACCACCATCCGACGTCACGTTTCCTCCGGTCGTCGCGCCTGTTCCTGTTATATTACTTATGGCAGTGGTGTTGACTGTCGCCAAAACCGGAGGATTCAAAGTCGTGAAATCAACAACAGAACCATACGATGTACCCACCAAATTCTGCGCATAGGCCCGAGCAAAATAGCGTGTTGAAGGGGCTAGGCTCGTTATGGTAGCCGAAAATGAACCGCTACCCGTTCCATTGATGGTTATTGAATTGGATGTAGTCGGTGGCGACGATAAACCATAAGCAATTCCGCGGGCAGTTACAGGAGCACCGCCATCACTGCTAATATCTCCACCCACGACAGCCCCAACGGAAGTAATTGCCGAGGGGGATACCGTCGATACCGTCGGAAAACCAATACTTGTAAAATTTAATGGCTCACCGTAGCCTGTTCCTACCGAATTCCGACCATAGGCCCGATAATACTTGGTTGTACCCGCAACACTACCCAACGTATAATCAGCGCACATCTGGTATTCGGCCGTAGAAATAGCGCTATCCATATGCAAATCAGCGCGAATTCTAAGGACTCCAGGTACCGTTAAATCCGCCGATGGGGAACTTCCTACCAAAAATCCAGATTCCAAAAGTTCTTCCTCCCCATCGTATACTTTTCCTTTGAGCTGTATAGCGCGATCCACAATCGCCGGATTCTCGTAACCTTGGGTAGTCGCCAACGGAGCCCTTCCCGGTAAAACAGGCTTGAGGTACTCAGGACGGCAAGAAACCCCCAAAAGGAGACAAAAAAGCCCCAAGGGCAAAAAATATTTCATCCTACTTTCGAAAATATTTTCTCTTATTAATCATGGAAAACTGATCCAACAAATAAACCGTCGTCGCTGTAACTCCAAAACCCCAGGCCAAAGGTTGCAATCCCATAGCCTTATCATAGGAAGACCTGGCAACTAAGGGATCGGTGGCATTCCTAAAGTCTCCGTAAAACTTGCGTGTTATGAAGTGAGTTGCCAAGGCTGAAACGGCCAATCCTCCAAACACGATAGATTTTGATACACCTTTTTGCCCAGAACTTGTATAATTCAATCCTGCACCAGGCAACAAAAGGTTCTTTTTGAAGGCTACCGCAAAAGACTTATTGTCAAGCTTGCCCTCTTTTTGCAATACATCCATGTATTGAAATTTGATGACAGATAGGCTTAAATTCGGCTCTATTGTGCCGCTTAGGCCTGGTTTTTCACGAGCTGCATCCCAAACAAACTTGTAATTTTGACCTGATGCATAAAGCGTTTTTTCGCCTGACAAAAACGAGGGACTCAAACTTTCGCCGGTAGATAAGTCAAATCGCAGATCTACTTTAGCCGCACATCCTCTGGGCAAATCTTCCAAATCGTAGGAAACGGTAATGCGCTGACCATCGGACTCTGCAACAATATTGGTTAACTTTTGGGCATGCAAAACATGACTAATCATGCAGAACAATCCAATAAAAAAAAGTTTAGAATTTAGTTGAATTTCCATTCCTGTAATTTTGGATTAACGCCGGGGCTGATTAACAATTGAGGATTTTGTTCTTTGTTATTAACAAGAACCGAATTTAACCCCACCTGCTTTTGAAGATATTCATACATTTCGGTGTAAGACAAATTGCCCTTGGATTCTTGTAATTTTTTCAAAAAATAGTAGGTGAATAGTCCGTGCTGTTTCGCTTGGTAAGGCAAGGATGCTTGCTCGCCACTACTCGCTGCAAATACGACGATATTCCCACTCAAATTTTGAGAATTGGACTTAATTCGAACCCCACGCATCGCCAACAACTCTTGGCCACGCGCGGCTCCAGAAAAACAGGCGTCCAAAAATACAGTTACACGCTTGGAGGGATGCTCCGTTAGTTTAGAATAAAAATCCATTAGTTTGATGCCGCTTTTAACATTGGCCCCTGTTACGTCAACTGGTATCAAAAACGGCTCTTTGTTATCATCTGGCAACCCATGGCCGGCATAGTAAACGTAGACCTCTGCCGTGCCTTGGGTGTTTTTGATGATTTTATTGAGTCTATCAAGGGCTTGATTCATTTTTCCAGCTGTCGCATCAAAATTCAAATCAATATTTTCTGTTGGGATTCCCAGAACAGACAAGAAATACTCCTTCATGATTTTGGCATCGTTTCGAGCAAAAGCAACGTTGGATTCGACACTTAAACCAGTTTGATAAGACGAATAATCTTCGTTACCAATGATCAAACCGTACCTATTCGGGTTGGCGTTTGAGTTTTTGGGAATATTTCGATCAACCTCAGCAACTAGGCTCGCTGCAACAATTTGAACATCTTGGGGCCTCTGACTCTCCAGAGCAATGACCTGGGTTTGAGCAAGATTCTTCTCAAGAGATACCGATTTGATTTCTTGAAATCCGTATTTGCTATAGGACTCTGTGCCCAATACTTCCATGCTAATTTCCTTTTCGGAAAATTGTTTGTTCGTGAAAAACTCGTAATTGATTTCTTCTGTACCATTGGGCATAATGGATGCAAATTGGAAATCGGTTTGATCAGCGGCGAAAACCTTGTCAGGATTTTTGATTTGAATCATAACGTTTTTCGCGATGCCTTGACCACGGTTTTGGATCAGAAGTTTGAGATGAACGGTTTTTCCTAATTTGATTCGACCTTCCCCTTCGTTGTTGGTAAAGATGGCATCCGACAATACCAACATCGGAGATTTGAAGGCCTGGGTATTGAATCGAAGAACAGCGGGGTCTGAATCAAACCCGTTGGATTCTTTAACCCAAACTTTGAATGAAGCCTCGCCTTCTTCCAATTGAGAGGAACCTGAAATTTGAAAGGTGTATTGTTCGGTTTTTCCAGGCTCCAAATTGCCCAAATTCATGGTTCCGCTTACATTTAAACCGCTTAACGTACTCATGGGTTCTACCATGAGTATGTTTTTTATGGCGGCACCTTTTCCTTCGTTTTTCAACCGAAAACTAACCGAAACAATTTCATCGGCATCCAACATTTTATTGGCTAAATCACCCGATTCTTTGAACTCAAGATCCAAGATTTGCAATTCAGCAGGTGCCTTGGGTTTGGGGATTTCCGAGATTTGAACTTGAATGCCTTGCCCCTTAAATGTCTGTGCAGAAACAATCGACACGGTAGCCCAAATCCAAAAAGAAGCCTGGAATAGGATATTTTTATTCATTCTGTTTTATTTAGAATTTCTACGATACCACCCTCTAAAATACAGATTGCAGACCATAGACCCTTGGGGTCCTAAGAAAAATCTAAACGCCAGCCCATAAAATGAAAAAAGCCCACGATGGGGGTCGTGGGCTTGATAGGTGATGTCGGGGTGGCCAGATTCGAACTGACGGCCTCCTGCTCCCAAAGCAGATACGATTCTTTTAGTTCTTTATTGTATTTTATATATAATAGTCCAAAATAAGCCTTAAACGCCATTTTTGAGATTAGTCCTTGTTTTTATTTAGCGATGTTTATGGGTTATTTCGTACCTTTGTATGCAAATTGTATGCAAATTAATTAATACCCCAAAACCCTCCATACGCTTGAAAAACGAATATTTCATCTCAATTTACCTTGATACTCGCAGACTTTTGAAGAGCGGAAAATACCCCGTCAGGCTGCGTGTATTCACTTCTGCGCCACGCATCCAGCGATTGTATCCCACCCCCTACGCCTTTACGCAGAAGGAGTTTGACAGCATTTGGGTGGCATCCAAGCCCCGTGCAGAACATAAGGAGGCAAGGATGCTGCTTAGTGCCTTGGAAGCCAAAGCTGAGGCACAGGCCAAGAAAATCACTCCATTCAACTTTGAACAGTTTGAACAGCAGTTTTCCCGAAAAACCGACCAAACGACTCAGGTGGCCTTCCACTACCAAAAAAGGATTGAGGAGTTAACCAAGAGAGGGTCATTGGGTACGGCTTCGACCTACGAGATGAGCATGAAATCACTTGCCCAATTCACTGACCTTAAACGGAGTGGCAGGTTCAGCCGATTAACCTTCAAGGAAATCACCGCAGAATGGCTGAGGGACTACGAGAAGCATATGACCACGGAGGGTAGGTCTTTGACCACAGTTAGCATTTACCTACGAGCCTTGAGAACCCTTTTCAACGATGCTATTGCCGACAAGGACATTGACCCAGAGTTCTATCCCTTTGGCAAACGCAAATACCAAGTCCCTGCCCCCAAGAATACCAAGAAGGCGTTAACATCATCACAACTCAAGGCCCTTCTTGATGCCA
>Ga0315901_10008083_pt1 | contig 12282 bp, 17 predicted proteins | sample LakEriMetagenome_10_FD_203761 | JGI IMG/M metagenome (GOLD analysis project Ga0315901, IMG submission 203761) | Freshwater fungal communities from buoy surface, Lake Erie, Ohio, United States - Buoy 2 MA116 | ecosystem: Environmental > Aquatic > Freshwater > Lake | place: USA: Lake Erie, Ohio...
GCAGTTCTGAAACCAAGACGGAAACCAAAACGGAATCTTCCTCATCATCTGAAAGCAAATCGGAAAGTTCAGAAAGCAAATCAGAAAGTAAATCTGAAAGCAAATCGGAAGAAAAGTCTGAAGAAAAGAAGGAAGAGAAAAAAGAAGAAAAAAAGAAATCTGAAAGTGTGAACCCCATCATGGTGGCATCTGACCTCACAACAGGACAAAATCCTGATGGTAGTTTGACAGCATTGTTCACCGTGGGTGTATCACAATCATCTTTGGCTGGTGACAAGAGCTATGGTGGTACTGCCATTCTTTGGACCACATTAGACCAAGCTGCCTTGTCAGGTAGTTACACGAAAATGCATTTCAGCAAAGGAAAACTACAAAGCATCAGCAGCCATTCCGCTACATTTGCCTATTTGAAAGGTACGAAGATGTCATTGGTGGGATATACTTGGGTGAAGCCTGACCCACGGTGGGGTGTGTATGGCATCAGTGGTGGATTGATTGCCTTGTTCATGCCAGATGGAGGAAGTCCTAGCTATGCCACAAGTTTGGTGGGATTCTGGATGCATCCTCCCATCACATTGAATGAACGCATGGTGTTGTCACCACAATTCTTTGTGATGGCAAGTCCCATTTCATATAATGACATGACAAAATTAGTTACCAACAAAGCCACAAGTATGATGGTGGGTAATTCATTGGATTACAAAATCACAAAACGTTTCGGCGCCACGTTTGCTCATCGTGTGATGATTGTGAATGGACAAAAACCTTTGAACTTTTTACTTGTAGGATCGAGGATGACACTATAAATAGGTGAAGGAGGTAACTTGTAATGGAAATAAGTCATCTTGTTGTAAATGGGTGTAGTTTTACTCGGTGTCAGGGAATAACTAATCCAGACATTGATGGTTGGCCAGCATTACTTGCAAAAAAATTAAATGTTCCTGTTGTGAACTTAGCAAAAAATGGTTCAGGGTGTGATGGAATTTATCGAAGAACTTTAGAACATTTCTACGATAACTTAAACACCAATAGTAAACCATTTTACATCATTAGTTGGTCGGCTGCAACAAGGCGAGAAGAATTTTTTCATGTCCATGAAAGATTTGGGATTATAGAAGATTATTGCGTTGTTCATGTGGTAAGACCTGAAACTGCTCTTGAAAAAGAATTGGCTGTGCAATATGCCAGCCACACAACACTCCAGGCAGCAGAAAAAAGAAAATACAATTACTGGGTGAGTATAATAAATCTTTTTGAAAATCATGGAGTCCCATATCGCATGAATGATGCCATCCCAGCTTTGCAGGACATGAGACTTTATTTGGAACATAATTCATCTGTGTACAATGCTTGTATGAAAAATCCATATAAGATACTAGATTATCCAGATTTGTTTGTTGATGGTTACCGATTGCCGTGCGGGCATATCAATGAGGAAGGCAACAAAATCATGGCAGAGTATATGTACAATACTATAAATCCTTAACTACTTACTATTATGATAAATCAATTAAGCTTGTTAGAACAAAGTGCACTATTTGCTAAAATTAGCAGCTATGCCTATCAAAACATCAAGAACGTGCAACAAACATTTCCGGGATATCATGTGGAATATTATGGACATAAAGGTGCTGATGCCTATATCTTGGAAAATGATACGGACATGATTATTGCCTGTCGAGGTACCGAAGTACAACAAATCTCTGATGTGAAAGCAGATTTAAGCATTTCCAAAACATCTGCCAAGGTGGGCAAAATTCATATTGGATTCAATCATTATGTGGATAAAATCTGGTCAGGATTGTTATCACGTGGTGTAGTGGCCAGAGAAAACAACCGAAAGGTATGGATGACTGGGCATAGTTTAGGTGCCGCCATGGCCACCATTATTGCCTATCGCTATGCCACCATGGATTTAATTCCTAATCCTTCAGGATTGTTCACTTACGGAAGTCCTCGGGTAGGGGATAGAAAGTTTGTGAACTACTTCAACACGTTGCCATTTGAACATCATCGGTGGGTGAATGATGGTGACATCGTTACAAAAATCCCATTTGCTCCTTTCTTCTATCATTGTGGTACTATGCATCACATCAATAGCAAAGGACAAGTTACGTTAAATTATGAACGTACATTTAATCCCATGAAACTATTAGGATTGACCAGTCCACGTGGTATTCTTAATACCGTTATGGGTGACGTAAAAGACCATAGCTCAGAGTTATACAGCGCCTTTCTCTCAGCAGCAACGTTGTAAGTTGTTGATTTTCAAGCACTTAGCGGGGTCTTGACAAAGGCCCCGCTTTTTGTTATATTTCATCTATAACTTCAACACGAGGATTTCATGACTTCCGACATGATGGACCCGAATCTCTGTATCTGTGGTGAGGACATGGCGTTGGACGTGGAATTTTGTAGCAAGGAGTGTGAGCGAGATTATCATGATATGCTGGCGATGCATTATTATGAACGTGACCTGGAGACACAGCACACCGTGTATGTTAACATGAAGACCGGTGAATGGACTTCATGATTAAAATCACCAGCATTCACAATCCCGCCATTGCTGTGTTGGGTGGTAAGACGATAGTGATGCCTACTTGGACCGTGGTGCCTGATGGCACCACATTGGATGACATTGATTGGATCCGACCAGTTCAGGTGAAGGCGAAGGTGAAGATGAAGCACGTAGGCAAGTATATTGTGAACATCTATGAGGATGGGAGAGTAACATGCGATTGCCCTGGGTTTACTTATCGGAAAAAGTGCAAGCACTCCGCGGAGTATTTGGCATGACGGATGGCATGTGGATTCAGCGACAAATTCACAAACATGACTTATATGAAACTTGCATCAGCTGTAAGGAAATAACTGGTACACCAAAAACACTTGACATTGAAAAACGGTTATATTACATTCAAGGTGCAGGCCAGTTGTGTCGAGATTGTTGGGAAGCCCTTTACCCTTTGCCGGAGAAGAAGCATGACGAACTTGGTTAAGACGAATGACCTGAAGAAGGGAACCCGTGTACGGCTGGAGAATGGCTGGTATGCCACGTTGGTGGACAACGCCCGAGGCAACACGCGTATGGCCACCGTGGAGGGATATTACACCGAGACAGGTAGTGTGTATGCCCATGACATTGTGGAGGCGGAGATTGCCAATGCTTGGGTGAGTGTGACTCACACACCCCAGCAGCAGAAGATGAAACAGGCTGTGAAGACCTGGGGATTCTGATGCTATTTAAGATTAGTGTGGTGTTGGTGGGATTGTTCGCCATTGTGGTGTTACTCGCCGCCATGTATGCTCACATCAGCTATGCGCTCATCAAAATGGATGAGGAGAGGGACATTTCATGACTTGGGATTGGTTGTTCGGAGGAAAGTTGTTTCTGATTTCACTGGTAATCATGTTCATCCTTGACAAGGTGGTAAAATGAGCTCTATAGGACTTTGGTTAAGCCGAGGAAATGCTGGGTGGGTGTCAGCCGCTATTGGATTTGCCATCATCATTTATCTAATCATCACTGAGGATTAAATGTCAAACAAGTGGGAGTATCTGGACGAGGAGTATGAGGAGTATCAGAGCTGGGAACCTATCCGAAAGGATAATAGTCCCACGGGTAGCCTCACCGACAATGTTCGCCTTGTTGAATCGAATAGAAACGGTGCGCATAAGCGTGACCGTGGATATCAGAGAAAGCTCAAGGAATCTCGGTATGTCTACTAGAAATACATTAAATTCTTCGCAAGGTGACCTTCTCTTGCTAAAGGAATTTTTACCTCATCTGGGATACACGAAAAAGGAAGAAAAAACCATTTTAGAAATGGCATCGTGGGGTGGAATAGCTGTGGAGACGTGCTTTGAGCAAGCCATTTCTGCCGTGTCTGGTGTGAAGCGAAGCTTAAAAAACGGAGAAGATTTTGTTAATGGGTGGGAAGCCAAGAAAGCTGTAGCTTCAGTGAATGATGCAAAAGTATTGTCACGTGCAGCTAATATTGGTAACATTGAACATAAAAATGGAATCATCCTAGTAGCTGTAGCTGACCCTCTAGTGAATAAAGTATATTTTTTTCGTATTCCTCAAAAAGAAGTAATAAAGAAGCGTCGAATTCAAAATATGGGAAAATGGCGAGGTAGCTTAAAGATAATGTTTAGTAAATATGGTGGTCCCCCTGATTTTCGAGGAAAGAATAGTTTCAGCTATCGAGCTTGGAATGAATACCAAGTAAGAAATTTTTTTGAACTATGTAAATTTTAAAGCCCCGATAAGGGGCTTTTTTTATTAGATAAATATCTTCATTATGGGGGATACATGAAGATAGGATTATACGGTGATAGTTTCACAGAGTCACACATACCTGCTCAACATTTTGCTTGGTACAATCTGTTAGCCAAGAAACTTAATGGTGTGATATACAACTTTGATGAACAACAAGAACAATTAAGCTATGGCAAAGGTGCCAGTAGCACATTCTGGTCATATAAAAATTTTCTTCGGCATCATGAGAAACATGAGCTGAACATCTTCATTGCCAGTGACCCAATGAAGTTTCCTCAATTGGTTCCCATATTTGGACCTGAAGTTCATCCAGTTCCCATTTCTGGGATGCGTAGTTTAGAATGGTATAAAAATGATCCCATGGTCACAGATGAAGGACGAGAAATGTTAAAACATTTGGAATCCTGGACCTTGATAAGTGATGAAGAATTCATGACAACTGTACATGAACTTGTTCTCCAAGACATGGAACGCAGAAGCAAAGGACGATTAATCATCTTGCCGGCTGATTTAACATATGGTTCAGCCTTTACACCTGAGAGATTACAACATTCTAAAATAAAAATTTCCATGTGGGATGTAGCTAAAATAGCATACAGAACTTTGAGACACCCTGGGTTGGAAACTATAAATCAAGAACGACAACACACCATAGCAGCACACCTTACAGAAGAAGTGAGTGAATGGTTTGCTGAGAAGATGTATAAGTATATTGTACATGGAGAAGAAATCACATCTGTACCAGAACATCTTTCACATCGGTATCCTCTTAACTATTATTTTGACGTATGAAAATTGCCATTTACGGTGACAGTTATGCTGCACCATCACCACACAATGACTTCATAGATGCTGTATATCAAGACCGCAATTCTTGGACCTATCCATTAACAGAGAAATTCACTGTTGAGAATTTTGCTCGTGCAGGAACATGCACTTGGTTTTCTTTTGAAAAGTTCATGCAAACCTATCAGGATTTTGATGCCATCATTTTTGCCTGGACCGATTACACACGCGTGTTTGTGGATTCTCCTTTCTCTGGATACTCAGCCACGTTATCTCATCCAGCCGCATTGAAAGGGTATTTGGAATTTAGTAGAAACAACAAAGAAGATGAAATGAAGAAACGTGTGTATGAATTTTTACACACATCATTTCAAGTGTTTCCATTCTTGTATTCAGAACCTCAGCAAAGATATCTGGCACAGAAATGTTTTCTAGATGTGCAGCAACTATGTAAACAACATAACAAACGCATCATTAACATTTGCACATTTGAAGGACATGATAGCATTCCCAACATCATTGATCCTGAACTTCGTGCAGGCCCCATGTTGACGGCATTACAAAAAGTATCAGATAGAGAAACATTGATAAAAAACAGAACCGGACCATTTTTTGATAATCGTTCCAATCATTTGTTTCCATGTAACAACATGGCATTATATGAATTGGTGTTGGAACGTTTGTTAGATGATACAATCAATGATGTATACAATTGTCAAACATCAGACCGTTTTCAATATCGTGAGGAGGATTGGTATGCAACTTTTTCAGCCTGATTTTAAAAGTTCAGAATATTTTATTGCCACATATTTTCTTGCTTCAAGTAAAAATTTACGGGAAGCTGCCTGGGACTTAGCCATAGGACAAAGTGTGGGTAATCCTTCTATGCGTAGCATCTGGGAAACTGAACAACTATTTCAAGACCATTCTATCATCATTTTAGCTGATGAACAAGAATTGAAAGGAAAATTAGCTGGCACGGTGTCTTTTGCTTTTCCTTTACGAAACATTGACTTACAACATGATGGTGTCTCTCAATTGTTGTGTCAACTCATGGGTGGGCAAATGGATATTGGTCATATTGGCCGTTGTCATTTAAATGACATTGAATTTCCTCCTCACATCATTGAGAAACATTTTCCCGGACCACGTTTTGGATTATCGGGCACCAGAGCCATCACCAACACTTGGGACAAACCTCTACTTGGTGGCATTGTGAAACCTAAAGTAGCTAATGATGTAGAGGTGTTAAAGAAGATTGTTACTGAGATGGTGGAAGGAGGTGTCAACTTCATCAAAGAAGATGAAATCATGGCAAACCCTGCCTCATGTCCATTGGATGTTCGTGTCCGTGAAATATCAAAAATCATTGACCAAACCAATGTTGTGTATTGTTATTGCATCAATGGTGATTCAATTGCTGACCGTGCCAAACAAGTATATGAATTGGGAGGTCGAGGAGTTCATGTGAACTTCTGGTCTGGATTAGGATCCTATAGAAACATTCGACAATTGCCATATCCATTATTCATTCACTTTCAGAAAAGTGGAGATAGAATTTTAACAAATCCCAATCACAACTATCATATTAAATGGGATGTGATTTGTAAGTTGGCAGGCTTGATGGGTGTGGATAGTATTCACGCGGGCATGATTGGCGGATACATGAGCAGCGACACTGAGGATACAAAAGAAACATTGAAGGTGCTACACAAGCACAATGTCATTCCTGCATTAAGCTGTGGTATGCATCCTGGATTGATTGAACATATTAATTCACTCATTGGCGTGGATTACATGGCCAATGTGGGCGGTGCTTTACATGGTCATCCCATGGGAACTAAAGCAGGCGCCATGGCAATGCGTCAATCCATTGACAAACAATATTCAACAGAATACAATGTGGCTATTGAGAAATGGGGTAAAATCATTTAGGTCTACGCCAATGGAATTCATTTCTCCAATCTTCTTCACTGAAATTATATTTCCAAAGCAATCGAAGTTTGGATCCAATTGGCATTTGTGTCCATTCATAATTTAACTGTATCAATTTTGTGCACTCAGGTCCTCTACGAAGAGGATTAACCCAATATCCCTCATCGAAATTTATCTTGGGTAGATGCTCTATACTATTAGGACGTGTGAAAAATGTTTTCACCCATTTTGTTCTCCAAATTTTTATACCACAGCTTTGAATATATGTTGCCAGCTCCCGTTGATGCCCGTACATTCCCGCATTAGGAATCACTGTGGCTCTGTTTGCAATTTCTTCATACCTATCAGGGTGCATGATGAGCATCCAATCATCTAAACATACATTATCACGACCTGGTCGTGTTTCTCCATTCAACATTATAACGGAAAATTCCGTTGTGTAATAATCGTTGGGGCCTGGAATATCCACCTCATATCTATAATCTCGAACGGGAATAATGTCTGGTCGTGTTTCAATCACCATGTCATATTTTCTTTTTTTAATTTCTGAAATGGCAAATGTGGCTAGATATGATGGACCACGCCAGCCGTTATATAATGTATCTTCATAAGGAAGAGATATATCTGGATTCATTCCTGGAATGGGAACCAACTTATACTGAATTAAATTGCCATCAGGAAAATCCACACGAACATCATAGTTTCTTGTTTGTTCATAATCCCATAAAATGAAATAGTAATCCACATGCTTGGATATGCTGGAATAGAACTTCTGTATAATGTCCTTGGTGTATTTCCACGTGCGAAGATGCCCACGCATCACAACAGCAATTCTTTCCATGTTGGGAGGCATGACTTGATATTTCATAAACTGATAGTAGAGTTGCTGGTCATGTAATCTCTAACATCAATATCTTGAATTGATAAGTAATGCATTCGTTCTTCTCGACTCATTGTGATCCAATGTTCTCCATGGCCCCATACCCATTCAAAACTATCTGGGTGTTGAAACATATTGGGACGCACCATTATAGTAGTTAAATGTTGTTGTAAATTAAATAAAGAAATGTTGTTTTCTTTGGCAATGCGTATAATATCACCATGACTATCTTGTGGGCCAGGTCGATGTCTCCGTTGTGAGTATATTTGAAACACCTCAGGAGAAAATATAAAGAACCAATCTTGTGCGCCATAGTGATGATCCATTCTTTCATATCCTGGCACTAAAGTATATACTAAATCCAATCCTGTGACATATAAAGCATTGTTTTCAATGTCAGGCAAGGGTTGTTTAATGTCTAGGTACACATCAGGACGTGTTTCAATCACACAAGCATAATCATGTTTCAGGATGTCTGGGGCAACTTGTTCACACAACTTGCCAGGGCCGAACCAAGAGCTGTATTCACTGCCATGTTCACTGATGTTCTTGGACAAATATAATTGAAAATTTCTTCCTTGAAAATCTTGCTCTAATTTTCTTCTGCGTTCAGTAGATAAACTTTCTTCCCAGGTGCTGAAATACCAATCAATGTTGGGATATCTGGATTCCAATTGTTGAAAAGTTTGATGCTTACAGAAATTCCATGTGCGCATATGTCCACGTAACACCACAGCTATCTTCTTCATAATCTGGCAACTCCCTCTGTCATGTAATCGGCAAAAGGAATGCCTAGCATGGTTAATGCTTCCTTCTTTTCTTCACGGTTCCATTCCCACCATAATCCCGTATGATGAGTCTCAACCGTGTTCATGGCATAACAAGAAGGACGAACAATTTCAGTTTTAATGCCAGGTAATGTGGCAATAACAAGATTATGCTTTTCTGCTATTGTTCGTAATCCAATATGAGGAACTTCTTCTCTTTCTGCACATCGTTCTGCACTATAGATATGAAACACATTGGCATCACTGATGGTGAACCAATCTTGTAACCCTATGTGATGACCACGTTCCATCACCCAGGACATATTCACACCACTGGTGTAAAACGTGTTGGGTTCTATCACAGGTAATGGATGTAATGATAATCCCTGTGCATGTATATCAGGTCGTGTTTCCACGACAACAGGATATTGTTTTTCTTTGATGATGTCTGCCACTTTCATGCATAATTTCCCAGGCCCTGTCCAAGCATTGTAATTTCTAGAAGGTTCTTCTAGTATATGTAAAAATAAATTTCTGTGTTGAAAATCCTTGGCTAGTGAATCTAGAATATCATCGGTGATGCTTTCTCGCCACGTGGTGATGTACCAATCTATGTTGGAATATTGTTCTTCAAACAATGAAAACACGGCATCTTTACAAAAGTTCCATGTTCTGATATGTCCACGTAACACCACGGCAGCATTCATCATAAAATGTTATCCTTGATGTACATATACAATTTCTCAGCCCATAATTCATGCCCACGTGCATTGGGATGAAATATTTCCAGAACATTTTCATTCTTCAAGGTGCCACGATATTGAATGTATCCATGAAATGTTCTGAATCGGGTATCATCCTTGAAGATGAAGGCATTTTTATCCACATCATCCCAGAAAAACTTATCTACGGGTGATAGTTTGTTGGCATCCCAGTAATTCACATCATTCCATTTATGGCAGGCTAAAGAATGTTCATGATAGAATGCTTGATGCATCAAATATCGAATGTTCAATTTCTTCAAGATGAATTGCAGCATCCATACTTGTCGAGCATATCTGTGCATGTATTCTGTTTTATGATAGAACAAATCGAAATATAATCGGAAAAATTCAAACAAATCATCTTTGTTGGGATCTTTTTCCGTGGGACTATATGCCAGATCCAATTGCCATGGTCCAAAAGGTGCCCAGTGCGTATCACCCCATCTACTTTGATAATAGAATTCTGTGCGTTCTGGGCTGGTCCAGCCAATGGATATCAACAACTCTGATGTGTCACGTCCTTGCAAATATCCTTCTGTGGCTAACCAATCCATTAATGTACGAAATATGAAATCGTTGGAAATGGAACAAAATGATAGATCCACAACATCGGTGGCACCCAGTTTCTCCGCCAACAATGTAGGATATTTGTGTTTCATTCGATATTCTGCATGCACAGGAATGAAATGATGACTATGTCCCACATCATCCACACCCCATCGTTCACCCGTGCTGGGATCCAACAATTCAGCTCCCCAGGCCCAGCTATCTCCACATACCACAAACCTCATGAATACACCTCCTGTAATATCCTCCAGGTGTCTTGATATCCTGACACTTCATGCACTGTGGCTTCAAATTCTCCATATACAGCTAAAGGATAATCAATGCCACCTGGAAAACATTTATCTCCGAAAAATATAAATTCATGGCGTTTCATGGCGGTGGGCAATGTGTTCACCAATTGACCTTTGTTGCAATGCTTTAAACAAATGTCAATGCTGGTATCTCCTCCAATGAATGCTTCCAATCGAGGATTGCTAGCATTGAATCTATCAATCAATCGTTTACGATATTCATGTTGTTCATCCCAGACTTTGAAAGCAGAGCGAATGCCATGCTTGGCAGGACGTCCTGTGAATGACACATTGATGCTCCCACGACGATATTCAATATGATTGCCTTGTTTCAAAGGAAATTGCATCAAGGTGATTTCATGATGCAACCATAAGTTTTCTTGTTTTGTCAAATGAATGGGATTGATATGCAATATCTCCTCGCCATTCATCCAGATGCTATTACCCATGCAATTGAATGTCAGTAATGCTTCATCAACAATTGCATCACCCACTTGTTCACGCGTTTTATGATGTTCACTGCCTGTCACCAAAATGGTGGGGTGATGTTTCATCCAAGAAAGAAAATATTCTTGAAATTCTTTGGTGATGGTTTGTCCTGTATTAGTTAACACGCCATCCACGTCGAAAATGAAGGGACGAACACCTTCATAGGATATGTCATGATTCATCATACGAGATGTTTATCTCCTAGAATGCTTGGCACTTTCACACACACAATCAAGCAATCCTCATGAAATGTAGGATCCGCCACATCTCCTGGCTCCAAGGTGAACACATCTCCTTCAGTAAGCAATCTATTTTGCATGGTCATGCTGCCTTTCACTAATACGTTGTATTCCCATAACACATGATGAGTATGGGCAGGCCAAATTTCTCCTTTCGGATGATACATCACACCCACTTCAAAATCTGGTGTGCGTAACACGCTGGGTTGAAAATCACCAATGATCCATCCACGGTGAAAATCAGATAATCGTTCTACTTTCATAGGTTAATAGTTCCTGTTCAGTGCCTAGTAATGTGATTTCTTCCACAGGTGTTTCCACAACACCCACACACATTTCATCCAGTAAATAGTTATATGTCATGGAAATGTAATGTTCATTGTTCACACGAACATCATCCGCCATCATTTTCTTACAGCTGTGTATGAAATCTCCGCCATGTTTCCAGTAATGCACACCTGTCAATGCCAAGTTGCTAATGACTTGCTTCTCGGCAAATTCTACGGCACATCCTACATCATTCAATCGTACAAAACTGCATTTTGCATCCATGCTGGGAAACACAAACACGCCTGCCTGATGTTGCATCATCTCATCTATTCTGGATTTTGCATTCCATGTGAACACCTGGTCGCAATTCAATGTGAATAGTGCATCATCAGTAATGTAAGATTCTGCCAACAATGCAGTGGCAGCAGGACCTGTGGTGATGTGTTGTGTCACCACAACCTTCATATTGTCGGTAAGAAATGGACGTGTCATTTCCAAATGTTCTTCACGCATCACCAAAACAATTTGATGATGCATCCAATCAGGATGAAATGTCTGAAGTGCTTTCAAGAACATGGGATGACCATTCACAGGAATCAAATGTTTCGGGATGTTTCTATTCATGCGAGATCCTAATCCCGCCATGGGCATGATGATGTTCATAGTATACTGATGATGTTTTTATATAATGGATGTTGATGTTGCCACCCATGATGAGTGGCATCAGCTCCTGGAAAATATTGATAATCTTGAAACTTTCCCCATCCTCCTTCCGTGTTGTTCAATGACATATACACACAAGGAACATTGGTGATGTGCTCAACATGAGACACATCTTCTGGCTTCCAAGATGTTGAGGGGAAAATGTTGTATACTTTACTATTTATTGCTCGCAGCATCATGTGTGTGGATAGAAAATGCATGATGAAATTGTTGCTATACACCACAGGTGATGACAACAACTGCTGATATTCAATGTTATACACCTGGTCAGATGAAAAATGTTCTGGGTG
>Ga0315901_10008085_pt1 | contig 12280 bp, 11 predicted proteins | sample LakEriMetagenome_10_FD_203761 | JGI IMG/M metagenome (GOLD analysis project Ga0315901, IMG submission 203761) | Freshwater fungal communities from buoy surface, Lake Erie, Ohio, United States - Buoy 2 MA116 | ecosystem: Environmental > Aquatic > Freshwater > Lake | place: USA: Lake Erie, Ohio...
CGTCACTCGGGTTACCCGGGCGGCATCTACGCCACGCCCTTCAAGGACATGCAGGCCCGTCATCCGGGTCGCGCGCTCGAGAAGGCCGTCAAGGGCATGTTGCCCAAGGGCCCGCTGGGCTATGCAATGGTGAAGAAGCTGAAGGTCTACGCCGGTGGTGAACACCCGCATACCGCTCAGCAACCCAAGGCGCTGGAGATCTGACGCGATGATCGGAACCTGGAACTACGGCACCGGCCGCCGCAAGTCGAGCGTGGCCCGTGTCTTCATGAAAAAAGGCAGCGGCCAGATCCTCATCAATGGCAAGTCCATCGATGCGTACTTCGGCCGGCAGACGTCCATCATGATCGTGCGCCAACCGCTGCTGCTCACGGGCAACAACGAAGGCTTCGACATCAAGATCAACGTGCACGGCGGCGGTGAATCCGGCCAGGCCGGCGCGGTGCGCCACGGCATCACCCGTGCGCTGATCGACTACGACGCGGCGCTGAAGCCCGAACTCAGCCGTGCCGGCTTCGTGACGCGCGACGCGCGCGAAGTCGAACGCAAGAAGGTCGGTCTGCACGGCGCTCGTCGCCGGAAGCAGTTCAGCAAGCGCTGATCCCGACAACGAGGCCACCTGCGGGTGGCCTCGTGTTTTGCGGATCACGCTTTCGGAAGTCGGTTCATGCGCTGGCGCTTGCTGCGTCGTCGTCTGTCGGTGAGTGCACCGCGCATGATCGTGCGCAGCCACCTGCCGTGGCCGCTGCGCTGGGCGGCGCTGGCGGTGATGCTCGGCTTTTCGGCAGCCATCGCGCTGTGGGCCTTCGAGTTCGGCAAGGAGATCGCCGGCCTCGACCGCGGCGCGAAGGAAGAACTGGCGCAGCTGCGCGAGGAGCTCGCGACGCTGCGCGACCGCCACGGCCAGGCGCAGCAGATCGCCAACACGGCCGACAGCCTGCTGAAGACCGAGCGCGTGGCGCAGGAGCGGCTGGCGCAGCAGGTGCGCCAGCTCGAGATCGACAAGCAGGCGCTGCAAGACGAGCTCGGCTTCTTCCAGCGCCTGATTCCCGCCAGTGGTGAGGGCCTGCAGGTGCGGGGCCTGTCGGCCGAGGCGGTCAGCGACGGCCAGTTGCGCTACCAGATGCTGCTCGTGCACCAGGTCAAGGGCGAGGCCGAGTTCCGCGGCCGCTACGAGGTGCTGCTGAGCGGCCAGATGGAGGGTCGCCCGTGGCAGCAGCCCTTCAGCGGCGGCCCGAGGGCGTTGCAGTTGCGTCGTGTTACCAGGGTCACCGGCCTGATCGACCACCCGCCGGGCGCCGTGATAAAAACTCTTCAGGTCCGGGTGATCGACGCCCAAGGCGCCACCCGCGCCACACAGACGGTGCGGCTGTAGCCGCAGCGGCCAAGAACAAGGAGTACCCGATGAGCTGGCTCGGCAAGAAGCGCGCACCTCCCATCCGCAGCCTGGTGGGCGAAGGCATGGTCGTGTCGGGTTCGCTGCGGTTCCGCGATGGGCTGCGCATCGACGGGCAGGTCACCGGCGACGTGATCGCCGAGGGCGAGGGCCGCAGCATTCTGGTCATCAGTGACAATGCCCGGGTCCACGGGAGGGTGTCGGCCAGCCATGTGATCATCAGCGGCGAGGTCCGGGGTCCGGTGCACAGCACCGAGATGCTCGAACTGCAGCCCAAGGCGCGTGTCACCGGTGACGTGCGCTACGAACTGCTGGAGATGCACCCCGGTGCGCTGGTCGAGGGCGAACTGAAGCCCCTGAAGAGCGCCGAGAAGCCCGCCCTCAAGCTCGCGGCGTCCAACGACGCCCAGAGCCGGAACTGAGCCGAAGAAGGAAACACCATGAACGCCGTCGCCGAAGCCCTGAACCCCGCCACCGACGAGATGCCGGTGCCGCTGATCTTCACCGACAGCGCCGCTGCCAAGGTGGCCGATCTGGTGGCCGAAGAAGGCAACCCCGAGCTGAAGCTGCGTGTCTTCGTGCAGGGCGGCGGCTGCTCAGGCTTCCAGTACGGCTTCACCTTCGACGAGGTCATCAACGAAGACGACACGCCGATGACGAAGAACGGCGTCACGCTGCTGATCGACGCGATGAGCCTGCAGTACCTGATGGGCGCCGAGATCGACTACAAGGAAGACCTGCAGGGCGCGCAGTTCGTCATCAAGAACCCGAACGCCACCACCACCTGCGGCTGCGGGTCGTCGTTCTCGGCCTGAGGCTGCAACCCCGGCGCCTTGGGCGCCACTGCCTTAGCGCGCCGGGTACAAGGCGCCCAGCACCCGCGGCCCCGCCGCGCCGGTGACGGCGGGCAGGTTGCCCGGCTCGCGCTGCACCAGCGCGCGTGCCAGCCACGCAAAGGCCAGCGCCTCCACCTGATCGGGCGGCACGCCTTCGTCGGCACTCGAGACCACCGGCAGCCCTGACAGCGCCGCAAGCCGGCGCATCAGGTGGTCATTGAACGCGCCGCCACCACACACCACCAGCCGCCGAGCCGCGGGCAGCTCACGCTGAAGCGCCTGCACGGCCGCGAGCGCGGTGAACTCGTTCAGCGTGGCCATCACGTCTCGAGGCTCTGCGCCCGGGTTGGCTGTGAGATGGGGCTGCAGCCAGGTCGCCGTGAAGAGATCTCGGCCGGTGCTCTTGGGCGGCGGCTTGGCCAGGAAAGGCTCAGCGAGCATGCGCGCCAGCAAAGGCGGCAGCACCTGCCCTTGTGCGGCCCAGCTGCCGCCAGCGTCGTAAGCCTGGCCCTGGTGTTGCAGCGCCCACGCGTCCATCAGCACGTTGCCTGGGCCGCAATCGAAGCCCCGCACCGTGCCATCGGCAGCCAGCAGCGAGAGGTTGGCGATGCCGCCGATGTTGAGCACGGCCAGGTCTTCACCCGCGCGGCCGAAGCGCGCGGCATGAAAGGCCGGCACCAGCGGCGCGCCCTGGCCGCCGGCGGCGACATCGCGGCTGCGGAAGTCGCAGGCCACGTCGATGCCGGTGAGCTCGGCCAGCAGCGCGCCGTTGCCCAGCTGCAGCGTGTAGCCGATGCCGTCGAACTCGCCCGGCCGGTGGCGCACGGTCTGCCCGTGGGCACCGAGTGCACGGACCGCCGCGCGCGGGTGACCGGTTTGGGCCAGCAGCGCGTTCACGGCATCGGCGTAGCGCCGCATCAGCGCATTGGTGGCCAGGGCGGCCCGGTGCAGCTCGTCGGGGCCGCGGCTGTTGAGCGCCAGCAGCTCGGCGCGCAGCCCTGCATCGAAGTCGAGGTGAACGTGGCCGGCGCCCTGCAGCGCGCCTTTCGCATCGGCCAGCGCGAGCACGGCGTCGACCCCGTCGAGCGAGGTGCCCGACATCAGGCCGATCCAGCCTTCACCGCCCATCTTGTGCGCTGCGGCGCGCCAGGGTTTCAGCGTGCGGCGACGACCGGCGCACTCAGCGATTCGGCGAGTTCGAGCTTGGCGCGCACGCTGCGCACCACTTCTTCGAAGCGCGGCTTCGAGGCGCCGTCCAGCACCACCGCCTCCGAGGCCTTGGCCACGCGCAGCGGGTCCTGGTGCGTGCCGTTGACGCGGAACTCGAAGTGCAGGTGCGGGCCGGTGCTCCAGCCCGTGCTGCCGACGGCGCCGATGCGCTGGCCCTGCTGCACGCGCGAGCCCTTGCGCACGTCCTGCCGGCTCAGGTGCGCGTACAGCGTGCCCTTGCCGTTGCCGTGGTCGATCTCGATCGTCTTGCCGTAGCCGTTCTGCCAGCCCGAGAAGGTGACCACGCCGTCGGCGACGGTGCGCACGGGCGTGCCCGTGGGCGCGGCATAGTCGACGCCCAGGTGCTTGCGCCAGCGCTGCTGCAGCGGGTGAAAACGCATCGCAAATCCCGAGGTGATGCGCGAGAACTCCATCGGGCTGGCAAGGAAGCTGCGGCGCAGGCTGCGACCGTCGGCGCCGTAGTAGCCAGCACGGCCGTCGGCCCGCGTGAACCACACCGCGTGGTGGGAGCGGCCGCCGTTCACGAACTCGGCCGCGATGACCCGGCCCGCGCCTTCGTTCCAGGGCACGGGTTGACCGTCGGCGGTGAGCGATTCGTAGACCACGCTGAAGGTGTCGCCCTTGCGCAGTTCGCGGTGGAAGTCGATGTCGGTGGAGAAGATGTCGGCGATCTGGGCCGCGACGGCGTCGGGGATGCCGGCTTCGTCGGTGGCGCTGAACAGCGTCGAGGTGATGGTGCCGCTGGCCAGGCGCTGCTCGGTGCCGTAGGCGGCGCTGGCGGTGCGGGCAGCCCAGCGGCCGTCGGCTGCCCGGTTCATGCTCAGGCGTGTGAAGTGCGTGCGCGTGCCGTCGGTGGCTTCGCTGGGCCAGCGGGCAACCAGGCTTTCGAGGAAGCCTTCGACCGACAACTCCACCTGGACGAGGCGGCCGCCACGGCCGGACAGCAGCTTGCGGGCCTCGGGGTCGGAGCGCAGGAAAGCCGCGGCCTGCCCGTCGCGCACGCCCAGGCGCTGCAGCAGGGCTTCGGGAGTGTCGGTGCCGCGGGTGAGGTCGCTGCGGGTGAGCGTGTGCGACTGCACCGACAGCGCCTGCAGCTGTTGGGCAAGATCGGGCGGTGTGATCGACTCGGAGATCACGCGGCGCGGCAGTTCGGCGGCGTCCGGGGCCAGCGGGGCCACGGCCACGGCCGTGATGCCGAAGCCGCAGAGCAACACCACGGCCGAGGCCACGAGCGATCCGCGGTGGCGGCGCACGAAGCCTTCGAGCTCGGCAGCAGGCAGTCGGGCAGGTGACATCGGACGGTGGATTGGCGGCGAAACTGGCCCGGTGCGGGCAACGAACACGGAACTCGGTACCGGACGCGGCCGCGGGGGCTGCAGAGACCCGTCCACTAGAATTTGCTGCGGCGGTCGGGCGCGCTGCGCGCGTCGTTTGCCGCTCTCGTGAGCCGGAAATCTGAGTATACCGGCCGGGCCTTTGGCCACCGTTCAAGAAACCCCATCGGATACCTCATGTCACAGCTCCTGGCGAGCGCGAGCCCGGCCGCGCCGTTCCCCGTCACCGACCGCGTGCGCGAGGCGCTGGCCGTGTCGCTGCGCGGCTGCGAAGAACTGCTGCCCGAGGCCGACTGGCTGAAGAAGCTGGCGCGCAGCGAGGCCACTGGCCAGCCGCTGCGCATCAAGCTCGGCCTGGACCCGACCGCGCCCGACATCCATATCGGCCACACCGTGGTGCTGAACAAGATGCGGCAGCTGCAGGATCTGGGCCACACGGTGATATTTCTCATCGGCGACTTCACGTCGATGATCGGTGACCCGTCCGGCCGCAACGCCACCCGCCCGCCGCTCACGCGCGAGCAGATCGAGGCCAACGCGCAGACCTACTACCAGCAGGCCAGCCTGGTGCTCGACCCGGCGAAGACCGAGATCCGCTACAACAGCGAGTGGTCCGATGCGCTGGGCACGCGGGGGCTCATCCAGCTCTCGGCCAAGTACACGCTGGCGCGCTTGCTCGAGCGCGACGACTTCACCAAGCGCTACAAGGCCGGCACGCCGATCAGCATCCACGAGTTGCTCTACCCGCTGATGCAGGGCTACGACTCGGTGGCGCTGAAGTCCGACCTCGAGCTCGGCGGCACCGACCAGAAGTTCAACCTGCTGGTCGGCCGTGCGCTGCAGCAGGAGTACGGGCAGGAGCCGCAGTGCATCCTGACGATGCCGCTGCTCGAGGGCCTGGACGGCATCGAAAAGATGTCGAAGAGCAAGAACAACTACATCGGCATCACCGAGCCCGCCAACAGCATGTTCGCCAAGGTGCTGAGCATCTCGGACGACGCGATGTGGAAGTGGTTCACCTTGCTGAGCTTCCGCCCCGAGGCCGAGATCGCGGCGCTGAAGCGCGAGGTCGAGGCCGGCCGCAACCCGAAGGACGCGAAGGTGATGCTCGCCAAGGAGATCACCACGCGCTTCCATTCCGCGGCGGCGGCCGACGAGGCCGAGGCCGACTTCCAGCGCCGCGCCGCCGGTGGCGTGCCCGATCAGATCGCCGATGTGGCGCTGGCCGGCGCCCCGATGCCGATCGGCGCGCTGCTCAAGGCCGCGGGCCTGGTGCCCAGCACCAGCGAAGGCCTGCGCATGGTGGAGCAGGGCGGCGTGCGCATCGACGGCGGCGTGGTCTCCGACAAGGGCCTGAAGGTGGGCGCCAGCACGGTGGTGGTGCAGGTGGGCAAGCGCAAGTTCGCGCGCGTCACGCTCACCGCCTGAGGCCCGGGTCCAGCGACGGCCGCCCATGCAGGTCGGCACCTACCTCAAGCTCTCGGTGGCGGTGGCCGTGGCCACCATCCTGATGAAGGGCGGCGCCTGGGCCGCCACCGGCAGCGTGAGCCTGCTGTCGGACGCGCTGGAGAGCCTGGTCAACCTGGCCGGCGCGATGTTCGCGCTGTGGATGGTGGCCATCGCCGCGCGCCCGCCCGACGAAGAGCACCCCTACGGCCACCACAAGGCCGAGTACTTCAGCAGCGGCTTCGAGGGTGTGCTCATCCTGGGCGCCGCCGCGGCCATCCTGTACGAGGCCGCGCACCGCTTGTTCGACCCGCAGCCGGTGCAGGCCATCGGCCTGGGCATCACGCTGGCCGTGCTGAGCAGCGCGCTGAACTTCGGCCTGGCCTGGAGCATGCTGAAGAAGGCGCGCGAGGTTCACTCGATGGCGCTGGAAGCCGACGCGCGGCACCTGTTCACCGACGTCGTCACCAGCGCCGGCGTCGTGGCCGGGCTCGTGGGCGTGATGCTCACTGGCTGGCTCTGGCTCGACCCCGTGCTGGCCATGCTGGTGGCGCTGAACATCATCCGCGAGGGCTGGAGCCTCTTGCGCCGCTCGGCCGACGGCCTGCTCGACCAGGCCGTGGAGCCCGAGATGCAGCAGCGCATCGACGCCGTGCTGGCGCGCTACGCCCAGGCGCCGCTTCGCTTCGACCACCTGACCACGCGCCGCGCCGGCAGCCGCCGCTTCGTCGACCTGCACCTGCACATGCCGGCCGATTGGACGCTGGCGCACGCCGCCGGTCTGCGTGGCGAGGTCGAGCAGGCGCTGATGGCTGCCGTGCCCGGCCTGCGCGCGACGATTCAGCTGCTGCCGCTGGACGTCGAGGCCCATGTCGATGATCCGAAGGCGCCGACTTGATCGCCCTCGTGCAGCGCGTGCGCGAGGCGCGTGTCGAAGTGGCCGGGCGCGTGACGGGCGCCATCGGCCCCGGCCTGCTGGTCTTCGTCTGCGCCGAACCGGCCGACACCGAGGCCGTGGCCGCCCGGCTGGTGGACAAGCTGGTCAAGCTGCGCATCTTTGCCGACGAGGCCGGCAAGATGAACCGCAGCGTGCAGGACGTGAACGGCGCGCTGCTCGTGGTGAGCCAGTTCACGCTCGCCGCCGACGTGAGCGGCGGCAACCGGCCCAGCTTCACCGGCGCTGCGCCGCCGGTGCTGGGCCGCGCGCTCTACGAGCGGGTGCTGGCGCTGGCGGCCGAGCGCCTGGGCGCGGTGCAGGCCGGCGAGTTTGGCGCCGACATGCACGTGCATCTGGTGAACGACGGGCCGGTGACGATTCCGTTCACGCTGCGTTGAGGCGCTGCCTCCCGCGTTCCAGGGGGTGACAGGCCCCGGCAGCCGGCCCGCATCACGCTCGCATCACGCCTGGGGTGCGACAACCCGCCCGCAAGGCGCGAACGGTCGCGCCGGAAGGGCCCGCCATGATCCGCCTCCCCCGACATCTCCGCCGCCAGCACCTGCTGGCCGCAGCCACGCTGCTGGTGCTGGTGCCCTGGGTGCCCCAGGGCACCGCGCTGGCCCAGGCCGGCAACCAGTGGGTCAACTGGACATCCGGCGGCCCCGGTGGCGCGAGCGGGACGATGGCGCTGCCCACCGGCGGCAGCGTGGGTGTGACGTTCTCGGGCGCGGTCACGAACGTCATCACCGACAACTTCGCCGAGCCGTACTGGGGCCCCGCCGGCACCTACTCGGGCAGCGGCATCAGCACGCCGCCGCCCAACCGCGACGGCATCTTCGTCGCCGGCGGCGCGGGTAGCGGCACCTACACCATCAGCTTCGCCGAGGCCGTGAACGACCCCGTGCTGGCGATCGCTTCGCTGGGCCTGACGACCGCCGACCGCAGCGTGAACATCCAGAGTTCGATGCGCTTCGACCAGCCATTCGAGGTCTTGTCCAACGGCCCGAATTACTACGCCGGCGGCCAGTACACCAACTTCATCAGCGTGCCCGGCACGCCCAACATCCTGTACGGCACAGAGTCCAGCGGCGTGATCCGCTTCCGCGGCAGCTTCACGCAGATCACCTGGACCTCGCCGGATGCGGAGCTCGACGAGTTCGGCACCGTGGTCGGCACCTACCTCTTCACGCTGGGTGCGGTGCCCTGCGGCGAGTACCGGCTGGAGCCCCTGACCGCCAATGCCCAGGTACGGCTGGGTTGCACGGCCTACACCCGCGGCGGCGCCTTCGACCAGCAGTTCCAGCTCGATGTGAATGGCACGCTGCGTGCCGAAACCTTCTACACGCTGGCCGGCACGCAGAACGTGGCGACCAGCGGGCGCACGACGCTGCAGCAGGGCGGCCTTATCGCACCCACCGCTGCGCTGGAAGTGAACGGCCGGCTCGACAACCTGACGGCGCTTGAGGTTGCCGGCCGGCTGCGCACGCACGGCGGCAGCACCTGGGGCTCCGCCGGCCTGGTGGTGCAACCGATGGCCGACGTGGTGGTGGGCGGCGTGGCCACGCTGTACGGCGCCACCTCGGTGAACGGCCTGCTCAAGGTGGCCGCCGGCGGCAACGCGACGACGCTGACCCCGCTGCTGGTGGGCGGCACCGGCGCGCAGCTGGACGTGCAGGCCGGCGGCCGGCTGCAGGCGGTGGCCGGCCTCACGGCCAACAGCGGTGCGCGGCTCGTGGTGGGCGGCGAGCTCATCGTCAGCAACAGCCTGGAGCTCTCGGGCGCGGCGCTCGAGGTGCAGGCCGGCGGCAGCCTGTCGAGCCGGGCGGATGGCAACCTGCTGGCCACGGTTGTGAACGCCGGCACGATGTCGTTCGAGGCGGGCGTGCTGCAGATGAGCGCAGGCAGCCTGAACAACGGCGGGCAGTTCAACATCAGCGGCGCCCAGGTGGTGCTGCAGGGCGGCGTGGTGGCGCAGAACCTCACACCCGGGCGCCTGGTGCTCTCGGGCTCGGGCGCGCTGGGGCTCAGCGGCGCGTCGCTCACCAACCAGGGGCTGATCGACGCCCAGGACGCGTCGCGCCTGGCGTTCCAGACGGCCACGGTGCTGAACGCCGGCACGCTGCAGACGGGCGCGGCCACCGAGCTCAACATGATTGGCGGCACGCTGGACAACAGCGGCACCATGCGCGTGAGCGGCTACTTCTTCAACAACGGCGTCGTCACCAACAACGGGCAGATGGTGTTCCGCATGGACAACGCGGAAGCCTCGCCCTTCAACGCGGGCAGCCTCGTCAACAACGGCACCCTCATCATCGACAACACGGTTCTGGGGCCGAGCTTCACCAATGGCGGCATCCTGCGCAACCAGGGCCAGTTCACGATCGAGGACGGTACCGGTTTCGACAACGCGGGCTCGCTGTTCAACAACGGCACCCTCACCGTCAACGGCATCGCTTCGATCAGTGGCGGCTCCCTCGTGCAGAGCCCCAGTGGCCGCCTGGTGGTGAACGGCCGGCTCAGCACCGAGGGCGGGCTGACGCTGGATGCCGGCAGCATCGGTGGCAGCGGCGTGATCGAGGGCGCGCTGGTGCTCGCTGCCGGCGCCTCGGCGCTGCCTGGCACCTCGCCGGGTACGCTGACGGTGCTGGGCGCGGTCGAGATCCGCGACGGCGCCCGGCTGGAGCTGGAGGTGGGCCGCTCGGGCGCGCACGACCAGCTGCGGGCCGACAGCCTGTTCGTGAGCGACGGCGGCGTCGTGGCGCTGAGCTTCATCGACGGTCTGGCCCCCGATCTGGACCAGACCTTCGAGGTGCTGCAGGTGGCTCCTGGCGGCACCGCGGCGCTGCGCCTGGACACGCTGCAGGGCTTGCCTGCGGGCCTGCGCGCCGACGGCTACACCCGCGACAGCGCCAGCGGCAACACATTGGGCCTGGCCTTCGCACCCGTCGGCGCCACGGCGGTGCAGCCCTTCGAGACCGCGGGTGAGTTCGGCCTGTGGATCGAGGCGGGCCAGCAGCGCTACGCCGATGGCGCGCTGGGCAGCCTGACCGGGCCGCTGCAAGTGGACGGCACGCTGGGTCTGCGGCGCGACACGCGCTTCGTCATCAATGAAGGCTGGGTGGCAGCCGGGGGTCGGCTGCTCACCAGTGCGGAACAGTTCGAGCACACCGGGCGCCTCACGGTGGCCGGCGAGTTCGTGCAGCGCGGCCAGACGGTGGCCGGTGCGGTGGCGGTGGAGACCGGCGGCCGCTGGAGCAACACCGGCTCCTTCACCCTCGGCCACCCCGAGCCCACCGCGCTGCCGGTGTTCCGCAACGCCGGCGAGGTCAGTCACACCGGCGGGCACTGGCGCAACCAGGCGGCCGGCGGCGAGCGGCCGCTGATCGACAACACCGCCGGCGGCCGCTTCGACATCGCCGCGGGCATGTCGGGCGCGGTGGACGTGCGCAACGCGGGACGCTGGGTGGTGGCGGCGGGCGCACGCGTGCAGGACGTCGTCAGCTTCGAGCAGTCGGCCGGCTTGCTGCACGTGGACGGCGAGCTGCAGACCGAGGGCCTGCGCGTGACGGCCGGCCAGGTGTCGGGCCACGGGCGCATCGAAGGGCCGGTGCAGCTGGCGGTGACGGCAGACTTCGCCGAGGCCGGTGCCATCGTGCTGCGGCCGGGCGCAGAAGGCGGCTTGGGGGGCGGCGTTCTGCGCTTCACCGAGAGGCTGCAACTGGGCATGGGCACGATGCTGGAGTTCGTGATCGGTGCCGATGCCCAGCTGGCCCGACTTGATCTGCCGGCCGGTGCCGACTTCGACGAAGGGGCGCAGTTGCGCATCGTGCTGGCCGAGGGCTGGCGGCCGACAGTCGACACGAGCTGGCTGCTGCTGGGCTACTCGCCCGACACCACCTTCGTGGACGGCTTCTTCGCCCTCGTCGCCCCGGGCGCCGGTGTCTACGCCCGCACCGAAGCCGGCGATGACTTCCTGGACGACGTCCAGCTCAGCTTCCAGCTCACGCCCGACGGCGTGGCGGTGACGCTGCTGCCCGTGACGGCCGTACCCGAACCCACGACCTACGGGCTGATGCTGGCCGGCCTGGGCCTGGTGGGCTGGCTCAAGCGCCGACGCGAGGCTGCAGCCAGCGCCTGAGCGCCACCCCCGGCTGCGCGCCCAGCGCCGCCGCGGCGGCGTTGGCGTGCGAGATCACGCCCGTGGCCAGCGTGGACGCCGCCTCGCCGATGCGTGCGCTGGTGTGCGCCACCGTGCAGGCGGCGATGCCGTGCGCCTGCAAGAGCGGCAGCGCGGCGATGCCGGCTTCATCGAGCCCCACGCCCGCGTCGTTGAACACCGCCAGCCGCACCCGCGCCTCGATGGCAAAGCGGCCGGCGCTGATGCCGCCATGCGAGCCGCTCACCACCACCTGGCCGGGCGGGCCGCCCACGGCTTCGGTGATGCTGTCGAACACGCAGACCGGTGCGCCGGAAAGGAAAAAGCCGCCCGGGCGGGCGGCTTCGTCGTGCGACATGGGCGAGTCGCTCAGTCGGCGTACTGGCCGGCCGCCTTGATGACCGGGCCCCACTTGTTGATCTCGGCTTCGACGAAGCGCTTGTGCTCGGCCGGGTTGTTGCGGGCGTCGTTGATGATCACCGCGCCCAGCGACTCCATGCTGGTGACGAAGGCCGTGTCCTTGATGGCCGCCTTCAGGGCCGTGTTCACGCGCGTCAGCACCGGAGCCGGCGTGCCCTTGGGGGCGTACAGGCCGTGCCAGACGCCGACGTTGAAGCCCTTCAGGCCCGATTCGTCCAGCGTGGGCAGCGTATTCAGGCCCGGCGTGCTCAGGCGGCGGCTGCTCGTCACGGCGAAGGCCTTCACCTTGCCGCCGGTGATCTGCGCCGTGGTGTTGGTGGTCTGGTCGCACATCAGGTCGACCTGGCCGCCGAGCAGGTCGGTCATGGCCGGGCCCGTGCCCTTGTACGGGATGGTGGCCATGTCGATCTTGACGGCCTGCTGGAACAGCAGCCCGCACAGGTGCGACGCAGCGCCCAGGCCCGCATTGGCCAGGTTGATCTTGCCTTTGTTCGCCTCCAGCCACTTCACGAGTTCGGCGTAGTT
>Ga0315901_10008086_pt1 | contig 12280 bp, 11 predicted proteins | sample LakEriMetagenome_10_FD_203761 | JGI IMG/M metagenome (GOLD analysis project Ga0315901, IMG submission 203761) | Freshwater fungal communities from buoy surface, Lake Erie, Ohio, United States - Buoy 2 MA116 | ecosystem: Environmental > Aquatic > Freshwater > Lake | place: USA: Lake Erie, Ohio...
AAAACCCTGCCCCAGATTGACGGCACCGCGCTCGGCAGCCAGGGCCGACATCACCGTGAAGATGGTGGTACCCACCCGGGGCAGTTTGGAGACCATCGCGGGCGTGGCAGCGGGCATGGCGTTTGTTGAAGTGGCGGGAGCGAAATCTGCGTTCTGGGTCGAGGCGTTCATGCGCGGATTATAGGCAGAGGACCCACCTCACCCCGCTGGCGCATCCAGGTCTCAGGCGTGAGCACCTGAACGCCGAAGCGGCGCCGCGCGTGGCGTGCCAGGCGCAGCAGCGCCTTGTCCCTGGAGAGCAGGGCATCGGCTGCATGGGCCACAGCCAGATCGATGAAGCACTGGTCATCAGGATCGCTGCAGGGCAATCGGCAATCCGGGGCGTCGTCCACCAGCCGGATCCGCTCTCTTTGCAGGCGCGCGTAATGGACGATCTGTTCGGTGCTCAGTGCGAAGTGCGAACGGCGAATGACCCGCTCGAACTCGGCCAACATCGCCTCGGTGGCCAGAAGCGTTGGCCTGCAGTCACCCTCCAGCCAGGCCCGCATAGGCGCATGCCGAGGGCCGTCAAAGACCAGCCAGTCGAGCCATACATGGGTATCGAGCACCACTTGCATGAGGCACATATACCATTGCGGGCATGCTGATCGTGCTCTCTCCTGCCAAGACCCTGGACTTCGAGTCGCCCGTGCTCGAGATCCCGACCCACAAACCCGAATTTGCGACCGATGCTCAGGCGCTCGTGCGTCGCATGCGGGCGTTTGATGTCAACGGTGTGGCCGGCTTGATGGACTTGAGCGAATCGCTCGCGATCCTGAATGTGCAGCGTTACAAGGATTTTCGCCCAACGCCCAAGCCCGAACGGGCGCGTGCCGCCGTGCTCGCCTTCGATGGCGATGTATATGACGGTCTCAAGGCGCGTGAACTCGACTCTGAGGGGCTCGCTTTTGCTGATGCCCACCTGCGCATCCTCTCGGGCCTGTATGGGGTGTTGCGCCCGCTGGATGCCATGCAGGCCTATCGGCTCGAGATGGGCACTCGCCTCGATACCGATCGTGGCCGGGATCTCTATGCCTGGTGGGGCGACAAGCCTGCGCGGGCCTTGCGCAAGGCCATGAAGCAGATTGATGCCCGCGTGCTGGTGAATCTGGCGTCGCAAGAGTATTTCGGCGCCGTCGATATCAAAGCCCTAGGTGCACGCGTGGTCACGCCTTTATTTCAGGAGCGACGAGCCAAGGGCTGGCAGGTCGTGAGCTTCTCAGCCAAGCGAGCCCGCGGCCTCATGACCCGTTATGCCATCGATCGACGCGTGACCGATCCCGAAGCGCTCAAGGCCTTCAACCTCGAGGGCTATGCCTTTGACGATGAGGCTTCAGACGATCAGACCTGGATGTTTCGCCGCGAACAGCCCTGAGAGGTCGACCGCAGGACGAGTCCAAGAGAGAGGCGAAGCGCATGCATCCTGGGCGTGGCAGAACTCAGTGGCCTACGATCTTCGGTTCGGGTTCGAGCATCACCCCAAAACGGGTCATCACGCTGGCCTGAATCTGCCGGGCCAGGGCAACCACTTCCGAGCCCCTGGCTTGCCCATGATTGATCAGCACCAGGGCGTGGGCGGCATGCACGCCCGCCTGCCCGTGGCGGGCCCCTTTCCAGCCACATTGGTCGATCAGCCAGGCGGCCGCAAGCTTGAACTGCGCCCCGGCATGCGCCCCAGCTTCAAATGCCCACTGAGGCATCGCCGGATGCGCCGCCTTGAGGGCTTGTGCCTGCGCAGCACTGACGATGGGATTCTTGAAAAAACTGCCTGCGTTGCCGAGTACGGCCGGATCCGGCAGCTTGCTGCGCCGGATCGCAGTGACCGCGCGGGCCACGTCGTGCGCACGGGGCGCAGCAATGCCCGCCTCGGTGAGCCAGTGCTGCACGTCGCCGTAGTCCAGATGCAGTCGTGCCCGCGCTTCGGGGACGAGTCGCAAGCGCACCGAGGTGATGAGCCAGTGCGCTCCCGCGGCCTGTTTGAACAGACTGTCTCGATAGCCCAGGGCACACTCGGCACGATCAAATCGATGGGTCTGACCTGAGAGGAGATGAACCGCCTCGACCTGCTCCAGACACGAAGCGAGCTCCACGCCATAGGCACCGATGTTCTGAATCGGGGCTGCGCCTGCGGTGCCGGGGATCAGGGCCAGGTTCTCAAGACCCGCCAAGCCCTGTTCGAGACTCCAGTGCACAAGCTCGTCCCAGGACTCACCCGCCGCGACCTCAATCAAACCCTGATCATCGAGAAGGCGTCGTCCGCGCAGTTGAACCTGCACGATGGGTGCGACGAGGCGCCCCAGCGGCAGCCAGTTGCTGCCTGCCCCCAGGATGAGGGTCGAGGCCGGGTCGTCGGTCAGCCTGGGCAGGGTTTGCAGCAGTTCGGGCAATTCGCAGGTCTGACGCAACCGGATCAGATGCGCTGCGGTCGCCGGGACTCCGAAGGTATGCAGCGCCTGCAGCGGCGCGTCGTGGATTACCTCGAGAGTCATGGCGACAGATGCGGCTCGGACGGCGGGGCTCAGCTCGGCTGGTAGGCCAGCCGCACATAGATCGGTGCGAAGGCCTCCGCTTGCGTGATTTCAATCAGCGATTCCTTGGCGAGTTCGAGCAGGGCGATGAAGGTCACCACCACCACGGGCACCCCGCGCTGCGGATCGAACATCTCCTGGAACTCGGCAAATCGGCGGTGCTGAAGCGTGCGCAGCACTTGGGTCATGAACTCCCGAACCGAGAGCTCTTCGCGCACGATCCGGTGGTGCTGTACCAGGCGCGCACGTCTGAGCACATCGGCCCAGGCGCCGCGCAGATCGACCAGATCGACATCGGGCATCCGGGGCTCCAGGCTTTGCTCGATCAGCACCTGAGCCCGCAGAAAATCGCGGCCAAGCAGCGGCACCTGATCGAGCTGCTGTGCGCCCAGCTTGATGCGCTCGTATTCAAGCAGACGGCGGGCGAGTTCAGCCCGCGGATCAGCCACATCCTCGTCGGTATCGGCCTTCTTGACGGGCAGCAGCATGCGCGACTTGATGTCGATCAACAGAGCGGCCATCAGCAGGTATTCGGCTGCGAGTTCGAGGTTATGACGACGAATCTCCTCCACATAGACCAGATACTGGCGGGTGACCTCCGCCATCGGAATGTCGAGGATGTTGAAGTTCTGCCGGCGAATGAGGTAGAGCAGCAGGTCAAGCGGCCCCTCAAAGCTCTCGAGCACCACCTCGAGGGCATCGGGCGGGATGTACAGATCGAGCGGCATCTGACTGAGCGGCTCGCCGTGCACGCGAGCGAGCACGGTATAGATCTGCGACGGATCGGGCCCGGGCGCCAGGCCCGCGGCTTGTTCGATCGGCTCAGCGCCCGCGGGCGTATCAGTCACGCCAGACGCCGTCAGGAGCCCGTCTGATACGGATAAGCCTTTTGCGGCACACGCGAGGACTGCCAGCGCTCCGACTGCTCGGGCTCGGTGGGGTCCTTGTCCCAAAGCAGGGCCCGGCCTTCGCGCTGCGAGCGCTCCAGATGCGGCCGCTCGGACTTCAGGGCATTGAGAAACTGCGTCGCCTCGGACGTATACAACTCAGGCAGCTTGGACATGGCAACACACCAAATTGGGGTCAGATAGAGTAGCCAGTTTACTCTGCCCTCGGGAGCGGGTTCGCGGCTGGCCCACGCGCGGCAGCCAGGGCATCGTCAAGTCGCGTGAACAGGGCATCTCGCCCCAGTTGGTCGATGAAACCGGAGCGCTCGATCAGCGAGAGCGGCTGGCCGGTCAGTTCGGCAATCAGGAGCCGCCCCCCTTGGCGTTGCAGATGGGCATTCAATTCCTGCAAGGCCTCCAGGGCGCTGGTATCCAGATTGATGACCCGATGCATCTCGAGCACCAGGACCCGAGGCACCGAGCGCCCGGGCGCACTCAGCGGCTCCAGTCGATCCACCGAGCCGAAGAACAGCGAGCCAAAGACCCGCCAGAGCTCGATACGACCGCCCGCTGCCGTCTGCGCCTGATCCGCACTCAGCGTGACCGCCTCCAGTCGGGTCAGACGCGAGACTCGGTGAATGAAGAAGAGCCCCGCCATGACCAGGCCCACCTCGACCGCTACCGTGATGTCGAACACCACCGTGAGCACGAAGGTCGATAACAGAATCAGCCGGTAGCTCAGCGAATAGCGATGCAATTGGCCAAAGGCTTGCCAGTCGCCCATGCCCCAGGCGACGAAGAGCAGGATGGCCGCCAGGCTTGCCAGCGGGATGTTGACGGCCAGCGGAGCGAACACCATCAGGATGGCCAGCAGCGTGATCGCATGAATGATGCCAGCCACCGGTGTACGCGCACCGGCGCGTACATTCGTCACGGTCCGGGCGATCGTACCGGTGGCCGCAATGCCTCCAAAGAGCGGCGCAGCCAGGTTGGCCAGACCCTGGGCCATGAGTTCCTGATTGGGGTCGTGACGATCGCCGCTCATGCTGTCAGCCACCCGCGCGCAGAGCAACGACTCGATCGCCCCGAGCAGTGCAATCGACAGGGTGGGGGCAGCCAGCATCTGCGCAGTGGCCCAATCAAACTCAGGAAAGGCCAGGGTGGGCAGGCCTTGTGGAATGCCGCCGAATCGGCTGCCAATGGTTTCAACCGACAGACCGAAATGAACCGCCAGCGCGCCCAGCACCAGCACGGCCACCGTCCCGGGCATGCGCGCCAGCGCCTTGCGCCAGAGCGCGTCATTGGGCAAATACGACTTGGGCCAGAGCGCGACGATCGCCAGCGAGCCCACCCCAAGCAGCACGGTGGGAAGATGCACGGAGCCTGCCGCTGCAGTCAGGGCCTGAATCTGCGAGAAAAAATTGGCTGGCATGCGATCGATGCTCAGACCGAAAAAGTCTCGTATTTGCTGAAAGGCGATGATCACCGCGATGCCGTTGGTAAAGCCGATCACGATCGAGACCGGAATGAATCGGATCAGCTGACCCAGGCGCAGAGCGCCCATGGCAAAGAGCAATACGCCGGCGAACATCGTGCTCAGCAGCAGATTGGCCAATCCGTAGCGCTCGACAATCGCGTAGAGCAGGACCACGAAGGCGCCTGCCGGTCCGCCAATCTGCACCCGCGAGCCGCCCAAGGCTGAAATGATGAGCCCGCCCACAATGGCCGTGAACAGGCCTGATTCAGGGCTCACGCCGCTGGCAATGCCAAAGGCCATGGCCAGCGGCAGAGCGACGACGCCAACCGTGAGTCCTGCTCCGACATCCGCCACCAGATCGTCGCGTCGGTAGTGACGCAGTGCATCGATCAGGCGGGGGCGGAACATGTCAGCTTACCCGGGGCGACTGGCGATCTGTCTTGGAGGCGCTCATGCGACTGGGTCGGCGGTCGAGCATGGCTTAGCGCACCTTCATTCCGGGTTGCGCGCCTGCATGGGGATCGAGCAGAAAGACCCCACCGCCATCGTCGGGGAATGAGGCTGCAAGCACCATGCCTTCTGACAGACCGAACTTCATCTTGCGCGGCGCGAGGTTGGCGACCATGACGGTGAGTTTGCCCACGAGTTGCTCGGGCGCGTACCAGGCGCGGATACCTGAGAACACCGTGCGATGGCGGCCTTCGCCCGCATCAAGTGTGAGCCTGAGAAGTTTGTCCGAGCCCTCGACCAGGGCGGCATCCACGATTCGAGCGATCCGCAGATCGACCTTGGCGAAGTCGTCGATCGAGATGATGCCCTCGGGCAAGGGCGGGGCGGCTTTCGCAGGGGCAGGCTTCGTCTTGGCGCTTTCACCCGATGCATCAGCCGCCTTCGCCTGGGTACTGGCGCCCTTTGCCCCGGCGGCAGCGCCGAGGTCGGCAGCAGCGGCAGGCAAGGCTGAACCCGCACGGGCTACCGTGGCCGCGCCAGACGCCGGCAAATCGAACAGTGCATCGAGCTGCTTGGCCTCGACCCGCGTCATGAGGTGCTGATAGGCCTTGATCTGGTGCCCCTCGGGCAGCCCCTGGCCCAGGTCGGCCCAGCGAGCCGGCCCGGTGTTGAGGAATTCGCTGACCTGCTCCTGCAGGCGCGGTAGCACCGGGGCCAGCAGCAGCACCAGCTCGCGGAAGGCGCGCAGGGCGGTCGAGCAGCAGGCCTGCAGCTCGGTCGTGCGATCGGCCTGCCGGGCCAGATCCCAGGGCTTGACGGCATCGATGTACTGATTGACCGCATCGGCGTACTGCATGATTTCGCGCATGGCCCGGGCGAAATCCCGCTGGTCGTAGAGTTCGGCCACCGTGTCGGCGCCAGCCCAGGCCTGGGCGAAGCGTTCGTGCGCGGCCGAATCGGGGGCCGAGAGTCGCCCCTCGAAGCGCTTGACCAGAAAACCCGCGCACCGGCTGGCGATATTGACGAGCTTGCCCACCAGGTCGGCATTGACCCGGGCCATGAAGTCGTCCGGATTGAAGTCGACATCTTCAACGCGGGCATTGAGCTTGGCGGCGAGGTAATAGCGCAGCCACTGCGGATTCATGCCCACCTCAAGGTAGCGCAGCGGGGAGATACCGGTGCCGCGCGACTTGCTCATCTTCTCGCCCGACACGGTGATGAAGCCGTGCACATGGACGGCATCAGGCACCTTGTAGCCCGCAAAATGCAGCATGGCGGGCCAGAAGAGGGTGTGGAAGTAGATGATGTCCTTGCCGATGAAGTGCACCTGCTCAATTGGCGCATCGGGCTGCGTGAAGCTGCTGAAGTCCATGCCCGTGCGGGCGCACAGGGCCTTGAGCGAAGCCAGGTAACCCACGGGCGCATCGAGCCAGACATAAAAATACTTGCCCGGTGCATCAGGAATGGGAATGCCGAAGTAAGGCTCGTCGCGTGAGATGTCCCAGTCGGCCAGGCCCGTCGATTCGCCTTTTTCGTTGATGCCGCTGCCTTCCAGCCATTCCCGGGCCTTGTTGGCCACCTCGGGTTGTAGCCGCCCCCCCAGGGCCCAGTCTTTCAGAAAGGCCACGCAGCGCGGATCGGACAGACTGAAGAAAAAGTGCTCCGAGCTGCGCATGACCGGCGTGGCGCCGCTCAGGCTGGAGTAGGGATTCTTCAGTTCGGTCGGGGAATAGACCGCACCGCACTGCTCGCAGGAGTCACCGTACTGGTCTTTGGCGCCGCACTTGGGGCACTCGCCCTTGATGTAGCGATCGGGCAGAAACATGCCCTTGACCGGGTCGTAGAACTGCTCGATGGTCCGGGTGGCAATCAGCCCGGCCGCGCGCAGCCTGCGGTAGATGTCCTGGGAGAGCTCGACATTTTCGGGGGAGTCGGTGCTGTGCCAGTGATCAAACGAAATATGAAAGCCGTTCAGGTAGGTCGGGCGCTCGGCCGCGATACGCGCCACCAGCTGCTGCGGCGTAATGCCTTCGCTTTCGGCCTTGAGCATGATGGGTGCGCCATGGGCATCGTCGGCACACACAAAGTGCACCTCGTGGCCCTGCAGGCGCTGAAACCGCACCCAGATGTCGGCCTGGATGTACTCCATGATGTGCCCGATATGAAACGAGCCATTGGCATAGGGCAGGGCAGTGGTAACAAAAAGGCGCCGGGTCATGGAGTGGATGGATAGGCCGGTGAGGTGATGCAAAGGCACAAGGCGGTCGCTGAGCGCTGCCCGCAAAGCCGGGAGGACCGACCGAGGCGGCAAGGGCGGCTCCGAAAAAGGAAGGACTGCCCGAAAGCGGGTCATTTTAGCGGGGTGTGGGCTTTCGGATAGACTGCGCCCGCCCTTTTTTGCATGGTTGACTGGCCTTGGCAGCACTTGCTGATGCGGATTCAGTCGACCTCAACCCGTTGCTGGAGCAAGCATGGCCGTCACGGTCGAACAGGTGAATGCGGCCCTTGCCGCCATCGTGGATCCCAATACCGGCAAGGATCTCGTATCCTCCAAGTCGGCTCGCAACATTCGTGTCGATGGGGGCGACCTGAGCGTGGATGTCGAGCTCGGTTACCCCGCTGCAAGCCAGATTCCGGTGCTGCGTCGTGCGGTGATCGATGCACTCAAGGCATTGCCTGGCGTGGGCAACGTGAGCGCCAATGTCTATCAGCGTATCGTGGCTCATGCCGCGCAGCGGGGCGTGAAGCTGTTGCCCAATGTCAAGAACATCATCGCCGTGGCGTCGGGCAAGGGGGGGGTGGGCAAGAGCACCACTGCGGCCAACATTGCCCTGGCCTTGTCTGCTGAAGGTGCCAGTGTCGGGCTGTTGGATGCAGATATCTATGGCCCGTCGCAGCCCCTCATGATGGGCATCCAGGGGCGCCCCGAAACCCTGGATGGCAAGACACTCGAGCCGATGGTGGGTCATGGCGTCCAGACCAGTTCCATCGGCTTCATGATTGATACCGACACGCCCATGGTCTGGCGCGGACCCATGGTCACCCAGGCCCTCGAGCAGTTGCTGCGTGACACCAACTGGCGCGACCTCGATTACCTCGTGATCGATATGCCCCCTGGGACTGGCGACATTCATCTCACTTTGTCGCAAAAGATCCCGGTGACCGGTGCCGTCATCGTGACCACGCCGCAGGACATTGCCCTGCTTGATGCCCGCAAGGGCTTGAAGATGTTCGAGAAGGTGGGCATCCCGATTCTGGGCATTGTCGAGAACATGGCGATCCATGTGTGCTCGAACTGCGGCCATGCCGAGCATATCTTCGGTTCAGGCGGGGGCGATCGCATGAGCCGAGACTTCGGCATTGATGTGCTGGGTTCGCTGCCGCTCGACATTCGCATTCGTGAACAGGCGGATTCGGGCAAGCCTACGGTGGTGGCCGACCCTGACGGCCCGATCGCTGCGTCTTATCGCGCGATTGCCCGTCGTATTGCAGTCAAGGTGGCTGAGAGCGCCAAGGACATGTCCGGCAAGTTCCCGACCATCGTGGTGCAAAACACCTGAGCCTGGTTGGGGTCTGATCGCAGTGCGTGGGTCAGGCGATCGCAGCTGCCCGCGCGCGGTCCGCAGGCGTCAAGCCCTCGCGGGTGCGCTGGCGTTGAGTCTGGCGGGTGTTGCCGCTCCGGCAGGGGCATCGGATCGTTCCCCGGGGCCGGATCGTGTTCGCAGGCTGCGTCTGCTTGCGCCCGTCAGCCTGCGCGAAGCGCTCGATGCCAGTCTTGAGGCCTTCCGCCGCCGTGACTCGGTGCAGCTGCCCACGGTGGTTTATGGCGGCACGCCAGCCCTGGTGCGGCAGATTCAACAGGGGCTGGCTGCCGATCTGGTGATTACCGCTGACGAACTCTGGATGGATCGTCTGCAGGCCGAAGGCAGGCTGATACCGCAGACGCGCAGAATTTTGATTCGGAATCAGCTGGTCCTGATTGCGCCGAAGAACCCGCTCTCCACGCCCGACCTCTCATCGACCCCCGGGCCGTCATCGACCCTAAGCACTTCATCGACCCCGAGCACTTCATCGACGCCGGGAGCTTTATCGACGCCGGGAGCTTCATCGATCCTGAGCCCACGTGCACTCGATGCGACTTTGCGTGCACGACTCGGGCAGGGGCGGCTCGCAGTGGCCGATCTGCAGACCGTGCCAGCGGGCCGGTACGCCCGAGAGGCGCTGCAGTGGGCCCAATGGGAGTCGCTGACCCGAGGTCGGCTGGCCCAGACCGACCATGTGAGGGCGGCCCTGCGACTGGTGGCCCGTGGCGAGGCGTCACTCGGGATCGTCTATGAAACCGACGCCCTCACAGAACCCCGGGTGAAGGTGCTCTACCGCTTCCCTTCCCAGGCTCACGCCGAGATTCGCCTTCCGATCGCTCAACTCAAGGCCGACGCCGATTCAAGCATGGGTACGATGGCCCTGGTGCAATCCCTGCTCGCCTGGCTGTTCTCGGCCCAGGGGCGGGCAGCCTTCCTTAGCCGAGGCTTTCTTGAACCATGAGTGACTCACTGGCCTTGAGCGAGCCCTTGTTGCTGAGTCTAAGGGTGGCCAGTCTGGCCACGCTGGTGGCGCTGCCGCTGGCGATTGCCGTGGCCTGGGTGCTGGCTCGTCTGAAATTTCCGGGGCGCAGCCTGCTCGATGGCCTGGTGCATCTGCCGCTCGTCTTGCCGCCGGTGGTGGTGGGCTATGTGCTGCTGTTGGCCTTCGGTCGTCAGGGCTGGATTGGCGAGCCTCTCGAGCGGTGGCTGGGCATTTCGCTTGCGTTTCGCTGGACAGGGGCCGCGCTTGCCTGCGCTGTCATGGGATTTCCGCTGATGGTGCGGGCCATCCGGTTATCGATCGAAGCGATTGATCCGCGTCTGGAGCATGCAGCCCGCACGCTGGGGGCGAGTCCGCAGCGAGTGTTTCTCGGCGTGACCCTGCCGCTCGCGTTCCCGGGCATCCTCGCCGGCGCCATGCTGGGTTTTGCCAAGGCGTTGGGCGAATTTGGGGCCACCATCACTTTTGTTTCAAGTATTCCGGGCGAGACCCAGACGCTGGCCTCGGCCATTTACCAGGCCACTCAGATGCCCGATGGCGATGCACTCGCATTGCGCCTGAGCCTGGTGTGTGTGGGGCTCTCGATGATGGCCTTGCTGGTCTCGGAGTGGATTGCTCGCCGGATGCGCCGCAGGGTGGTCCAGGCATGAGCCGGCTGGAGCTCACCGTGCGCCTGCGGCGAGGTGCGTTCGAGCTCGATGTGGCGATCGTCTCGCAGGCCCGTGCGCTCGCAGTCTTCGGGCCATCGGGTGCGGGAAAGTCCACGCTGCTGGCCTTGCTCCACGGGCAATGGCGCCCACAGGCAGGGCGCATCGTGGTGGGCGGTCGAGTCCTGGTGGATGTGGCGGCGGGTCTGTGGGTGCCACCACAGGAGCGACGCATTGGGGTGGTCTTTCAGGATGCCCTGCTTTTGCCCCACCTGAACGTTCGCCAGAACCTGCTCTACGGTGCCCGCCGTGGGGCGTGGTGGCGGCGCGGCTCCACTGCAGGCCTCAGCGATGTGGTCGATCTGTTGGGGCTGGAGGGGCTACTGCAGCGACAGCCGCAGGGGCTTTCGGGCGGCGAGCGTCAGCGTGTTGCCATCGGGCGGGCGCTGTTGTCGAGCCCCGATCTGTTGGTGTTCGATGAACCCTTGTCCTCGCTCGATTACGAGCGGCGTCGCGAGATCATGCCCTTCATTGTGCGCTTGCGCGACGCGGGGCGGGTGCCGATCGTCTATGTCTCGCACGCGGTGGATGAGGTCTCGCGACTGGCCGACGAGGTCTTGATCCTCGAGCAGGGCCGCGTGCTGGCCCAGGGCCAACCTGGGGAGGTGATGGCGCTTGCCGGTCGCAACAGTATGGCAGGTCAATTTGGCGCGGTCTCGGTACTCGATGTGATCGTCAAGGCCCATGATGAGCACTATGGCCTGACCCAGCTTGAGCATCCTGCGGGGTGGATTGCTATACCGGGGGAGGTGGGGCGCCCGGGCGAGGTCCATCGCCTGCTGGTGCGGGCGACCGATGTCGCGCTGGCCGTGTCACGGCCTCGCGACGTGAGTTTTCGTTCGATGCTCATCGGACGCATCCGGCAGGTTGAACTGACTGAAGGGCCCATTGCGCGGGTTGATATCAGTCTGCACGGGCATGGACGCCTGGTGGCTTTGGTGACCCGCAAGGCGCTCGATGACCTGGGCCTGCGCGAGGGTGACGAGGTTCATGCACTGCTCAAGGCCACTGCGCTAGATGAGCGCTCGCTTGCCTACGCGCCTCGCGTAAGATGACCGGCAGCTCACGGAAAGCGATTCGGTTCGCGACCCCCTGACCTTTTTTGGATTGGATGGGATCAATTCACCATGTATTTGCCCAAGCATTTCGAGTTGCTCAGCCCGCAGGATCTTGCCCGCGTGATTCGCGAGCATCCCCTGGGAATGCTGGTTCACCAGGGCGCAGGCCCGCTCGATGCCGATCATCTGCCCTTTGAATATCTGCCTGATCAAGGGCCCCAGGGCGTCTTGCGGGCGCATGTGGCCAGGGCCAATCCGCTGTGGCAGAACAACGCCTCGGGCAGCGCAGTGATGGTGGTCTTTCGGGGCGTACAAGGCTACATCTCGCCCAACTGGTATCCGAGCAAGCACGAGACCCACCGTCTTGTCCCGACCTGGAACTATGAAGTGGTGCATGTCCATGGCCGCATCCACATTCAAGACAATGAGCGCACGGTTCGCGGTGTGGTGGGCCGCTTGACGCGCCATCATGAGGCCACCGAGCCGCAGCCCTGGAAAATGGGTGATTCTCCAGCCGATTACATCGATGGCATGCTCAGCGCGATTGTCG
>Ga0315901_10008090_pt1 | contig 12274 bp, 15 predicted proteins | sample LakEriMetagenome_10_FD_203761 | JGI IMG/M metagenome (GOLD analysis project Ga0315901, IMG submission 203761) | Freshwater fungal communities from buoy surface, Lake Erie, Ohio, United States - Buoy 2 MA116 | ecosystem: Environmental > Aquatic > Freshwater > Lake | place: USA: Lake Erie, Ohio...
CGTGATGTCGATACGGGTGCTCGGCCCGGGGGCCTGACGCATGGCGAAGTTCTCCACGAAAAGGGCCGACACGATCTGCATGGCGGTCAGGGTAGCGACCGAGGCGAAATCAACGCAGTCGTGCCCCTCCGAGCCAGACACCCACCACGTCGAGATCGTCGTTCAACGACACCAGATCGGCGCGGGCACCCACGCGGATGGATCCCACGTCTCCTCGGCCGATCACCCGCGCTGGCGTCGACGTCGCGGCCCGCAACGCATCCTCCAGAGGCACTCCGGAGGAACGACACACCCGCAGGCTGTCCGACATGGTGGTGGCGCTCCCCGCCAACGTGCCATCGGGCAGGCGTGGGGCTCCGTCGACGAGCGTCATGCGCACCGGACCGGCGCGACCGCTTCGCCATGCCACCGAATCGGTGACCAGGGCGACCGCGTCCGGCTTGGAACGAAACGTCAGGAGCACGATGTCGGGATGAACATGCACTCCGTCGGCGATGAGACCAACCACCACGCGATCGTCGTTCAACGCCCACGTGGCCAAGCCGGGGTCTCGGTGTGCCATGCCGCTCATCGCGTTGTGCACGTGCGTCACCATGCGGGCGCCCGCCGCGACCGCATCCTCGTAACCACGGCGTTCCGGGCGCGTGTGACCGATCGAGACCACCGCGCCGCGACGAACGAGGTCGCCGATCACGTTCGCAGAGTTCTCGTGCTCGGCACCCATGGTGACGATGATGGGAGTGTTCGGTAACGCGTCGAAGAAGTCCCGCGTCGGGGGTTCCACCAACTCGGCTCGATGAGCTCCGGTCGACGACCCGAGAAACGGCCCCTCGAGATGGACTCCGGCAGCGTCGGGGCGATCCGCGCGACGCGTTCGGCTCGCCAGATACGCCATCGCCGGGGCGTACTTGCCGGCCGACGCGGTCACGAGCGTCGGGCACCACGTGCCCACTCCGCGATCGATGAGCATTTGCTCCAACCGATCCCAGCGCTCGTCGTCACTCTCGAGCGCGCTCGACCACACATCGACATCGTCGACGCCGTTCACCTGCAGATCCACGAAGGCCGGTGCCAGGATCGAGCCCGTCGACGAACCGTTCGTGCGAGGTGTGCCGGAGTCCGCCGGCTCGACGGCCACGATTCGACCATCATCCACGGTGATCGTCGCCGGACCCAGACCCCCTTCGGGCAACAACACCCGATCGTGACGAATCCGCTCCACCCGCGCATTCTGCCCCAACACGGGCGCGCGTGACACAGTGTCCCCATGAATCACGCCGAGCCCATGAATCACAAGGAAGACGAGTTCGCGGAGCTTTCGGCCAATGTCGCGGAACGTTGGCTGCGCTTCGGGCAATGGGACCGGGTCTATTTCCCCAAGCTCGTCGGTCTGCGCGTGGAGGCCGTCCGTCTCGACTACTGCCGGATGGTGTTGCCGTTCAAGCCGGAACTCGAACAGCCGATGGGCATCGTTCATGGGGGCGCCATCGCCACGCTCATCGACGCCGTCGTCGTGCCCGCCATCGGTTCGGCCTATGGACCGGAGATCGGCTACAGCACGATCGACATGCACGTGCAATATCTATCCGCACTCGTGAAGGAGGATGCCGTCGCCGAGGGTGTCGTCGTGAAGCGCGGTCGATCGATCGTTTTCTGCGAGGCGAACGTTCATGGTCGCACGTCGGGCAAGCATCTGGCCCGCGGCTCGCTGACCTACAGCGTCTCGGCCCTACGGCCGTGATTCACGCGTGACTCACGTGGGCGGGATCGCGATCAAGAAGCCCACGTGATGCGTCATCCACCACGCCTCGGCCACGATCTCGATCAAGTCGTCGGTTCTCTCCGGCCGATCGCCATCAACCAACACCGCCACCGAACCGCCATCGGGGAGTCCGATCATGAGCGCCTTGATCGATTCGATGGAACCCGTGTGACCCCAACTGCCACCGGAGAACAGGCGCAAGCCGAGTCCGTAACTCCAGGAGGAGCCTCCGGAAGAGAGTCTCATCGGAGTTCGCATCGCCGCCCACATCCGGGAACTCAACGGACCACGATCCACTTCACTCGCCCGCAGAATCCGTGCGAATCGAGCCAGATCGATGGCCGACGATGACCATGCGCCCGCGGCGCCCAGTAACTCCATGTAATTCGATCCGGGGTCGATGTAATAGGTCGGCTCAGCCGATTGAAGCGCCGATGCTGTCCGAAAAGAAAACGACTCAAGATCGTTCGGTTCGAGGAGTAACGAATCGACCGCTGCGGCGTACGTCGTGCCCGTCACGTCCTCGATCAACCAACCCAGAAGCAGATAGTTGAGGTTGCTATAGCGATAGGAGGCGCCGGGCAATGTGCGCAGGCCGCTCGAGCAGAATCGGCCGAGGAGCTCCCGGGTGTCGTCCACCACCTCGTCGAAGAACCACTCCCTTCCCGAGTCGAACCCGGAGGTGTGGGCCAACAGATCGCGCACCCGAATGTCGGAAAGTCCCTCGATGCCGCACGACACCCCACGACGATCCAAAAGTGCGGCGACCGGCCGATCATCGAGCGAGAGCAACCCGTCGTCGACCAGCCCAAGGACCACCGTGGCGGTGACCGTCTTGCTGACGCTGGCCATACGAAACGGCGTGTCGATCGTCAGAGCGGGTTCGGCCGCACCGCGTTGCCGCACCGACCCGAACGGGACCCCGCCCACGTCGACAACTCCCACCGAGACCGCGTCCCCGTCTTTTTCGAGAACTTGGGAGGCGATGATCTCCACGAAAAGGTTCGCCGCGAAAAGCCGAGCACCCGAACTCGCGCTTCCGCCTCCCGATGTTCCGACGAATTCGCCGATCTCGGAGGCGGCAATCGACCTCGTTCCATCCAGCGGGAAAAACATCGAAATCAAAACTGTCGCTAACCCACCGGCAACGAACCCCCACGTCTTCGGCACGGCACGAGTCATTGCACGTCGGGAAGACCCAGCACCGCCAAAGCGTTCTCGCGCAGGAACTTGGGCCACACGTGATCCTTGAAAGGAACGTGGGGCATGTCGCCCATGATGCGCTCGTAGGTGAGCCCCATCGGCCAGTAGCCCGCGTAGATCACGCGATCGGCACCACGGGTGTTCGCGTAGTCGATGATGCGCGGGTCGTAGTGCTTGGGCGCGAACGCACTGGTGGAGTAGTAGAGGTTGGGCCACTTCAACATCAGCTTCACCATCAACTCCGTCCAGGGCTGGCAGCCGTGTCGAGTCACGATCTTGAGTTCGGGGAAGTCGTAACACACGATGTCGAGCAACTCCACGTGCTGACACATGCTCGGAACCCGGGGTCCGGGGATTCCGGCGCAGATGAAGATCGGAATACCCAACTCGGCGCACACCGAGTAGATCGGATACCAACGAGCGTGGTCGATGGGCACCTGGGGCGTGCATCCGGCGGGGAACGTGCCCACCGCCTTCAATCCGTGCTCGTCGTGAAGACGACGAATCTTGCGCACTTCATCGACACCGTTGTTGGCATCGGCACTACACGAGGGAATGAATCGCTCGGGGTACTCGGTCAGTGCTCGCAGACCGGGGTCACCCTCGATGCCGATCATGGAACGATCGATGCCGAAGTGATCCATGGTGTTGATGGCCACCTCCACGGGATCGATGTCCTCGGTCAGCGCTCCGGGAACGTTCTGCTTGAACAAGTACTCGACCGGGAACATCGTCTCCTTGCTCTCCTTGTCGCGGATGTTTCCGCGGAAGAACTCGTACAGACGTCGCGGGTCGGGATCGGGGAACCCCATCATGGTTTCGATGATCCCCAGACCACCGGGGCCGACGTTCGGCATCACCATGATCAGGCTCCGCCCAACGCGAGGAACTCGCGCGCGTTGTCGCGCATCACCCGTCGGACGGCTTCGGGCGAGAAGCCGGCGATGTCGTGAACGAATCGGGTGGGAACCGCCAGACCTTCGGCATGCGGGAAGTCGCTACCGAACAACAGACGATCGTCGCCGAGAACCTCGGCCAACAGGTCGATGTCGTCCTCGTAGAACGGTGCCACCCACACGTGCTCGCGGAACTGCTCCACCGGATCCTTGGCGAACATGAACGGCTGCTGCGAATAGGCCTTCTTGAATTTCTTCACCAGGTTCGGCACCCAATCGGCGCCGGCTTCGATGGATGCCGTGCGCAACTTCGGATGACGAGTGAACACGCCATGGCACACCAGAACGGCGAACATGTCGAATGGTGCGCGATCGCTCGTCATGACGCGCATGGGAGATGACTTGAACGCCTCGAAGTCGCCGAAGGGCTCCCAATCGTCGATGTACTTGCCGTAACCGGCGTCACCGGAGTGGAACGCCACCGCGACGTTGGCCTCGGCCAGACGGGCCCAGAACGGGTCGAAGATGGCGTCGCCGGGGGAGCGGGTGCCACCGGCGGGGTCGATCGCCGGCGACGTGCGCATGACGACAACCTTCACGCCCTTGGAGATCGCCCAGTCCGCTTCCTCGACCGCCCACTGAGGATCGGCCAAGGTGATGTAGGGGGCGGCGTAAATCATGTCCTGATACGCGAAACCCCAATCTTCTTCCAACCAACGATTGAAGGCGCGAAAAGCCGCGCACAAGGCGACCGGATCGTGACGCAGTGATTCCTCCATGCCGACGGCCAACGTGGGGAAGAACATCGCGCCCTCCAACCCCTGTTGGCGCATCAACGCGACGCGGGCGTCACGGTCGCGATAGGCGGGGCTGATGGGATCGAGCTCACCGAACAACTTGCGCATGTCGTCTCCGGCCACTTGCCCGCGGAAATAGGCGTCGAGCGCACCGGGCTTGGACACCGGATCGAACGTGGGGTTCGGAATGAATCGGTTGACTCGACCCCCGACCAACAGTCGCCTCTTGCCGTCGATCTCGGCCCACTGCATGCAACGCTTGGCCATGTCGCGGGGAATGTGTCGGGTGAACGCGTCCTCGGCTTCGTAGTAGTGGTTGTCGGCATCGAAAGCCGCGAATCCGAGATCGACCGGAGCGTTGGTGGCGTCGGTGGCCGTGGGCGACATGAGGTTCCTCCTGGGTGGGTTCGAACAACGGACGTCACCGTACTAGAGCGGGATCGCGGTCACCCGATTGCGGTCACCCGATTGCGGTTACCGTGACACCCATGTGCGGACGATTCACGTCGCTCACCTCACCCGACGCGGTCGCCGAGGTCTTCGGAGCTGAGTCACCGTCACCGACCCTCTTCGACGGATTCCTCCCGAACTACAACGTGCCACCAACCTCGCGGATCATGGCCGTGGCCCTCGACAGCAAGGGAACCCGACGACTCGGACGCTTCCAGTGGGGGCTCGTTCCGCACTGGGCCAAGGACGCGACCGGAGCCGCTCGTCTCATCAACGCTCGTTCCGAGACCGTGTTGGAAAAGCCCTCCTTCCGGTCGTCCGTTCCGACGAAACGTTGCATCATTCCCATGGACGGTTTCTACGAATGGCGAACCGTCGGCATCGACCCCCGGGGCCCCAAAGCGCCCAAGCGACCGGTCTACGTCACGCGGCGCGATGGGCGCCCGCTCGCCGTGGCGGGACTGTGGGCGTCATGGCGCGACCCAATGGCCGGTGACGAAGTTCCGGTCCTGCACTCCTGCTGCGTCATCACCACCGCGGCCAACTCCACGATGTCGCCCATCCACGACCGAATGCCGGTGATCCTCGAGGAGGACGACTGGAGCGACTGGCTGACGGTCGGGCCGGGCGGCACGGCGACCGACCGACTCGTCGAGTTGATGGTGCCCGCCGACGAGGGGATCCTGGAACCTCGTGACGTGGGCACGGCGGTGAACTCCGTTCGCAACAACGATCCAACGCTCATCGAAGCCGTGTGATCGCTCCGATCAGACCACCTGTTCGTGACCCGAACGTCGCAACTCCACGCGAATGGCCTCCGCCGCGGATTCCAGATCGGCACGATCGACACTGCTGGCGGCGTTCGCGAAGGACAGCTCGCGCATGTCGTTGGTGGGGATCACGTGCACGTGCGTGTGGGGCACCTCGTAGCCGGCCAGGATCACTCCGACTCGCTCGCAACCGAAAGCCACCTTCTGGGCCACTCCGATGATCCGAGTCACCTCGAACAGATGCGCGATCAGATCCGGGTCGCCGTCCACCCAGTGATCGACCTCGGCGATGGGGACCACGAGGGTGTGACCGGGCGCCATCGGATTGATCGACATGAAGGCGACGCATCGTTCGTCGCGCCACACGAAGGTGCCGGGAATACGGCCTTCGATGATGTGCGTGAAGACGGTCGGCATCAGACCCAACCTCCCGAGACCGGGAAGACCTCACCCACGCAGTACGAGGACTCCGGTCCGGCGAGGAACCGCACCACCTCGGCGAGCTCCTCCGGTCGAGCCATGCGTCCCACGGGCGTCTGCATGACGATCGCCGCGCGCGTGATCTCGTCGAAGGGCGCCAACAACGGAGTGTCCACCCAGCCGGGACACACGGCGTTCACGCGAACGCCGAACGGAGCAACCTCCTGAGCGGTGGACTTCGTGAGGGCGATGATGCCCGCTTTGGCGGCGCTGTAATGGGGCGCGCCGGGCGCCGGTCGAAGTCCGAGGATCGACGAGATGTTCACGATCGAGCCCGAGCGGCGCGGGGTCATGTGTCGCAACGCGGCGCGTGTTCCGTGAAAGGTGCCGTACAGGTGCACCCGAATCATGCGGTCCCAGTGTTCGTCGCTCAAACCGACCGTGTAGTCGACGGGTTCCAACTCGGACAGTCGGCCTTCCATTCGCTTGGCCTGGTTCGCATAGTTCAGCATCGTCCGGGCCTCGTCACGCGGGGGAGCGATGCCGGCGTTGTTGATCATCACGTCCAGCCGACCGTGATGCGCGACGATCCGATCCACCGCCGCATCGAAACCCGAGGAATCGGCCACGTCGAAAACCGCGACCTCGCCGCCGATCTCCCTGGCCACCTCACCGGCCGCGACCTCGTCGACGTCGTTCACGACCACGTGGGCGCCGTCGTTCGACAGTCGGCGGGCGAACGCGGCTCCCATTCCCGACCCCGCTCCCGTCACGATGACCACTTGGCCGTCGAGTAGACCCCCACGCACGTTGCTCATGTCGCGAGACTAGACGTCGTCGGTCGTGTCGTCCCACGACCCCCGACGAGGCGCCCTGATGTAGCGTTCGAACGTGGAATCACGGGGGGCACGACGAGAGGATCTTCGGTGACGACCGAGCCTGAAATTCGACGTGCTGTCCGACGAGATGATCTCGGGATCGCCACCTGGCCCAACCTGATCACCCTGATTCGTTTGTTGTGCCTGCCGATTTTCGTGTGGTTGCTGCTCGGACGCGACGATCGGGCTTACGCGGCCTGGCTGCTCGGTCTTCTGGGCGCCACCGACTGGGTGGACGGCTGGGTCGCCCGACGTTTCGGACAGGTCAGCGAGTTCGGCAAGATTTTCGACCCCACCGCCGACCGATTGATGTTCATCGTCGCCATCGTCTGCATCATGATCGACGGGTCGGCGCCGTGGTGGTTCTGCGTCGCGGTGCTCGTTCGGGAGATCTCCTTCGGTGCCACCGTCGCCGTGCTCAAACTGTTTTTCGGCATGGAGCGGTTCGACGTCACGTATCTCGGCAAGTGGGCCACCTTCCTGCTGATGTTCACCTTCCCCGGATTCGTGATGGGAAACAGCGCGATCGGAATCCGGGACTTCTTCGAGGCCTTCGCCTGGGTGGCCGGACCGATCGGACTGGCCCTCAGTTACTACACGGCCATCGCCTACGTTCCGACGATTCGACGGAGCATGCGCGGAAGGGGTCGGGAACCACGCGAACCGGCATCCATCGACGACTAGATTGGGGCCCGTATGAGCGTTCCCGCCGATCTCCTGTATTCGAAAGACCACGAGTGGGTTCGCATCGACGGATCGGTGGCGCGCATCGGTATCACCGACTTCGCTCAGGACGCCTTGGGCGACGTGGTGTACGTGCAAGCGCCGAACACCGGAATCGTCGTGTCGGTGGGCGACTCGTTCAGCGAGGTCGAATCCACCAAGTCCGTGTCCGACATCTACGCGCCGGTCTCGGGAACCGTCACCGCGGTGAACGCCGATCTCGACTCCGATCCTTCCTTGTTGAACTCGGACCCGTACGGAGCCGGTTGGATCTGCGAGATCACGGTGGCGGGCTCCATCGACACGTCGCACTTGATGTCGGCCGCCGATTACTCCGCTTTGATCGGAGCCTGACGTGGCGAACTTCTGCACCAAATGCGGACACAAGAATCAAGCGGACGCGTACTTCTGCAGCTCCTGCGGAAACGCGCTCTCGGTGGACGGCGACAAGACCGTCGTGATCGCCAAGGTGGACCCGCTCCAGGACGCCCTCGGACCACAGGACAACGCCTCGGTCGACCTTCGCACGCTGCCCGACACGGCCGGAACCTTGATGGTTCGTAGTGGGCCCCAAGCCGGCGATCGATTCGTGCTGGCGAACGCGATCACCAAACTCGGCCGCCACCCCGACAGCGACATCAGCCTCGACGACATCTCGGTGTCGCGTCGGCATGCCGAGATCTCGCGTCAGGGATCCGAGTACGTGTTGCGCGACGCCGGATCGCTGAACGGAACCTACGTGAATCAGAAGCCGGTGGAGTCCACCGTTCTTCAGCAGGGTGACGAGATCCAGATCGGTCGTTTCCGTTTGATCTACCTCGGTCCATCGAACGAAGCATGAACACGGAATCATGAGCAACAAGTCGGCCTCGGAGCGTCCCTACCTTTCCATCGGCGAGGTGCTCGGTCTGTTGCTCGAAGAGTTTCCCGATGTGACGATTTCCAAGATCCGGTTCCTCGAGAGTCAAGGTCTGATCGTTCCCGAGCGCACCGCATCGGGTTATCGCAAGTTCTACGAGGACGACGTCGATCGCCTGAAGTACATCCTGCGAGAACAGAAGGAAAAGTTCCTGCCGTTGCGCGTGATCAAGGACCGTCTCGACACACCGCCGGCCGGCATTGAACGTGACACACCCCGGGGCATCAAGAACGTCGTGTTGCCCGAGCCGCCTTCCGCCGACGACGTCCCCAGTGACGCGACCATCGAACCCGCATCGCACGACGCCAAGCCCTCCAAGGGTCATCCCGCTGCGCGCTCCATCAAGGCCGTGCCCCCCATCGCCGACAAGGCCCCCAAGCGACCGGCACCGCCGGATCCCTCCGATGCCGTGGGACGCCCGGCCACCTACAGCCGCGAGGAAATCCTGACCTTGTCGGGTCTGGACGCCGACGGACTGGTGGAGTTGGAGCGGTACGGCATGGTGGCGGCCCACGGTGGCCAAGGCCTGTACGACGAGCACGACCTGGCCATCGCCGAAGTCGCGAAAGGCTTCGCGGACGCCGGAATCGATATTCGTCACCTGAAGGCGTGGAAGACCTCGGCCGAACGCGAGGCCGGTCTCTTCGAACAACGCGTTCTTCCGGTGTTGCGTCGCCGCTCACCCGAATCACGCACGGAATCGAACGACTTGCTCGATGATCTGTCCGATCTCGGATCGCGCTTGCGCGCCATCCTGCTCGCGCGGGCCCTCGGGTCGCTCCGCGACAACAGATAACGGTTCGCCGCTCGACGGACGTCGACGAGCGTCCCCAACGAATGTCCGGACGTCGGCGACCGATGCGCCGGGCCGCACGACAGGGGCTACGCTCGGCGCATGGTCGACCTCGAACTCATCGGTGTGCGCGTCGAGGTGGTGGGCAACACCCCCGTGGTCATCCTGCGCGAACGCGACGGAGATCGACGAGTTCTTCCCATCTACATCGGCAAGCCCGAGGCGGCCAGCATCCAATGGGCCCTCGACGGACTCGAACCGCCGCGACCACTGACGCACGACCTCATCGTCGATCTTCTCGGCGCACTCGGCGCGATCATCGACAAGGTGCTCATCACCGACGTGATCGATGGCGTGTTCCACGCCGAGTTGGTGCTCCAAACTCCCACCGGCGTCGTGAAGGTGTCGTGCCGACCGTCCGATGCGGTGGCCGTCGCCGTGCGCACCGGAACCCACATCCAGTGCACGACCGCCGTGATCGACGATGCGGGCAAGTTCGCCGACCTCGGCGATGCCACGGATGACGACGGCGATGATGCCGACGGTTTGGTCGCCGAACTGGAAACGGTCGACGAGTCCGAGTTGCTGGGCGAGTTTCGCGACTTCATCGAGAACATCAACCCCGACGACTTCAAGCCCTGAACGACCGGGTCGCCCATGGGCGAGCGGAATTCGCTCATCAGGACCGCGCGCTGAGCAGGGCCGATGGACGGCCAACGTGGTGAACGTTGACGCTCGGGGAGTCCAGCCGTACCCTGCCACGGCGGTGTAACTACACCGGTGTCACCCAAGGCAGTGGAGCGACCATGAGCAACAACCAGACAGCCTTCACCGGCAAGCAGGCCGCCGACATCGTCGGCATCACGTATCGCCAACTGGATTACTGGGCGCGCACCGACCTCGTCCGTCCGTCGTTGGCCGACGCCACCGGAAGCGGGTCTCGTCGTCATTACGGATATCGCAATCTTCTCGAACTGCGCATGGTCAAGAGCCTTCTGGATGCCGGCATCCGTCTGGAGTCCGTGCGCGAGGTCTTTCGTTACCTGCGCGACAACGTCGACGCCGACCTCACGTCGGCGCACCTCGTCATCAACGGTTCGTCCGTCGTTCTTTGTCAGGGCGACGAACTCATCGACGTCGTGCGACGGGGTCAAGGCGTCCTCAACTTGTTGCCACTGGCACAAGTGAAGGATCAGGTCGATGGCCGCATCGTCGAGCTGTATCCCGCCTTGAGCGAGAACGACGAGACCGCCCGACGTCGCGCGGTCTGATCCGGTCACGGCATGAAGGTTTCGCCGCTCGACGCCGAACATCGCGCCCTCGGAGCGCGCCTGACGCCGTTCGGTGGATGGGACATGCCACTCCAGTACGAAACCGGCACTCTCGCCGAGCATCTGGCGTGTCGCGAATCGGCGGTCGCGTTCGACGTGTCCCACCTCGGCACGGTTCGCGTGCACGGAGCCGACGCGCTCGATCGTTTGCAGAACGCGTTCACCAACGATTTGCGCAAAATCGAACCGGGGCGCGCCCAGTACACGCACTTGCTCGATCCGTCGGATGCATCGGTGCTCGACGACATCATCGTGTGGTGGGTCGACGAGCGGACGTTCGACGTCATGCCGAACGCTTCCAACACCGATCGCGTGATCGCCGCCATCGGGGGAGAGGACACCACCACATCGCGAGCCGTGATCGCCGTGCAGGGCCCGCAGGCGCGCGAGCGAGTCGCCACGTTCTTCCCCGAGGCCGCCGCCGTGGGTCGCTTCCGCGTCGCCACCTGCCAGTGGAACGACACGCCATGCACCGTGGCCGGCACCGGGTACACCGGCGAAGCCGGGTTGGAGATCGCCGTTCCGGCCCCCATGGCCGCCACGTTGTGGAAGGCGATACTCGCAGCGGGAATACTTCCGGCCGGTCTGGGGGCCCGGGACACATTGCGTCTCGAGGCGGCCCTTCCCTTGCACGGTCACGAACTGGGGCCGGGAATCTCCCCGCTGCAAGCCGATCTCGAATGGGTCGTCTCGTGGACCAAGGGGGACTTCATCGGCCGACCCGCACTTCTGGCTGAAAAGGAACGGGGCGTGGCGCGCGTTCTGCGCGGTATCGCCACCGAGGGACGTCGCCCTCCGCGAGCCGAATGCGTCGTGCGACTCGCGGGAACGAACGGACCCACGGATGTGGGAGTCGTCACCAGTGGCAACTTCTCTCCGATCCTCGGACATGGAATCGCGCTGGCCTTGATGTCGCCCGAGTGCCGACCGGGCGACGAGATCACCATCGACGTTCGGGGGAGTGAACTCGCGGGACGAATCGTTCCCACCCCGTTCATCGCGAAACGTTGACCGGCGATGCCCGGATGATGACGGGTGTCAGCTGGATGGCGTCGACTTCATCCCGAACATTCCGCCGGCCATCTCCGCGAATTGAGTGAGCGGTGCGAGTCGTCCGGCCAGATCGCCCAATGTCGACACGGCCTTGGTGACGTCGGCCGGCAGAGTTCCGACCTGACCGATCACACCATCGACCTTCTTCAACGTGCCGCGGGCCTGCTTCACGGTCGCTTGCACCGTGGGCACGATCTCCTTGATCGGACCTTCGATCTCGTCCAGCAGATCGTTCACCCGGTGCGCGACGCGATTGAGTTCGTTCATGGTGTCGTTCAA
>Ga0315901_10008091_pt1 | contig 12274 bp, 9 predicted proteins | sample LakEriMetagenome_10_FD_203761 | JGI IMG/M metagenome (GOLD analysis project Ga0315901, IMG submission 203761) | Freshwater fungal communities from buoy surface, Lake Erie, Ohio, United States - Buoy 2 MA116 | ecosystem: Environmental > Aquatic > Freshwater > Lake | place: USA: Lake Erie, Ohio...
GCTCGCGATGAAGCCTCGACGGGCGAGAGCGTTCAGCGTGGAATCCTTGAGTTGTTCCCCTTTCAAATCCGCGGCGACCCCGGGGGGCTTTTTCGCGACATTCACAATCCGCAAATTATCCAGGGCGTTCCTCATGTCATTGAGTTTGTTGGAATTCAACTCCTCGGTGGCTTGCAATTCCCGTGGCGTGCTCTCTTTTTTTCCATCATAGACGGAGATCTGTCGCGGGACCCATTTCCCATCCCGCACATTGAAAAGGAGGTCGGCATCATAGTTTCTGCTCACGGCCAATTCACTTCGCCCCGCTGCGACGAGCGAATAGTTTCGGATGCCGATCACTTCGATATCCGCGCCGCTGAGTTTGAGCAAGTCGGATTCGATCCATTGCTTGAAGTCGGTGCTGAGGGGAGTCGGATTGATTTCTGCAACGTAGATCACGTCCTCCGCAGGGATTCGCACGAAGCGTTTCTTGGGATCTTGGGAATCGGGTTTACCGATGATCAGATCGGCGAGAGTATCCCCTTTTTCATCGCGGAATTGAACGAGGGTTCCAACCCCTTCTCCTCCGGTGTCTTCTTTCTTTTTGTCCGGTTCCACGACACCGAACAGGGCTTGTTCGTCCCGCTTCTCGCTCGCGACATTCAGGGCTTTGAGACCGACGAACAAGTTCGCAGCCTCGCTCATTTGCCGATTCGCATCTGCGGGGTAACTCTCGTTGGATGGGATGGTCCAAACGCCCGTTTTCCGATCTTTAGCAACTTCGAATTCCGAATAGGCTTCGGCGTCCGAATCGTATTTCACGATCCGCAACGAGGCCGCAGCGAGCGGATCGGTAAACTTCTCAAAGAGGATTTGGTTGACTCTGGTTTGGGTTCCGGTTCGCCCAGTCGAGTAGTTTCGTGTGGTCGTCATCCATGCCAGGAATGACGATACGCCAGCGACAGCTACTAAGATTCCGGTCTTGATGTTATCGGACACGTGCTTGGTTCTCCATCATCGCAATCGGTTCTTGGAAATTCCTTCGCGTTCCCGCAGGCGTCGCGAGACCAACACTACGATCCCAACGATCAACGGAGGAATCGGAGGAATAAAGACGGCGAGCATCTTGTAGTAGTTTTGGATCTTATTGATCGAATCATCTGCTTTTCCACGGGCCTCTCGGATGTTGCGATCCCGTTCCCGCTGCAGCTTGCTTCGTTCCAGGTCCAATTTCCTGGACAGTTGCGCCTGCTTGATCTGATACTCCTGCAAACGCTGATTCAATTCCTGAAGCTTCGAGCTGTCGATGGCTCCTTCGCTTTGCAGTTTATCCACGGCTTCCTTGAATTGACGCTCTGCCTTCGAGCTGGCCTCTTCCGCTTCGGCCACGCTCTCGTTGAATTTGTCGACGACTTTGCTTCTCTCTTCCGCTTCGTCGCGTCGTGCCTTGTCGGCTTGTTCTTCGACCAGCTTCAGCGTGCTGTAGGTTGGCACATGGCGACGGATCGCTGGATACCGGGTTTCACCCGCCAGCACATCGATCGCGTTGAGGACGAAGGTGATATTCTGGAACTGGAATTTGATTTCATCCAATTGGGACGGGTTCTTTCGGATATCCACAAAAACGCTCGACATGCAATCGAGGTCCGACACATACACAACCTTGAGCGGTTTCGACGATACAGGTGCCGGGCTTTCGTCGGCCGACTTGGGTGGAATTCCTTCGATGTACGCGGCGATGACCTGCGGAATGGGAGCCGGGTTGCCTCGCCGCACTCGCAGCTCCTCTGCCGTCCCAAGTCCGGATCGCTGGATCGCGCGAACCTCTTGGAGCGGAATAGTGCCCGCAAAACTACCGGTCGACGCGAGCGGCATGAACGTCGTCTTGGTGGAGTTGGGGTTATGTCGGATGGTTCCAGCCAACAGGAACATCAGTTCTTTCAACCCTTTGCTGATCTCGCTCTCCTCGCTGAGTGCATCTTCCGCACCGGGGGCTTCCTCGCGGACAAAGATCCAAAGGTCCGTCGACTGATCCATCGCGGCCAAGACCGGGTAGGGGTTGTACTGTTGCCAGCACAGATCCGGCGAGACGTATCCCGTTCCACTGGGTTGTCCTGGGACGTCGATATCGAGTTCTTCCCACAGGCGCGTGATCAAACCTTTGGGCGCTGGCGCTCCACCGCCGAACATCCCACCTCCCATCGGGGGTTTGGGGTCTCCCGTTCCAGGGACACTTGGATCGATGGCGGACTGCGGGTCTTCAAAAATTGCTGTTGGAATCCCGGAGGTAACCGCAGCGACGAAATTGTTCATTTCCTCAGGGGACAGCGAGGATGGCTGAACCGCCAACAGCACATCGATACGATCGCCATCGATCGGCGAGGCGGGGTTGACATCGATCAACTCGTACTGCTTACCCAATTCTTCAATGATTGGCTGTTGCGGCTGCTGCTGAAAGGACCGCATGTCCAGGCCGCCCATCATCTTCGCGTCTGTCTTCAACACGCCGAGTTTCTTGCGCACGGGCTTGGCAACGGTCGTCAGCGATCGCGCCAATTCGTACTCGACGGGGATGCCCGGTTCAAAGAATGGTATGACCACTTTTTGCAAACCACTTCGGAACGCGGCGCCGAGAATGATCGGTTGGTCGGAAATAGTCCCTCGTTCTCGCACTCGTACAGTCTGCGAAACGATTCCGTACTGTTGCTCCGCTTGCTTCTCCTCTTCGCTCGACGCGGCGATGGAGTCGTAAATCCGAACTTCCATGGGAACGCCTGACTTGTTCGCCGTGGATTCGAATTCCTTCAACAAGGAGACCAACTCGTACTTGGTCTTCGCGTACATTTCCGGAACTTCTTCGGAGATATACGCCTCGACGACGATGTCCCGCTCCTTGCCAAGATTGCGGATCAAATCCGTTGTTACGGGCGACAAGGAACTGACCTGCAGTTCGGTCGCGTCTTTGCGGAAGTAGTCCCGATTTCGGAAAAACATACTCCCGGCGACGACGGTGACGAACAACAGGACGCTTCGCAGGACATAGTGAGCCCACCGTCCGCTGCCGTCCTTGCCGCTGCTCCAGTGCCTTTTTCCTATCAAGATCAGGCAGAGGTACAGCCCGAAGATGGCGACCAAGGTGAAATAGGCCAAACCCGACAAGCTGATCACACCGCGACCGAAATCGTCGAATCTCTCGGACAAGCTGAAGTTCTTGATCTCGCGGGCGATCGGTCGACCGGTGATCGTGTCAGCCTTGGCAGCAAACGCAAGGGGCGCGTTGAAGAGAGCACCGAGGATAAACCCGACCGTCAAATTGTTGGTCAAGAACGAGGCGACCATGCCGATGGCAATCATCGCCAGTCCGATTAGCCAGTAACCGAGATAATTGGTGAAGAAGAGCCCGGTGTCCACCTCTCCCTTCGTGAGCAGGGCCAGGACGGTGAAGTTCGACAGTTGCGAAAACAAGAGCGACACCGTGTAGATCGCGGCTGCCGCCACATACTTACCGATCACGATGTCAAAATCATCCGCGGGAAGGGTCAACAGCAGTTCATCGGTCCCCTGACGGCGCTCTTCCGCCCAAATACTCATGGTGATGGCGGGGATGAAGAACAACATGATGTAGGTAAACCACTTGTTCAGCTCTGAGAGGGTTCCGAGGTTGGAGCTGAAAAACTCATGCGGCCAAAAGGCGGCCATGCTCGTTAGGAGGACGAACAGGCAGAGAAAAACGTAGCCGGTCGGGTTGGCAAAGTAGGCGTAAAAATTCCGCTTCACAACCGCCAAGGCCACTGGTCGGAAGTAAGCCAGCAGCAGCATGGCCGCCAGCAAAAAACCCAAGAACAGGATGTCAAGAAACAAGAGTTGAATCAAAGCACTTGCAAACACGTCTAGAATCCTTACTTCAATCGTTCAGCATCAGGCAATGGAGGGTTGGTCGCAGAGCTATGCTGCGGCCCCGGTCAGTTTATGGAACGCGGATGTCAAATCTCCACGTTCTTTCTTCAACTCTTCCACGCTACCTTCGAACACCTTTCTTCCTTCGTTGATCATGATGACCCGATTGGCCATCGCTTCGACCTCCTGCAAAATATGGGTCGACAGGAGAATAGTTTTCGTCTCCCCCAGCTTGCGCATCGTGTTGCGCACCTCGCGGATTTGATTTGGATCCAGGCCCGCGGTCGGCTCGTCAAGAATCAAAACGTCCGGTTCATGAAGCAGTGCTTGCGCCATACCGACCCGCTGCCGAAAACCTTTCGAAAGTTTGCTGATCGCTTTGTGCAGCACCGACTTCAGGTCGCACAACTCAACCACTGCTTCGATGCGCTCCCTACGGTAGGTGGACTTCATCCCACGTGCCTCGCCGAAGAAATTCAGGAGGCCAAAGGGGGTCATGTCCGGATACAGCGGCCCGTTTTCTGGCAAGTAGCCAAGATGCTTGGAACCCGCGATCCGGTCCGTAAACATGTCGTGTCCAGCGATTTTTGCGGACCCTTCGCTGGGCGAAAGATAACCAGTCAACATTTTCATCGTCGTGCTTTTCCCGGCACCGTTGGGGCCGAGGAAAGCGACCAACTCCCCTTTGTTGACCGTGAAAGAGATGTCTCGCGCTGCGGCGAATGGGCCATAAAACTTGGACAGACCGATGGCTTCGATCATCGGAGTCGTGTTCATGTTCGTGTCCGCCATGGTAAACCACCATTCCTATGGAAAAATTCAGTTCGTCGATTTCCCGGGGGTGGAAAGTATACCGGGATCGCCTCAACCAACAACGTGACCCACTTCAAAGAGACCACGTGTCCGCTAATACGCCGCTTCGGCCCCCTCAGTTCGACGAATTTTGCTGGCGAAATCTTGGTTTTCACCCGTCCGGGGAGCCGTGGGCCTAGTCGCCCCGAGACCACGAGCGAACACGACGGCATCGACCATCAACGCTCCCTTTTGCTTGAGTGCCCAGGCCGCCTGGTCCAAGGTCGCACCCGAGGTCATCACGTCATCCACTAGCAGGAATCGCTTCCCTTGGACCCGTTTGGCGTGTTTTTCGGGAATCTGAAACGCCCGAAACATGTTCTCCTGGCGTTCAACGATCGTTTTCATCCCTTGTTTCGGGGTCCACCGCGCTCGCTGGAGCCACCGATCCTCGATCGGGAGCAGGACACAGGCGGCAATTCCATTGGCCAGGGCTTCCGACTGGTTGTATCGCGTCGCCAGCCGCCGAAACCAATGCTGAGGGATCGGGATCATGGCATCGTAATGTTCGACTGCAAAGCGCCCTCCCTGCATCAACCAGTGTGCAACTGACCGTCCCATCTGCTCGGCCAACGCTTCATGGCGAGTCTCCTTCATCTTTCTCGCGATTCGAAGCGAGGCTCCCGCGTAGACGCTGAAGGCAAAGACACGGGTCATGGAAAGTGACTTTTTCTGACAAGTCGGACAACCTCCCCCTTTGGACCGTTTCCGTTTGGATTTTGGCGGCCCCGCATGCCCCATCGGCGCACCGCATCGCAGGCAACCGTCATCGATCGGATCGACACGCCCAAAACAACCACCGCAAAGCCCGCGTTCCCCAAGATCGACCAGCGGAGTGGAGCAAAGTGCGCAAGCGCGCGGAAAAACCAAGTCCAACCAATGCCCCCAACCTTGCATGGGCGAATGTCACTCCTGTCGATGCTGTCCGCTAGTCGATATCCACGACGATCTTTCCTCGCAGAAGCCCACTCTTGGCAATCGTACTCGATTCCTGCATTCGGTGGGCATCGGCCGCTTGGTCCAGCGGCACAACCCGATCGATCTGTGCATGCAGTTTTCCAGTTCCCAACCAATGGTTCATATCGAGTGCCGATTGCCGTTGCAGTTCCGGTGACATCGCAAACATAGCAAACCCAAGGAGCGAGCAACCCTTGACGTAGAAAGGGCCAACCGGAAACGGTGGTCTCGCGTCTCGGCCAGCCATCAGCACCATCCGACCATTGGGTGCCAAGCACCCGACAGCGAGATCAAAATCGGGATCCCGCAGCGTCTCCCAGAAGACATCCACCCCGTTGGGCGTTAGCTCGAGCAAGCGGGACTGCAAATCGCATTTCCTATATTCGATCACGTCGTCGGCGCCGAGTTGCCGACAACGATCGGCTTTTTCGGAGTTCCCCGCGGAAACAATCACGCGGGCGCCCACCGCCTTGGCCATCTGCACGACCATCGCCCCGACTCCGCCGGTACCCCCGCGTACGAATACGACTTCGTCGGGCTTCAGGTTGGCTCGATGAAAAAGCCCCAGATGCGCGGTGATTCCCACCAGAGCGCAAGCCGCGAGATCGCGATCCGATACGGCCTCGGGTGACGGATAGAGCCATCGCGGTTCGATCGCGGCGAATTCTGCAAATGTCCCTTGACGTCCCAACAGACCTTGGTTCGATCCCCACACCCGGTCGCCGATCTTCCAATTCTCTACATGTTCGCCGAGCTCGACGATTTCGCCGGCGAAATCGCAACCGATCACATATGGATTGGGAAGGGGCCAAAAATTAGCACCGTTGCGAATGTAAGTGTCGATCGGATTGACCGACGAGGCCCGGATCCGGACCAAGACCTGATTCCCGGCGCATGCGGGCACAGGAAGATCGCCAACGCGAATGACCTCGGGAGGTCCGGTCTGAGTAATAAACGCTGCTTTCATGTTTGATAAACAACCCTTCGGTCGCAATGTAGCAAACCGATTCGGGAGTGGCAACGAGCCGATGACGAGTCTGATCGCTCACGAAGGCATCTCCTCCTCGTGCGCGGCACCACTTAGCGGATCAGAGTCTTGCTAGCGCCGCCGGGAATCTCCTGCACAAACCGTGGCACCGCATAACCGGGCAATCGCTCCCGCATGGCTGTTACGATCGACACCCCGAGCTCGGCCTCGCATTCGAAATGAGCGGCCCCATGCACGCGGTCCAGTTGGTGCAAGTAGTAGGGCAAAATGCCTGCGTCGAGCAGGCGCAGGGCGAGATCGCGCTGAGCCTCGAAGGAATCATTGACGCCTCGCAGCAACACTGCCTGGTTGAGCAGGACGGTACCTGCGCGTCGCAATTCCTTCGCTGCCTCGATCACCTGGTCGTCGATCTCATTGGCGTGGTTGATATGCCAAACCAGAAAAGTGGCCAGTCTCGTTTGACGCATCATTTCAACAAATCCGCTGTCGATCCGGCTTGGGATCATCGATGCAAATCGGGTGTGGAACCGCAATCGACGAACATGCGGGATCGCCTCGATTGCTTGAACAAGCTGCTGCAGTTTCGCATTCCCCAAGGAAAGCGGGTCGCCACCCGACAGGATCACTTCTTCGACGGTGTGATCCTCACCGATAGCGTGCAGCGCCGGCTTCCAATGCTCCAACGCCTTCGGCGATTCCTCGTAGGGAAAATGGCGACGAAAGCAGTAGCGGCAATGGACCGCGCACATTCCACTGGCGATGAGCAGAACGCGGGCAGAGTACTTCTGGAGCAGACCCGGAATTAGCGCACTTTCGAGATCTCCGACGGGATCGGAGAGAAAGCCCGTTGCGACTTGACGTTCGACAACTCTCGGAACGACTTGCAGAAACAGCGGATCGTGAGGATCCCCTGATCGCATCCGAGCAATGAACTCTCGAGGAACCAGCAATGGGAAGGAGTTTGTCGAATCGCAGTCGGGTACATCCTCAATACTTAAATGCACGAGGGACAACAGCTCGTCGACCGTGCGAACGGCGTTTTGCAACGATTGTTGCCAACTCGTCGATCGAGTTGCCGGACTGGAACTACCCTCCATCATTGGTTTCGGTGCGTGACAGAGGGAGGGTATATTCGTTGACAATAAACAGAATGACCGCCACCAAGAACGGAAGGAAGTAGTAGATCAACCGGAACAAAATCACGGCACAGACGATCGATCCGGTGTTGCTCGAGTCTGGTCCCTCAAGAAACGTGAGCAGGATCACCTCGAGCAAACCGTAGCCACCGGGAACGTGCGTGAGAACCGCGGCGATCTGCGCTGTCAAATAGGCAATCAAAACGGTCGAGAAATTGATTTTGTCTGGTCCGACGATATCCGGAGGAAGCAACGCATAGAGTGTGGCAGTCGCCAGCAAGAAGTCGCCGGCAGAGACAATCAATTGCATCGAAGACAAACGGAACGGAGGTAGCGAAACCGAGAAGTCGCGAAAGCGAATCGGCCTACGGATCAACAAGCATGCGATGAGGTACGCCCCAACGAACCCCAGGAAAATGCCACCAAGAAACTTTTGAGAAAAGGAGATATGCCCCCAAAGCTTGGTCTCGAAGGTCAGCATCTTCAAAACGTCATCTGGCAAGTGGACCGGCAGGACCAAGAACGCAACCCCTGCCAATAGGAACAATCCAAGCCAAAACGTGATGGACAGGATCGAGACCAAGGCGACGATCTCCAGCGTGGAAAATCCCCACCTGGAATACATCCGATAGCGAACGATGTTACCACCAAATAACCACCCCAACACGTTCCCGGAGGAATAGCCAACCACGGCACCGGACATCATGCGAGAAAACGGCAATTTCTTTTTGAGGTGCCGGATCGCGATCCAGTCGTAGCCGGTGAGGATGAGATAATTGAGTACCGTCAATAGGATAGCGACAACGATGTGGCTGACCGGAAGATTGTCGAAGCCCTGCTGAACTTCCGCCCAGGTAACGTTCTTGAGCTTTTTGGAGACAAACCAAAACGCGATCGCCATGATCGCGAGGACAGCCGTAATCTTGCCCGTTTCTCCCAAGCGACCGACGAGCATGCCGGCGTTCCGATTACCCGGTGCGCCATTGGGTGCTTGAGCCGCAACGGATGGCTCGGTGAAATCCTGCTTTTCTCCGCTGTGATCTTGGTTGTCGGCAACAGGCATTCTGTGGCAATCCGGGAGGAAGCAATGGGAGGCCTAGCAACCGCCCTACGACAGTTAAGGTACGCAATTTGGGGCTAGTTTGGTAGCTCACCTGAAAATGACGGTTTTTCCGGCTGGAAGATCCGATACGGAATTTCTGAAGTCCGGTACTCTCCGGTCAAGGGCGAAATGCATCCCAAGTTTGAGGTGAGACACATGCTCTGTCCATCGGCTGTTTGGCGGTTTCTCGTCAGCGGAACCTGCATCATGACATGTTCTGCAGTTGCATTGGCCCAGGGGAGAAGCGAGATTGTCGTGCCAGCGACCGGCGTCCAACTCAAGCAGGTCGGCGACGACTTCGAGGACGAGAGCTGGGAATACATCCCCAAAGATCCGAAAAGCACCGAGGATATTGACGAAAATCAGCGGATGCCGATGGGAAAATCGACGAATGGTCGCTGGTACGAAGGGGCCAAGCGGGGACATCCGGATGTGGTAAAACGAGTCCCTACGCCGCCGGGAGGACTTCCCGGCAGCGAAGGCTCTTTGCTGATGCGGTCCCTTTTCACCGGAATCCCGAACCGCCCCAGCCAGAAAATGCACCAGGACGACTTTATATGCAACGTTCAATACCGCTTGGGAGGAACCCTCAAAGTTTCCCAGTCGCCTAATATCACCACGCGCGTCTTCATCCCGCCCGTCGAAGAATGGGAAAAACGCAACGGCCCCCACTTCGCATTCCGAGCCGCGGTGGAAACCCGCGTTATGGAAAACAAGCAAGTCCTCTTTTTCTCGAGCAAATCGGAGAAAGATGAGGTCTATTGGCCGGGCTTGTTCATCCTCCGAGGAACCCGCCAGTCGAACGGGAAATTAGTGCCATACGCGTACTTCCGCGTTCGAGCAGATCGAACCGGAGGAGACTTCCTCGGACCTGAAATCAATGCCACCGGCTGGTGGACCTTGGGGATGTCGTTCACTCCTGACGGACTTGTTCACTACTTCGCGAAGCCAGGAGTGGACGAACTGACTCGCGAGGACTACATCGCGACGGCGATGCCTTATGGATACCGATGCGAAGAGATCCGTTCGTTTTTCTACAATGTGGTGAACGGGGATAACGGTCGAGACTGGAGCACCGACTGGATCGTCGATGATCCCAAGTTGTATGTGGTGCAAAACCCCCGGATGGCAAAAAGGAACTAGGTGGAGTATCGTCATCGGATCGTGTCCGACGTAGTTCGTCGCTCACCGTCCGTGTTTCGTTCGCCTTGGCCATTCAATCGTTTATGGATCTGCTCCCGATCGCGGTTCTTATCTCCGGTGGTGGGACCACGCTGCGCAACCTGATCGAGAAAAGAAACGCCGGAGCGTTGCCGGTCGAGTTTCGACTCGTGATCAGCTCCCGGAAAGACGCCGGTGGACTTCAGTTCGCCTCCGCAGCGGGCATTCCTGCGCAAATCATCCGGCGCCGCGATTTTGATAATCCACGGGATCATTCCGATGCGGTGTTCGATGCGATTCGGCAATCCGGTGCTGAGTTGGTTGTCATGGGTGGGTATCTGGAACACTTGCTGATCCCCGGCGACTTCGAGCACCGGGTGCTCAACGTCCATCCCTCACTCATCCCTGCGTTCTGCGGCAAGGGAATGTACGGCCTGCGTGTTCACGAGGCTGCGATTCGCTTCGGCGTCAAGATTACGGGATGTACGGTCCACTGGGTCGATAATGAATACGACCACGGCCCGATCGTCCTGCAACGAGCCTGCGACGTACTCGCGAACGATTCTCCGGAATCCCTCCAGCGCCGCGTGTTCGCACTGGAATGCGAAGCGTTGCCGGAGGCGATTCGCCAGTATTCGTGCGATTGGTCCGCAGCACGCGGCTTGGGGGCCAAAGTTGAAAACGGTCGCGCCGAAATATGATAAAACGAAAGCGTTCGGCGATGATTGCACCATCGAGATAATTCCAGCTTCGAACTGGCAAGGATTCGCACGATCCAAATAGACGCGTCGGAGGACGATGAACCAGCCATCGGTTCCCGGGCGCAATCCCATTCCAAGGCACCCTTTTTGGTTACCCCACGGAGTTATCGCCATGCATGGACAACGAAAAACCGATCGCAGAGGATTTTTGGGTAAGACCGCTGTGACTGCAGGGGCTACCTTGGCAGTGCCGGGAATCCTTCACGCCGCCTATCGAGCCCAGGAGTTGCACGTCGCAGCGATCGGATGCAAGGGGATGGGTTGGACGGATATCTCGTCGGTGGGCTCGCATGCCAAGGTAAAGTTCGTCGGGTTTTGCGATATCGATGCGAATCGTTTCGATCAGGTTGACCAAGCATTTCCGGGCGTCAAACATTTCTTCGATTATCGCGAGATGCTCGCCGCGTTGGCCGATCGCGTGGATGCGGTCATCGTCTCAACACCAGATCACATGCACGCCCCGGTTGCCATGATGGCGATGGGGATGGGCAAGCATGTGTTCTGCCAAAAGCCGTTGACCCACACCGTCTGGGAAGCTCGGCAAATGCGATTGCTAGCCACCAAAAAAGGTCTCACCACCCAAATGGGAAACCAAATCCACTCCACAAACGAATACCGAAGCGGCGTTCGATCGATCCAAGATGGCAAAGATGTTGGTCGCAAGGTGGTGGAAGTCCATTCCTGGGTTGGCGTCCAAGGAAGACAGTATTGCAATCGCTTGGATCGGCCGGCCGAAGCCAGCGTGCCCGACGGGGTGCATTGGGATCTTTGGCTTGGTGCTGCACCCTGGCGACCTTTCGCACCGGGCGTTTACCACCCGTTCAATTGGCGCGATTGGCAGGATTTCGGTTCGGGAGCGCTCGGCGATTTCGCTTGCCATATCCTCGATCCGGTCTTCACCGCACTGCAACTAACGGCCCCGACATCCATCGTCGCGCAAAACGAGGGAACCAATCGCGAGGTTTGGCCTGGGCCAGAGAAAATCACATTTACCTTCCCAGGGACCCCCTACACATCGGGCAAGGAGTTGAAGGTGGTATGGTACGACGGTGGACTGAAACCATCCCCCGATTTCGTTAAATTGCCTGAAGGCAAAACCCTGCCCAACGCGGGATCGCTGTTTGTCTGCGAGAACGGAGAAATGATGGTGTTGCCCCACGTCGGTAACCCGCAGTGGCATCGGAACCATGTATCGATCGCTCGCGAAGTTCCCACCGGGTTGGGTACCAACCACTGGCATGACTGGGTCAATGCAATGATCGAGGGAACCAAAACAACCGATGGTTTTGAATACGCTGGCCCTTTGACGGAAGCCGCGCAGCTTGGGAACATCGCCGCGTTGCTGCCTGGGGTGCCGCTGTCCTGGAACCCCGATGAATTCACCTTGCGAGGGCATCCCGACGCGCAAGGCAAGCTGACCAAATCGTACCGGACCGGTTTC
>Ga0315901_10008092_pt1 | contig 12273 bp, 19 predicted proteins | sample LakEriMetagenome_10_FD_203761 | JGI IMG/M metagenome (GOLD analysis project Ga0315901, IMG submission 203761) | Freshwater fungal communities from buoy surface, Lake Erie, Ohio, United States - Buoy 2 MA116 | ecosystem: Environmental > Aquatic > Freshwater > Lake | place: USA: Lake Erie, Ohio...
AGATAGCTTTGGTTGTCATCATCAAAGATTTTGAGGAAGTTCAACTCAGTCAAAAGTCACCTCAAAATACTCTTCTTTAGCACAGCCGCACTCTGGGCAGTTCCAGTACTTGGGCAGGGCTTCCCAAGGCCCGTGTACTTCTTCGTCGTGTTGATGTTCACATACTGAACACTGATATAGTTTATGGGTCATAATAAGACTCAGTTAGTTAAAAAATCTGGCAGTGAGTGTGGGATTCGAACCCACGGCACTGTTTTCACAGAGCGACAGTTTAGCAAACTGCTGATTTCAGCCACTCATCCAACTCACTATGGCTCCCCGACCTGGGTTCGAACCAGGGACCTGCGGATTAACAGTCCGTCGCTCTACCGGCTGAGCTATCAGGGAATTATGTATGGTCGACTATTTGGATACCAGAGGAACGTATTGCACTCTCGCAAACTACACAGGGCCTAGCCAAGGCCGGGGAACCGTCTTCCAAGAATCGGAAAATCTTCATCGAATGCGCCTTGGTCAAGTCACGGCACAATGATATAGCATGAATCTCCGCATGAAGAAACACACGATGCGGTTCCCCGGCCCGTTTAGCGTGGGCTGCTTGAAGTGGGTGAGTTTTGACATAACTATTCTTACCCACACTCATCACTCTACCACGCTTGTCATAAATTATGGCTGTTATCTGGTATCGTTTCGTCATCTAGTTATTATAACTGTCCGACTGTGACTTTTCAATATAAGTTTTTTCACAGTCTTCGGGTGGTTCCTGAAATTACTCGGCTTTCATCACAACACCCTTAGATTGGCGAGCATGTATAGCGCGCTCTGCCGCTTCACAACTGGTAAGGGTGTCAAACTGACAACGCCCACGTTCTCCGTATTTATACTTTCCATTATTGCACTTATAGCATGGCATTTTGTTCTCCTTATAGTCTGCCACGGTAAAAATCGTGAACAGCCTGTTCAGGGTCCTCTACTCCAACTTGAGTTGCAAAAGCCTTCAAGGTGTCACGCTCATGTTCACCATCAAAGATAGAATTGTGGAGTGCTAAATAGCCAGCCATTTGTGCTTGTGCATAGCTTTCTGGCCCGAATCCAAAGACTTGGTACAGTACGTATCTGTAGCTGCCCTTATCTACAATATCGCCCTTGTGAATGCGACGGACGACCGCACAAAACGCCTTTAGCTGGTCTTCTTTGGTCAAACTATTCCAGTAGGCCTCTTGCTCGTTCTTGAGTTGGTCCATGGCTTCGTTAAAAGAGTCACTGATTTCGTTCAACTTATCGGATGTTTCTTTGTCCACAATATTTCCTTGTTTGGTAGGCTGTGTTGGGCTCGAACCAACGACTAACCGATTATGAGTCGGCTACTCTGACCAACTGAGTTAACAGCCCGTGTTTGGTAGAAGGGGTGGGAATCGAACCCACATTACTCCGCCTTATCTAGACGGTGCTCTACGAGTTTATAAGGCTCGCCCTACGGCCAATATTAGCAACCCTTCCATAAGTTACCACACATTAAACACCCCATGAGCAGTACTGTGCTATTTCCCTCTAGTACAGGGCGGGTGTGTTGTGTGGTAACTTATGGAGAGTAGAGTACTACTACATGCTGGTTACACTATCCAGTCAATACCGTTACGCTAGTGAGGCATCCTAGTCGCCAATAGTAGTCTTATAGGTTCAGTGGATTGGTTACCACCTCTACTCAAAACTTGGTTGCCAGTGCTTGAATCGAACAAGCAATGAACGCTTATGAAGCGCCCGTTATAACCATTTAACTAACCGGCAGTGGCAGGGGATGATGGAATCGAACCACCGAGTGTCTGAATCAAAATCAGATGCCTTACCGCTTGGCGAATCCCCTACATTACTCTTACAATATCTATTCGATTCCAGTAGATCCACACTGAACTGTAATCGAGTCTGAGGTTGGTGGCATCACGAACGCTACAGTAGGGTCCGTTGATGATCTTGAAGTCAGCACCGGCCATCCAGTCGGCTATTGCCTCGTCTTTTGTATGGTAAACCCTGCCGTATGCTGGTAATAGTTCTAGTGGGCCACTTACTTGAGCAATTGCATCCATCTTCTTGCCTCTTAAAGAAATACAGCCGCGAACTGTTAGTAGCGCGGCTGTGTTTTATTTTGCGCGTTGAGTTATTATTATAACTCAAGGGCAAGCCTAAATCAAGACAAAAATTTGGTCTGAGTGGTAGGATTCGAACCTACGAAGACCTGCTCCCAAAGCAGGCGGAATGGGCCAGGCTATCCGACACTCAGTAAATTGTTATGGCTTCAAACCGTGGCTTTGATCCGTGCTGCTCTTGGTCCAAGAATTGGTTGTCCAAGTCATGAGGGCCGTAGTACCAAGCACAGTTGACATTCTCTACAAATGTACGAGGTTCGACTACTCCGTCCACTGTACCATAACCGCCTTCATATCCCGGTAGCATTACTGGCAAACTAGGATCAAATTTTTGCAACAGTTCAATAAGATCAATTACCTTCATCAAGGTACTCTCCACGAGCAGTAGTGCTATTCATGTTGTCGAGGTCACGGTCGTAGTTGGTGTAAGTATACTGACCCTGCTTGGCTTGTTGAGACTCGCGGCACAATGCCTCAAACTGTAGCCACAGCTTCTCAAACTTCAAGTGGTATAGTTCCTTCATACCCAGCAGGACGTTTGAGATACGGTCCTGATTCATGTCGCCTTCTAGTACACCTTCCATGACTGTATCCAAGTCCTCACAGATATTCCAGCACGTCATGATTTGCTGTTCCATGTCAAAACGGTTAAAAGGCTTCATACTTTCCTCAGTTGATTAAAAATATATTTTAGTATAAAAAGGACTGTGTTTCAAGTCTGTAATTTTGGTTGCGGAAGTGGGATTTGAACCCACGATCTCCAGCTTATGAGACTGGCGAGGACGTCCGAACTCCTCTATTCCGCTCTAGTAATAGTATTTGTGTGGCTTGTGGCTCACGTTGGGTGTGTCTAGTTCTTCTAGACTTTCCAGTGGTGTGTGAGATGCAGTGTGTTCCCAGAGATGTGATTCCCGCCGTTGCGGGCGATTCATCATCATTCGGGTCCACCAACTGGGTGTTGATCCCATCCAGTGCCATTCAGTATCCACATCCTTGCGCTTTTTAGTTTTATAGCCTGGTATTTCTTTGTACCAGTAACGTACAGTGTCTACCCACTCGTCTGGGTCGTAGTATGATCTACGCTGACTACTATAAGGAATCTTTTCAGTGCCAAACTCCCAAGTATAGCTCTCTGGAAAGCGCACTCGGGCTGGGCGATCTTTGTAGGTTCTGCTCATTTTTATTCTCCTACTTTGGTTTAAGATAAACAATACCCTAAAACAAAGTAACAGGCTCGAGGTTCCGGCCTGTTGTATCTAACCCGGCTTGTTCCTAACCGTTAGACTTTGCGTTGATCACTCGCCTCTTTGATCTGTTCAAACAGTTCGTGTACACAAACCTGTAACTGACTTCTGCTTTCCATTAAGGTATCATACGTCATAGCACTCAATTGACTTGCTGCCGCAGCCATGTTATCTGCAAGTGTTAGGACGTCTTTTTCTGTAAACATTATTCTTCTCTCCCTAAATAATTTTACCTGCTCAAGTTCGGTTATTTACTGCAATTCTAGGGTCGCAGTTCTCGATAAGTGCGGACTGAATCGATTTTTGCTGGAGCATGCCAGCCACTTCATGAGCAACAATAACAACACTGACCCGGTGTTGTTATCCAACATTATTTATACTGAGATATGATGTTCCAACCGTCACCGCGAAATATTATTGTTATGCTTTCATAGGGGTTTTCTAGTACCACAGACGGTTTTCCATCTATCAACTTTCCATTTCCTTTGACAGTTACTTTTTTATTTCCTACTGGTGATGGCATCTCCAATTTAATTATATAGATTTTTCCCTCTATGGGAACGCTTGGCAGAATTATGTTTGTTGGTTTAGTTACTTTGACGCCAATGTAGTAGTCTGTACTCTTTACACTGTAGTCTTTTTCTGTTAGTATGTAGTCACTGCAATTGATACACTCTGAGCTTGGTCCAGGCGGTCCTGGTGGACCAACTGGTCCTTGTACTCCGGGTACTCCTTGCTCTCCCTGTGGTCCGGGTATTCCCGGTTCACCTTGCGGCCCCGGTATTCCTTGCTCGCCCGGCGGACCTGGCGGTCCGGGTGGACCAACTGGTCCTGGTGGGCTAGGAGGGTCGTAGTTTATGATAACAGGTTCGCTCAAGTCTATTGGGCCCGTCGGCACAAAAGGTATGGGTGGCCATGTCCAAGGTAGTATTGCTTGTTGTTGATTCATAGACAACCTCCATAAAGCCCAGTCCTTGTGAGACTGGGCCTAGCAAACCAGAGATTATCTAATGTTTGTATTTGTATTACTTGGATTGGCGGTTAGTGTGCCGCTTCCAACGTTGATTGCTTCGTTGTTACTACGAATGTTTTGAGCAAGACCCCAGATCAGGTTAGCAAGCTGACCATATTGGGCCTGCTGCTGCTGTTGCTGCTGCATCTGGTTGATGTTGTTGGTTGTTGTAACTTCAACACCACGGGTACGCTCTGCAAGATGGTTTTGGCTACGTAGCTCGATTAGAGCTGCATTGGCTTCACCAAGCTGACGATTTAGTGTGGCTTCGTACTGTTGTGTGATTAAGGCACGAGTCTTGTCGCCATCGTTAGAGATGTCCTTAGACAATTCATAACGATTTTCCATGATCTGCTGTTGCACGCCATTTAGTTGCTGTGCAAGTAGCATGGCACTGGCATTGACCGCTTCTTTAGTGCCATCAATACGGGTGGCTAGTGAGCCTGTCTGAGCATTGAGCTGGCTTGTAAAACCAATGGTTTGATTGGCTTGGCTGGCTTCCATAGCTGCTGTACTAACGGCGACCGCCTTGTCAACAGCACCAATGCTTTGCATTAGACTCATGTTGGCTTGTACTTGCTCTGGAGGTGAGCGCAATACTGCACCGCCCGCTCCATCACCATTTCCGCCAAAGAGATTTCCGTTGTTGCGTAAGAGACTGCCTAGGATAAGGCCGCCAATTAGGCCGCCGCCACCGCCGAAAAGGCCGTCGCCGCCCATTGCCATCATACCAGTTGGTGTAATTTGTTCTGCCATAATTTCCCCTTTGTTATTATTTTAAGTGGGTTAAAAAACAGCAAGAATTACCGGCAAGTAATTCTTGCCGACCACAATCAAGCGACTGTGGGTTTCTTTATAATGTGTTCGTATTCTTCGATGGTGAGCGGATCTGTGTCTTTACTCATCCATGCCAAGTTGTTCACCAACCAGTCAAAATCGGCTGGCGTCACTTTAGGGTCTTTGACAAACTCAAACAATTTTTTCATCAATTGTGGAGTGAGTTCAATCTCCATCCTTTTGTATTTGCTCATGAAGCCTCCACTACAATGTCTGGGTAGTTCTTCATGGCCAAATAACTGTTGTCGTTATTCAATTTTACTAAGTTCTCTACTAAGAAGTGCAGGTCAAGGTCGCTGTTAGCGTCCTCACGAGCATATTCCAGTAGCCTTAGCATAAGCGGCACATTTAGCCGCAATACTAATTCGTCTGACATAAGATTTCCTTTGTTTTTATTATTATATGAATCTTTATGTTCATATTCTGGCTCTTTACCATATTGAAACACACTGCTGAACAATCGTCAGGTTTCCTAAACAATCGTTAGGATCAATGTGCTTTAATATGGTACCCCAGAGGAGACTCGAACTCCTAAAATTCGGCTTCTAAGACCGACACGTATACCAATTCCGTCACCGGGGCGATTGGTGGGTTCTGATGGTAACGCTCCACCTGTCCAACTTCCACTCGGTTTAGGGACACCGGATTTACAGTCCGGGGAGTGGGGCAGAACCCTAAATTGATTGTTTGTAGACCTTAATGGCTTCAGCATCTAGGCTACAGTATGTACGAAACTTATCACGACCAACTTCGTCGTAAAAACGATTGGCCATGTCTTCTAGCTCAACTAGCTTTTCAATAGAAATCAGTGAGCAAGTCAAAAACCTGCTCATAAATGCGTCAACTAAGAACTCTTTGCTGTAACCTGCCATGAATACCTCAATTGGTCGAGCCACCAGGAATCGAACCTGGATTGACGGCTTAGAAGGCCGTTGTTCTATCCGTTGAACTATGGCCCGAAAGATTCTATTATAGACAGTTCAGTGACCAACTTCAAGACAGAATTTTCGAGTTGCCAAGTTCTTCATCTTCGACTCCAGCATAATATCATGTGTGTTGCTAAACTGATAACACCAACGATTACTGGCCATATTCCAATAATAATCGCTATGAGCACGTAGTTGTGTTTTTGTGTATCCATGAGTACCCACCAATTCGTTTAGATCTGGCAGGAGGTTGGGGTCCCAGTACTCACCAATGACCTCTTCTCGGCTCAGTGAGTAGTGAATGACGGGACGAACGCCACGCCAGGACTCCATCATCCTTAGAACTCGTGGGTCAGATGGTTCGATATACTCGCCTGTTCTGATCCAGTGATGGTGAATGTCTAAGACTAGGGCAACCTCATCAACCAATTCTAGACTGGCTTCGATACCCCACTTGAACTCGTCGTTCTCGACAGTGATTACATTGCGTGCTTCACGGCTCAGCTTCTTCAACGCAGCTTTAAAGCCTGTCGGGCCTGCTTTGCCACCAATGTGAATGTTACACTTGAAGTCCTGAAAGGTTTTGCCGAAACCCATGTATCGGATGAGGTCAACATGGTATTCAAACTCCTCTAGAGAGTTTTCCACAACTTGAGGATTCTCGGAACCTAGTACACAAAACTGACCAGGGTGAAACGATAGTCGAACGTCTAGCTTGCGGGCCAGGTCGCCCACGGCTTTGAGTTCACGCTCTAACATTGCAACTGTGTCGGGTTCCCAGTAGAACCAGCTCCAGTCGTCGTGGGTATATGCTGGCAGTACATCGCTAGAGATACGCAGCATGCGCTGGCCACTTGGCAGTCCGCCTACATAGCCCACCTGTGCTTTGAGTGCACTGAGGTTGTGTACCATCAAGCCATGCAGCTTTTCAACTGCTTTCTGACGGGTGGCATTGTTCAACCACGTAATAGTGGTAGTCTTGATATTGGGAACTGGTAGTTCCTCAAACTTACAGGCAAAGCCGACGCGATGGATTTGTTGATTAAACATAGTTGTACTTGATTAAAACACTATTGTAGTCTAAATTAAGATTAAAATCAAGTCAATAAATCGGCAAAGTCTTTTCTAGATATTTTAGGTCTGTTCTGTCGGAATTTACACTGTACCAACCATTGTCTGTGTATACCTTTAATACAGAGTTAAAGTACTCTTTGTACATTGTTCCTACTTTTTCTTGGCTATAGTTGCTAACAGCCCAGTGTCTACAGTTTTCTGGTTTTATTGTGTCGATATTTCTAGCGGCCCAACAAAATTCTTCAAATGTTTTGCAGCGATAACCCGTTTTGCCGTGAACAACAGTTTCAGTAAAACCACCCCAGTCTGTACTTATAACTGGAGTGCCACTCAATTGTGCTTCTATTGCCACGTATCCAAACGGTTCCATATACAAAGTAGGACAGAATAGTGCTTTTGCTCTACTCATATAGTACTTTCGGGTTTCTATGTCTGCGTACCCTATGTACTCTACATGAGGCGGCCATTTTTTACCTAAGTAACAGTCTTCTGGGCCATATGTGGTTCCCATTAAGATCAGTTTTTTATTTACGTACCCTGCGGCTTGTGCAGCTATATGTACGCCCTTAGCCCACACCAGTCTACCACACATTACAAAAAAGTCTTCTTTTTCTTTTCGATACTCAAACTGACTAACGTCTAGTCCGCTTGGTATAACTGCATGATAAAAGTTGTTTTGAGGAGAGTTTACGTAATCTGCTCCACAATGTGCATGCAGCATGGCATAGGACTCAAAAACTTTGTATTTAGCAAAACTATATCCGTATCCTATGCTAGGCTCACACTCTATTAGATCTGGATGAGCATCGCATATCACCTTTTGTGGGCCGCCCCAAAAAGTCAAAATAAAGTCATTCTTTTGTTTTCGTAACTGTATTTCTTTTATACAGTTTGTATTAAAAGTATCGTAAACCAGTGAGTCATCGTGTTTTAAACCATAACGCTTCCAGTCGTGGTTACCAAAACGTTCCTGAAAGAACTCTCGGGTAATTACTGTTACGTGTTCGTCACAAACTACTTCCGAGTCTTCGTGACCATAGTGTATGACGTGCATTCCTTGGTCTTTGAACATCTTGCAAAAGTTTAACACTTTTTGTGTAAAAGCACAAACTGTGAAATCTTTCCTTGATATTGAATGTGGCACACTCAATACATGAAGTCTTATAGTCATTTGTTAGATAGATAAAAGGCTTTGCTAAAACCCAGTGGTGTCATTGATCGGAGTTCTTTTGTTCGTTCGCTCTTGCCACCCAGCTTCATGATGGGTGAATTGCCCAAGGAAGGCTCAACCGGCTTCTTGACTGGAATGTTGAAGTTTCCCCACAGTCCAGTACGTTTATTGTAGGCTTCTACACTGGGGTCATCCAAGTAACCAGCAAACTCGCAGGGATTGAAATACCATGGCGTTCCCAATTCAGGGAACAATTTGTTTAACCTGCCAACAGGGTTTTCGATTGTCCAAGTTCGTGGCTTATAGTGTTGGATCAATTCTAGGGTCTTGGTTACCAAGTCCATGCTGGCCTCAGTACGGCCGTCATCGTCCTTAGCTTTCCAGTATTGAGCACCACTTGATGCAAAGTCAGTACATGGTGGAGCTGCTAGGATCACTCCTATCTCTGTGGCAGGAATGTCATCTGGTGTTAGGTCCAATATGTTGACGCCAAGTTTGACGTCTACCTGGTAAACTTCGTAGCCTGCTTCACGATACGGACTACTCCATCTGCCACTAAAGTCAAATAGTGATAATACTGTCTTACAGCCCATAAAAACGATTGCATACTTTGCATATTGGATTCCCGTCTAGGTCTGGAATCAGTTCAACACTCTTGTACCAGATACTACAACTACTACAAGTCTCTAAATTTGGGATTTCTGCATCTTCGACAGGGATACCAAACTCTTCACACGCTTCAAGCAGAGTGATCTTTTTACGGTAAAGTGCACTCTCTAGTTCATTCATCTCTTAAATCTGTCATCGTTGTTGTATCGGGCTTTGTACCGATTGTAGTAAATCAAGAAAATAATGTTGCATCCTGCGTGGGCCAAGTGTGACAATCCACTTTCAGGGTCTAAATCCTCACCACGACTCCATGCAAATAGGTGTCGGAACAGCGAGTTTAACACTCGGGTATAACGGAAACCATCGCCTTGTGTCCAGTTGTGGGCAGCGTACTTCTTTGCCCCGAACTCCAACACCTTGTTGATCTCTTCTACGGCCTCGAAGGGCATCAGACTCCAGTCGGTCTTCCCACCGTCAAACTTAACTGCAGTGGCTGCAGTTTTAGGGTCTGGTACTGTAGCCACAGTAACCGTAGATAGAATAGGCGAACTATCTTGTACTGTGATTGTGATATTATCATCACCGGGTGGTGGATATGGATGGTCAAAGTCTTTCCAGAATTGTCTGAGGTCCGAACGGGAATTCATAAAGCTATAATTTTTGGATTGGATGGTAAACATAAATTGTTGGTTAGGGGCCCGGGATCGCACCGGGCACACAGATGGCCATCTGTGTTGCAGATCTTACCCTCTTGCTCGGTACTAACTTCACGTTAGTCAAAACAGCTTTTGAGCACACAGATCTCTGCTGTTGGGTAGAGCTACTGCACTAGTTTCGGACAGTCTGTATAGTTCTGTCCTCATGAGATACAGCTTACGGACAGTTTAGTTTTTTCTTGGCTTTCGCTCGTGCGAGGTAAATGTCAAAACCCCACTAGGTATTCAGTGGCCATGGTTTAAAGAGGGCCGGCTCTTTGCGTGATAACTTGTCTACGATGGGCATTTCCAGTACTGGCTTTGGTCCACCTACTAACTTGTAGTACTTGTGGTATATTGGCAGCAACTTACTGCACAAGTTTTCAAGGTCTTTAACGTACTGGGTATCGTAGTTCATGGTGGTATCCTCGCTATTTCGTATTATAGCACCATACCTTGAACCACGCAAATCAAAAATTCTTTTGCTCATAAATTAAATTTAGATAAAACAAAAGCCACCATGCCTTTAACAGCAGGGTGGCTTTTGAACCGATCGAGTTTTTATTGCCTGTAGAAATTCAGACTGGGTACTACCCCCAGTATTCTACGAGTACGTATTCAGCCCTAAGGCCAGGCATTACAGGGATTTTCCAACCTCCCACTACAGTGTTCTAGTTTACGCTAGCTGTACGGATTTAAGTGTTTGGTTACCCGGTTGACTCCGGGGAAAGTTCGTTTACGGCAACTTCAATCTATCACGTATGGACTCGGGGTTCCATCTACCCACTGGTTTCGGTACCAACAGTGCACATCGTAAAATGGCTAACGTTGGGTTTCGATGTACCGACTAGATTTTAATGACCACTTCTATGTCAGGCTGCTTACTGACTACTGGCGTGGATTTTGATGACAGCCGTTGCGTACACAAAGTGCAGAGGCTTCGGGCATATCTGACGCTACCACACATGATGCGTGTGTATCACAGTTAGTTGGTCGGTTCGGTATTAGATTTCCAATCCTTATACCTTGGCGGAGTATTAATACCACTAATAGAGCCGCCTCTCATTAGTGTATCGCGTGTGGGATTCCAGACCCACATTACAGGATGTATCCTGCTCTTGTTGTTCAGTGTTTGTGGCACTGAGTTAGAAGAACGCTGTATTTTAAGGACTTCTTTGTCTGCGAGGTTAACGTCACCTCACCGTGGACGCGCCAATTTAAGGCAGCAGCGAAGCCAAGTACACTGTTTAGTTCTTGCGACCTGTCCAAAACGAGTTGGTAGAGGTAGTGTACTACTAAAAATGTTTACCGTAGCCTGAAAGAAGCTGGTGTGGGTGTCATATTAACCACCTTGCGAGCGGCCCTCACCATCGATAGCTTAGGGAGTAAACCTGTCTGCCGAAACCTCAACAGTACAATCTACGAATTAAACACTTTAGGATTTGGAGAAACGAACGTGCTACTTTGCTCAGAGAACTTTTCCAATTATTCCGTTCGACAACGCGTAGAAACTCAAATATGCCTATTCGGTTTCTAGGATCTAGTTGGGCAGTGGGCATAGACTCGTACTGCGTCTAGCGTGATCTTTGTCCTAGGCATTAGGACCTTTCTCCAAATTCTAAAGGGTTTGTAGAGGGCTGTGGCTCGGTGACGTAGCTTGTCCACAATTAAGTCGTATCACATAGCAGTAATATATCGCTGTGACCGCTGACACCCTTTTCTCAACAATAGAATCTATTATACACTAACGGGTAGTTACCATCAAGTCTAAATTTTTATACCATATTGAAGCATACAACCTTCGGACTTTCACCGACGAATATCCCTGTTATTACACCCTTTTCGGACTTAACAGATATTTTGCAACCTGTCCTGCGGGATTTTGACGTACACTTCAATATACCATAGTTTAACACACTGCACTATCTAGATGGATCAGTAGCTGTATTCCGGAATTATCTACTATCCCCACCCTACGCTCCCGTGGACCTTTGGGAATGGCTTGCAATGTATTAAACTATGGTACTCAGTACGGGAGTCGAACCCGTCTTTCCGGCGTGAAAGGCCAGCGTCCTAACCAATAGACGAACCGAGCATGTTACTGGTTACGTATCCAGTGTACCAGCGCCAGGTACCGCGACAGCCGCCCATTGAGGGATAACACCGTGCTGGCTAGGCACTAGCGGATATTTGACGCATACCTGCGGTCAATGCTGAGGCGGTTGACATACCTATGAACACATTGATGGGCTATTACTGAGTTGCCTCACCCCGCACCCTAGTGGTTTATTCCCCTCTATAAGAGGTTGTTTTCAATGTGTTTGAAACGTGGGCGGCGACTAAAGGGCATTGTTCCTTCGCCATTAAGATGCTATCCAGTTAGACTGGTCTTATATCACCCAACAAACTATATTATACAGGGTTGACGATCTAGACACAAGATCAAAATTGTCAACCCTGTATAACAGGGGCTGAAACTACAACCTAACAGGTTAACGACTCCGTGCCGGTAAATAGCTTGTCGAAGCTGCACCAAAATCTAATGAGTTTCTAACTTTAGC
>Ga0315901_10008095_pt1 | contig 12270 bp, 9 predicted proteins | sample LakEriMetagenome_10_FD_203761 | JGI IMG/M metagenome (GOLD analysis project Ga0315901, IMG submission 203761) | Freshwater fungal communities from buoy surface, Lake Erie, Ohio, United States - Buoy 2 MA116 | ecosystem: Environmental > Aquatic > Freshwater > Lake | place: USA: Lake Erie, Ohio...
CATGATCGAGGGTTTTGCCCGTGAGATGCCCGAGGAGCGGATGCTCCAGGCGTTGGAGGAGGCCCATCGCATCATTCGCGTGATCTGCGAGATGCAGGAGGAACTCATCCGCACGGCGGGCAAGCCGAAGAAGGAATACGTCCTCGCCGACTACTCGGCGCTGCGCGACCGCCTCACTCGTGACTACCTCGGCGAGCTCAAGGCCGCCAAGGCGATCATGGGCAAGCAGGATCGCGGCCAGGCCGTGAAGGCGCTCAAGGAGAAGGCCAAGGCGGCCGTGGCTCCGTCGGAGCCGGGCTTCGGCTTCAAGCCGGGCGAGGCCGGCGGCATCAGCGACGCCGACTTCGCGCACGTCTGGCACGGTCTCGAGGAGCGGGCCGTCCGCGAACTGATCCTCGAAGGCAAGCGTCCCGACGGCCGCGACCACAAGTCGCTGCGGGCGCTGCACTGCGAGGTCGACCTGCTCCCCCGGGTGCACGGCTCGGCCCTCTTCCAGCGTGGCGAGACGCAGTCGCTCGTCACCATCACGCTCGGCACCGGCAAGGACGAGCAGCGGGTCGACGGCCTGATCGACGAGTACTCCAAGAAGTTCATGCTCGACTATTACTTCCCCTCCTTCTCGGTGGGCGAGGTGCGTCCGATCCGCGGCCCCGGGCGTCGTGAACTCGGCCACGGTGCGCTGGCCGAGCGGAGCGTGAAGCCGGTGCTGCCCGATCCGGACGTGTTCCCGTACACGATCCGCGTGATCTCCGACATCCTGGAGTCGAACGGCTCGAGCTCGATGGCGAGCGTTTGTGCCGCGACCCTCGGCCTGATGGCGGCGGGCGTGCCGATCTCGCACCCGGTCGCCGGCATCTCGGTCGGTCTCGTGAAGCAGAGCGAGCAGCACTGGGTGCTCCTCACCGACATCATCGGTGACGAAGACCACTACGGCGACATGGACTTCAAGATCGCCGGCTCGCAGAACGGCATCACCGGCATCCAGCTCGACCTCAAGATCAACGGCATCTCGCCGGCAATCATCGAGGCCACGCTGCGGCAGTCGCGTGAGGCCCGCCTCGAGATCCTGCGGACGATGCTCTCGGCGATCCGCCGGCCGCGTCCGGAGATCTCGCCGTGGGCGCCGCGTCTCCTGCGGACGCGGATCGATCCGCAGAAGATTGGCCTCCTGATCGGCCCGGGTGGCAAGACCATCCGCGGCATCCAGGAAAACACCGGAGCGAGCATCGAGGTCGAGGACGACGGCACGGTCACCGTGGCCAGCCACGACGCCGAAGGGGCGATGGCGGCCATGGCCCAGGTCGAGGCCCTCACGGCGTCGATCCAGGTTGGCCGGATCTACGAGGGTCGGGTCACGAGCATCAAGGACTTCGGCGCCTTCGTGGAACTCGTGCCCGGCAAGGACGGCCTCTGCCACGTGAGCGAACTCTCCGACGATTTCGTGAAGAGCGTCGCCGATGTCTGCCGGATCGGCGACATCATGCGGGTGAAGGTGATCGCGGTCGACGACCAGGATCGCGTGAAGCTCAGCCGCAAGGCGGTGCTCCGCGAGCAGGCCGAGGCTGCGGCGGGCAACCCGGCGGCGGAGTGACGGTCTTTCCAGGAGCCTCGTGAGAGCGGAGCCGGCCATGTCGTCCCCCGACGAACAGGACCGCTCGCGGGCTGAAACGTATGCGGAGTTTGCGGCTCTCGTGGGCGGTCTCGCCCACGAGATCCGCAACCCGCTGTCGACGATCCGGCTCAACATGGAGCTGCTCGCCGAGGACTTCGAAAACACCGATCCCGATTCGCCCACCAAGCAGCGGGATCGGCGGGCCAAGGCGAAGATCGACCTCGTCCGGCAGGAGTGCGACCGCCTCCAGAAGCTGCTCGGCGACTTCCTCGACTTCGCCCGGCAGGAGTCGCTGACGCTCGAGCCCGGGAGTCTGAACGCCGAGATCGAGCAGCTGCTCGACTTCTTCTCGATCCGGGCCAAGGAGGCGGGCGTCGAGATCGTCCGCTACCTCGATCCCGAGCTGCCCGCGGTACGGCTCGACCGTGAGACCTTCCGTTCGGCGGTGCTCAACCTGCTGCTCAACGCCGTCCAGGCGATGGACGGGACAGGCGGCCAACTCGTCGTTCGTACCAGGCCTGCGGGGCTCGGGGTGCTGCTGGAGCTGATCGACACCGGTCCCGGCATGGACGCGGAGACGCTCGGCAAGGTGTTCGGCGCCTTCTACACGACCAAGCAGGGAGGCTCGGGCCTCGGCCTGCCGACGTCCCGAAAGATCGTCGAGGCGCACGGCGGTACGATCGACGTCGAGAGTGCCCCCGGTCGGGGCACGAAGGTCACGATCTGGCTGCCCGCGCCGCCCCGGCTCCCCAAGGGCGGCCGTCCCGCGGGCGGCACGTCGTCCTGAACCCTGCGGCAACTGGACGTCCGCCCCGCACGCTCCGTACCATCCTGTTTTATGGCTTCAACCCCAGCAGCATCGCCGCCGCCGACCGAACCGGCCACCGAGCCGGCCGCGGGCCCGTCGGCGATGCGGGTGCTGGTGGTCGACAACGACATCGTGCATGCCCGGACGATGGGCGAGGTGCTCGGCAGGCTGGGTCACACCGTGACGGTGGTGGGCAGCGGTACCGAGGGCAGCCGACGGATCGAGGCCGACGTGTTCGACATCGTGGTCACCGACCTGATGATGAACGACATCGGCGGCCTCGAGATCCTCGCCCGGGCCAAGAAGGCCTCGGCCGACACCGAGGTGATCGTCATCACCGGCCACGGCACCATCCCGTCGGCGGTCTCGGCGATGCAGCAGGGCGCCTTCACCTACCTGCAGAAGCCGCTCGACATGGCCCACCTGCGGGCGGCCGTCGAGAAGGCCGCCGAGGGCGTCCGCCTGCGGCGGCAAAACCTCGAACTCAATCGGCGGCTCGACGAGAAGTTCGGCTTCGAGGGGGTGATCGGCTCGAGTCCGCAGATGCTCGCGCTCATCGAGCGAATGAAGCGGATCGCCCCGACCGACGCCACCGTGCTGATCCAGGGGGAGACCGGCACCGGCAAGGAGCTCGTCGCGCAGGCCGTGCATCAAAACAGCCCGCGGAAGAGCAAGCCGTTCGTGGCCCTCAACTGCGCCGCGCTCAGCGAGAACATCCTCGAGAGCGAGCTCTTCGGCCACGTCCGCGGCGCCTTCACCGACGCCTCCAGCGACCGGGTGGGAAAGTTCGAGTATGCCAACGGCGGGACGCTGTTCCTCGACGAGGTCGGCGACATGCCGATGGCCACGCAGATCAAGCTGCTGAGGGTGCTCGAGTCGGGCGAGATCACCCGTGTCGGCTCCAACACGCCGGTGCGGGTGAACGTCCGGATCCTCTCGGCCACCAACCGCAATCTGGAAGATGCGATCGCCTCCGGAGCCTTCCGCAGCGACCTCTACCACCGGCTCAAGGTGGTGACGATCGCCATTCCCCCGCTTCGCGATCGGGCCGGAGACATCCCGCTCCTCATCGAGCATTTCCTCAAGCAGTTCTCGCGGCGGCACGGCAAGAGCATCAAGGGCCTGTCGCTTCCCGCCCGCGTCAAGCTTGGCTCTTATGCCTGGCCCGGGAACGTCCGGCAGCTCCGGAACGTGATCGAGAGCATGGTCGTGGTCGACTGTGACGAGATGCTCGACGTCGACGACCTGCCGATCGAGCTCGATCCCGACTCGCCCGTGGCCGCCGCCTCGACCGCGGACGTCGACATGTCGACCGGGCTCTCGGCCCTCGTCGGTCGCCCGCTCGAGGAGATCGAGAAGGTGTTCATCGCCGAGACGCTCAAGCTGACCGGCGGCAACCGTGAGCAGGCGGCCGATCTCCTTGGCATCGGCGAGCGGACCTTGTATCGAAAGATCAAGGAATACCAGCTCAGCTGAGCCACCGACCGCATGGGACGCATCCATCAACTCCCGATGTCGGTCGTGAACCGCATCGCCGCCGGCGAGGTGGTGGAGCGGCCCGCGAGCGTCGTCAAGGAACTGCTCGAGAACGCTCTCGACGCCTCGCCCGCGCGGATCGACGTCGCCCTCGACCAGGGCGGCATCGCGCTGGTCCGCGTGGTCGACGACGGGGGCGGCATCGAGGCCGACGACCTGCCGCTGGCGGTGACGGCCCACGCGACGAGCAAGCTGCGGGTCGCCGAGGATCTGGAGCGGATCGGCACGCTCGGCTTTCGAGGCGAGGCGCTGGCGAGCATCGCGGAAGTGTCGCGGCTCGTGATCCGCTCGCGGACGCCCGCGGGCACGGGGGCGACGATCACCGTGGATGGCGGCCGCGCCGGCGAGGTGCGGCCCGACGGCTGCGCCGTCGGCACCACCGTCGAGTTTCATCAACTCTTTGGGAATGTACCCGCGAGACGGTCGTTCCTCCGGGCGCCGCAGACCGAATGGTCGCATGCCTCGGAGGCCTTCGTCCGCACGGCGCTGGCCCATCCGGCCGTGGCCTTCAGCCTCGTCCACAACGGCCGGCGGGTGCACGACTTGCCGGCGACCCAGTCGTGGCGCGATCGGATCGCGGGGCTGTTCGGTGCCGAGGTGGCCGGCAGGCTGATCGAGGTCGAGGCCGACGACGGCGAGGTGTCGGTGCACGGGTTCGTAGGGCGTCCCGAGGACGACGTGGCCAGCGGCCGGCTGCAGCACCTCTTCGTCGGCGGCCGGCCGTTTCGCGATCGGTCGATTCTCCACGCCGTGCAGGAGGCCTATCGGGGACTATTGCTCTCGGGACGGCAGCCGATTGCGTTTCTCGCCTTTGACCTGCCGCCCGACGCCGTGGATGTGAACGTCCATCCCGCCAAGATGGAGGTGCGGTTTCGCGAGCCGTCACGGCTCTACCGCCTCGTGCTCTCCGCCCTCCGCACGAAGTTCCTGGCTGCAAACGTCACCACGCGGCTCGAGCCCCCGCGGCCGCCCGTCGCCAGCCTGCCCGAGTTCGAGCCGTTCGCGCCGGAGGGCCACGGCAGTCGCGACATCGGTGCCGAGCGGATCGCGGCGGCTCCGCGAACGCTCTGGCCCGTCGAGGCGGCGGGCGATGAGCAGTGGAATGCCCCGCCGCCCGCCGGCCAGGCGAACGCCCGCACGAACACCGGCGCTGCCGCCTGGGAGATCGACGACGCCTCACGGCCAGGGGCGGGCGAGGAACTCGCCGTGCAGATGCACGATCGCTACATCGTGGTGGAAACGGCAGCCGGCATCGAGGTGATCGACCAGCACGCGCTCCACGAGCGGCTTTTGTACGAGAAGTTCAAGGCTGCGGTGGAATCGGGCGGCCTGGAGGTGCAGCCGCTGCTCGTGCCCGAGAAGGTCGACCTCGCGCCGGCGGAGTTGGAACTCGTCCACGACCATGCGGACACGCTCGAGCGGGCCGGCATGCGGATCGAGCCGTTCGGCGGCAGCACTGTCATCGTGACCTCGAAGCCGGCGCTCGCCGGCGACACGCCCGCCGCCGCGATCGTCCACGAGGTGCTCGACCGGCTCTCCGCCACGGCGGCTTCGGGCGGCGGCACCAGCATGCTGGTGGACGAGGTGCTCCACGGCCTCGCTTGCCGGGCTGCGATCAAGGCGGGCGACCGGCTCTCGCCAGCGGAGGTCGCCGCCCTGGTGCGGGATCGACGGATCGTTCCCGAGGCCCACCACTGCCCGCACGGCCGGCCCACCTCGCTGACGCTCTCGCGTCAGGATCTCGACCGCCAGTTCCGACGCACCTGACACCCCCGACCATCATGCCTAAGACTTCCCCGCCCGAGGACCAGCGATGATCTGCGTGAGCATCGGCCGCGGCCGCCACCGGCACATGATCGCCGAGCACAAACACCTGGTGGAGAACGGCGTCCGCCTCGTCGAACTTCGGCTCGACTACATCCAGGGCGAGGTGCAGATCAGGCGGCTGCTCCGCGACCGCCCGTGTCCCGTGATCGTGACCTGTCGGCGGAAGAGCGACGGCGGCCGATGGGAGCATTCGGAGGAAGCCCGGCGGACGCTGCTGCGGACGGCGATTGTCGAAGGAGCCGACTACATCGACCTCGAGGACGACATCGCCGCGGGTGTCCCGCGGTATGGGGCGACAAAGCGGATCGTCAGCCATCACGACTTCCAGAAGACTCCCGCCGACCTGACCCTACTGCACAAGCGGCTGTCTTCGATGGACGCCGATGTCGTCAAGATCGCGGGCATGGCGAACCATCCCACCGACAACCTGCGGATCCTGCAGATGGTGCACGCCAGCAAGCTGCCGACCGTCGGCATCGGCATGGGCGACATCGGCGTTCCGACCCGAATCCTCGGCGGCCGATTCGGCGCCCCCTTCACCTTCGCCACGTTCAACGACGACCGCGTGCTCGCTCCCGGCCAGATCGGCTGGCGTCAGATGCGGGAGATGTATCGCTACGAATCGATCACGCCGGCGACGAAGATCTATGGCGTGGTCGCCGATCCGGTGGCCCACAGCCTCTCGCCCGTGGTCCACAACGCCGCGTTGGCTGCCGCCGGGATCGACGCGGTCTACATTCCCTTTCGAGTGCCGGCGGAGCAGCTCGACGAGTTTCTCTCCGCCGCCTCGCGGTGGCCGCTGGCTGGATTGAGCGTGACGATCCCGCACAAAGAGGCCGTCCTGAAGCATACGGCCCATACGGACGATCTCGTGAAGTCGATCGGCGCCGCCAACACGCTCTCGTTCGCCGCCGATGGGATCACCGCGGCAAACACCGACGCAATCGCCGCCGTGGAGAGTCTCGCGGCGGCCCTGCAGGGAGACGAGCAGGCGAAGCCGGAAGGAATCGGCCTGAAGACCGCCCTCGTGCTTGGAGCGGGCGGAGCCGCGCGGGCCGTGGCCTTCGGTCTCAAGAAGAAGGGTGTCGAGGTGACGGTGACCTCCCGCACCGGCGAACGCGCCAAAAAGATCGCGGCCGAGGTGGGCTGCAAGTCGACGGAATGGACCGCCCGGCACCGGATGCCCTACGACTGCGTCGTCAACGCCACGCCGGTGGGAATGCACCCCAACGTGGACGAGAGCCCCTACGACAAGGAGCATCTCCGGCCATACATGGTCGTATTCGACACCGTCTACAATCCCGAGAACACGCTGCTCGTCAAGGAGGCACGGAGCGCGGGATGCCGCACCGTGACCGGCGTGGAGATGTTCGTGCGGCAGGCGGCGATCCAGTATCGCATCTGGCACGGCGCGGAACCGCCGCCCCAGGTGATGCGCGAGGCGCTCAAGCGGGCCACGGCATCGGCCAAACAACCGTCGTGAGCGGCTCGGCGGCCGCGGGTGGTGGAGGGAAGGCGATGACGCGGCTGACACTCATCGGCTATCGCGGCTGCGGCAAATCGACCGTGGCGGCGCTGCTGGCGCCGCGACTTGGCGTTTCCGCGGTCGATGCCGACGACGTCGTCGAGCGGCGGGCGGGAGTCTCGATCGCCGCGCTGATCGCCGACCGCGGGGAGGCAGCCTTCCGCGACCTCGAATCGGCCATCCTCGCCGACCTGCTCGCCGGCCCGCCGCTGATCCTCGCCACGGGTGGGGGCGTGGTGCTCCGCGAGGCCAACCGGCAGCTGCTTCGCGACCGCGGTCGGCCCGTGGTTTGGCTCGACGCCGCCGCCGACGTGGTGCGAACGCGACTGGCCGGCGATCCCACGACCGCCCTGCGACGGCCGGGGCTGTCGGGCGTCGATCCGCTTGCGGAAGTCGCCGCCACGCTGGCGACCCGCGAGCCGCTCTACCGCTCGACCGCCGACGTGCGATTCGACGCCGGAAGCGGTTCACCGGAGCAGATCGTGGAGCGGATCGTCGAGTGGCTGGCCGACTGGAAAGGCTCCCTCACGACGTCACCGGAGCATTCGTCATGACACCCGAGGCGATGCCCGTGCCCGATTCAATCAGCCTTGTCGGGTCGCTGCTCGCGGTGGCCGCCGGGCTCGCCGGCGGGCGGCTGCTCGTCACGGGAGTGGGGCGGTTGATCGAGCCGGGTATCGCGGCAGGCTCGCGGGCCATGCTCTGGACGCCCGTGATCGCCGCCGCCGCTGCGCTCGCCCTCTGGTGGTGGGAGGTGCTCTGTCGCGGTCTCGTCCCCGACGGAGTCGACGTCTCGTTCGCGCCGCTGGCGACGCGATGCGGCCTGCATGGGATCCTGTTCCTCTTGCTCGCCGCCGCCACGTGGATCGATCTCAGGCACCGCGTGATCCCCGATGCGATCACCGTGCCGGGAGTGCTCGCCGGTCTCGCCGCGATGGCCGCCGTACCCGACGGTCTCCTGCCGGTGGTCCGGGAGGTGCCCCGCTCGTTCGCATTGCCCCTCCGCGAGGCCGACGTGCTCGGCTTCGCCGGTCCGCTGCGCGGGGCTTGGCCGTCGTGGCTGGAACCGGCGCCCGATGTCGTGGGGCTGGCCGTCGCGGCGGTCGTGTTCGTCGTCTGGTGGCTCGTGGGCACGGAGCCGGGGTACGCCGGCGAGAAATCGGAACCATGGTGGCGGCGGCTACTCGAACCGCGACCGCTCGTCGCGATCGCCGGCGCGGGGATCGTGGTGGCGGCGTGGTTGGCGGGCGGTCTCCACTGGCGGGGCCTGGGGTCGGCGCTCGGCGGGCTCGCCGTCGCCGCGGGGATGGTCTGGCTGACCCGCGCCGGTGCGTCGCGGGCGCTGGGACGAGAGGCGATGGGGCTTGGCGACGTCACGCTGATGGCGATGGTCGGCGCGTGGCTCGGCTGGCAGCCCTGCGTGCTCGCCTGCTTCCTGGCGGTCTTCATCGGCCTGGCCCATGGCATCGCGCAGCTCGTGCTCCACAGCGAGGCCGAACTTCCCTTCGGCCCGAGCCTCTGCCTCGGCGCCGCGGTGGTGGTGGTGGGCTGGCGGCCGATCTGGGGTCGGTGTGAGCCGTTCTTCGAGCGGCCGCTCGAGATGGCGGCGGTGGTGGCCGCTGTGATCTCCCTGACGGCGGTGACCCTCTGGGCATGGCATCGGCTGAGGCCGATTTCCGGGGGCTGACGGCCTGCCTGCCGGGCTTGCCGCCCCCGCCCCGGCCTCCTACGATCCCGCCCCCTCGGAGGCCGTTCCCGTGATGCCGTCGCGCGCCCAGTTCGTGCCGCTCGTCGCCGCGCTCGTTGCGGCGACCGCGTGCGGCTGCGCGAGCAACCCGTTCAAGAAGCAGGCGGTGCCGCCTCCGAGTCTCGAGCCACCGCCGGGCGTCGCCGCACCGGCCCACACGATGCCGCAGGTGTCGTCGTCATCGTTGCCGCCGTCCTACGCCGACGTCGATGGCCGGCAACTCGAGGCGGCTCTCGTGCGAAACCGCCAGGAATCGCAGGTGATGCAGGACGAGATCGCGGCGCTTCGAGACCAGCTCGCGAGCACCTCGTCGCAGCTCGCCCAGGCGCGGGCCGCCGGCCTGCCGCCGGGCGCGGACAAGCCGCCGCGGGTCGGCAACGACGGCGGCGTGCCGGCCACCCCAGTCGTCATGCAGTCGGCGATGACGCAGCTCAAGCTCCCGGAACTGCAGCCGCGCTTCGACGGCGCGGTGATCCGAGTCGACATCCCAGCCGACCGGCTGTTCGATGGCGGCACCGCCAACCTCCTGCCCGAGGGGGCGGCCGTCCTCACGCAGGTCTCGGCCGAACTGGAGCGGGTCTATCCTGGCCACTTCATCGGCATCGAGGGGCACGTCGACACGGAGCCCCTGCAGAACGCCTCGTGGGCGTCGCCCCATCAGCTCACCGCCGCCCGGTCGGCGGCCGTCTTCGACTTCCTCACGACGCGGACGGCGATGCACGAGAGCCAGCTCTTCCTCGTGGCCCACGGTGCGAATCATCCGCTCGTCTCCAATGCCACGGCGGCGGGGCGCTCACGGAACCGGCGGGTCGAACTGGTGATCTACCCCGACCGCGCCGCGGTCGACATCGCCGCGAAGTGACCCGCCGGCTTCCGGTTGCTACACTCCGCCGCATGGTGACGATCGTCGACTACGGCAGCGGCAACCTGCGAAGCGTGCAGAAGGCGTTCGAGAAGCTCGGCGTGGCGGCCCGTATCACCGACGATCCTCAGGTGGTGGCCGAAGCGGAGCGGGTGGTCCTGCCCGGTGTCGGTGCCTTCGGCGACGCGATGCGGGCGCTTCGCGAGCGCGGGCTCGTCGAGCCGATCGTGGACCACGTCCGTGCCGAGAAGCCGTTCTTTGGTATTTGCATGGGCCTGCAGCTGCTCTTTGAAACCGGCCTGGAGGGTGGACGGCACGAGGGACTCGGGCTGCTCCATGGGGAGGTGGTGCGGTTCGACCTGCCCGCCGGGATGAAGGTGCCCCACATGGGCTGGAACACCGTTTGTTGGCGCGGTGCCGCGGCGCCCGTCGAGGGCGACGGCTGGTACTACTTCGTCCACTCCTATCACGCGCGGCCGCGGGACGCGTCGGTGGTGGCCGCGGTCACCGACTACGGCGGCGAGTTCGTCTCGGCGGTGTCGCGGGGGCGGCTGTTCGCCACGCAGTTTCATCCCGAGAAGAGCCAGGCCATCGGGCTGCGGCTGCTTTCCTCGTTCATCGGCCGCGGTTGACCCCTACCCTCCTGCGGAAGCCTTCGATGGAACTCTGGCCGGCGATCGATCTGCGTGGCGGCAACTGCGTGCGGCTCCTTCAGGGCGACTATGCGAAGGAGACGGTCTTCGGGAGCGATCCCGTGGCGATGGTCTCGCGATTTCTTTCGGGCGGTGCGCGGAGGCTCCACATCGTCGATCTCGACGGTGCCAAGCTAGGCTCGGCCGTTCAGGCCGACCTCGTCCGTCGCATGGCCGCGGCCGCAGGCATCCCCTGCCAGATCGGTGGCGGCATCCGCACGGTCGAGACGGCGAAGGCCTATCTCGACGCGGGGCTCGCCCGCGTGATTCTCGGGAGCGTGGCGGTCGAGGATCCCGGCTTGCTCGAGCGACTCGCCGTCGCCCATCCCGGCCGGATCGTCCTCGGTCTCGATGCTCGCGATGGCCGGGTGGCCACCCGGGGCTGGATCGACACGAGCCCGCTTCTGGCGGTCGATGTCGCGCGGCGGCATGCCGACCTGCCGCTGGCGGGGATCGTGGTCACCGACATCGCGACCGACGGCACGCTCGCCGGGCCCAATGTCGCGGCGCTCGAAGAGATGCTCACGGTTGCGACGGCGCCGGTGATCGCGTCCGGCGGCATCGCCACGCTCGACGACATCCGCCGGGTGGCGGCGATCGGCTGTACCGGCTGCATCGTGGGGCGGGCACTCTACGACGATGCGTTTACCCTGCCCGACGCGCTCATCGCCGCCGGCGATGAGCCGCACGCTCGAAACCCGTAGCCGCAGGTTGGTAACCGGCGGTTCCAGTTCGGCACAGGTTGCCAACCTGTGCTACGCGAGGGCGGTGTGTCGATCCGGAGCCGCAGGTTGGTAACCTGCGGTGCTCGTGGATCGGCGTCGAGCGAACGTGCAGGTTGCCAACCAGTACCCACGTGGCCGGTCGCCCCGGCCGGAGCGGCATGAGCCCCGGGCGGGCTCGGCCGCACATCCTTCCAGGGTTTCCCCGGCGCGGCCTGGAACCGGGTTTTTCAGCCTGATACGCCGGGAACCCTCAACATCCGGGGCCGGCCGGGCCGACCGTACGGGTGACTCGTTTGCCGGGCCCGGTTTCCCGCCTCTACCATCGAATCTCATGGCCACCGACGTGCGGATCAAGGAGCAGTTGCCCGAGCTGACGCGGCGGATCGTCGAGACGTACCAGGAGGTACCGACGATCCACTATCTCGGCCACTGCCCGCTGCCGAACTACGAGTCGATCATCTCCGTCTGCGAGGACCTCAAGGAGATTCTCTACCCGGGCTACCGGCGGCGCGAGAACCTCCACCTCGGCAACGTCACCTACCACGTCGGCGACCTGATCGACGGCCTGCACGACAAACTCACCACGCAGATCGGCCGGGCGCTGCGGCACAGCGTGTCCGCCCAGCGGACCGCTGCCGAGCAGGGCGTCGAGTTGCCGGTCGCGTCGGAGGCTGCGAAGCACTGCACCGAGGACGGTGACTTCGAGGCCCTCGGGCAGGCGAAGGCGGTCGAGTTTCTCGAACGCATCCCCGACGTCCGGCGCATCCTGGCGACCGACGTTCAGGCGGCGTTCGACGGCGACCCCGCCGTGCGGACGCTCGACGAGATCATCTTCTGCTATCCCGGCCTCGAGGCAGTGACGATCCACCGACTCGCCCACCTGCTCCACCGGCTCGAGGTGCCGCTCATCCCGCGGATGATGGCGGAGTGGTCGCA
>Ga0315901_10008098_pt1 | contig 12266 bp, 10 predicted proteins | sample LakEriMetagenome_10_FD_203761 | JGI IMG/M metagenome (GOLD analysis project Ga0315901, IMG submission 203761) | Freshwater fungal communities from buoy surface, Lake Erie, Ohio, United States - Buoy 2 MA116 | ecosystem: Environmental > Aquatic > Freshwater > Lake | place: USA: Lake Erie, Ohio...
TCACGGCGCGATCGCGCTTGCATCCGGCAATCCGCTGCTGGCCCGCACCGCCACTCAGCATGCGCACCATGTGCGTCGCGTGATGTCGGCCGTGCTGCGTCACGACGATCCCCCCGCGGTCTGGGACGACCATGAAGCGATCGCCGACGCGATCGCAGCCGGGCAGGCCGACCGGGTCTCGACGCTGGTGGCCACCCATCACGAGCGGGCCGGCCGCGATCTTGCCGGCATCCTGACGCAGCTTCCGACCATTTCCCGAGGAGAACCGGCATGAGACTCACCCGCGAGCAGATCGAACGCTTCGATCGCGACGGTTATCTTTTCTTTCCGGGCCTTTTCTCGCCCGAGGAGATCGGCACCCTGTCGGCCGCCGTGCCCGAGATCTATGCCCGGCGGGAGGCCTACAACATTCGCGAGAAAGGCAGCGATGCCGTGCGCACCAACTTCGGCGCGCACCTGTACAGCCGCCCCTTTGCCAGGCTGGCTCGTCACCCGCGCATGGTCGCGCCGGTCCAGGATCTGTTTGGCGAAGCGGTGTACATGCACCAGTTCAAGATCAATGGCAAGATGGCCTTCGAAGGCGACGTCTGGCAGTGGCACCAGGACTACGGCACCTGGCTGAATGACGACATGATGCCCGAGGCACGCGCGATGAATGTCGCGATCTTCCTCGACGATGTCGATGCCTTCAACGGCCCGCTGATGTTCATCCCGGGCAGCCACAAGCGCGGCGTGATCGATGCCCGGCACGACCTCACGACCACCAGCTACCCGCTCTGGACGGTCGACAACGCGCTGATCAGCCAGCTGGTCGAGCGGGCCGGCGGCCGCAACGGCGGCATCGTCAGCCCGCAGGGCCCTGCCGGCTCGATGATCCTGTTCCACGGCTGTCTGGTGCATGCATCCTCGAGCAATCTGTCTCCGTGGAACCGCGTCAGCGTGTATCTCAGCCTGTGTGCCGTCTCCAATCACATTCGCCGCTTCCGTCGGCCCGAGTACATCGCGCACCGGGTGTTCACCCCGATCGAGTGCCTGCCCGACGACTGTCTGATGCGCGACTACCCGGTTGATCTGCCCTGGGAACACGGTCTGCCGGCGAGTGCGCTGCAGACCAGCGACGAGCCGATCGATGTCGCCAGGCTGGCCGCATGAACCTGCACGCGAAGTTGCGCCAGCGCGAGGCGCAGGGCCGGCCGGTGCGCGTCGGGCTGATCGGTGCCGGCAAGTTCGGTTCGATGTATCTCGCGCAGATCCCGCGCACGCCTGGCGTCCACCTGGCCGCGATCGCCGACCTGTCACCGGACGCGGCCCGGGCGAACCTTGCGCGGGTGGGCTGGGCGGCCGAACGCTGCGCTGCCTCGAGCATCGACGCCGCGTTGGCCACTGGCACCACGCACATCGGTGAGGACTGGCAGGCGCTGGTGCGTCATCCTGCCCTCGATGTGATCGTCGAGTGCACCGGTCACCCGATCGCCGCGGTCGATCACTGTCTCGAGGCCTTCGCGCACGGCAAGCATGTGGTCAACGTGACCGTCGAAGCCGACGCCTTCTGTGGCCCGCTGCTCGCCCGTCGCGCCGAGGAGGCCGGTGTCGTGTATTCGCTGGCCTTCGGCGATCAGCCGGCGCTGATCTGCGAGCTGGTCGACTGGGCGCGCACCTGCGGCTTCCCGGTGGTCGCGGCCGGGCGCGGACACAAGTGGCTGCCCCACTTCTGCGAATCGACCCCGGAGACCGTCTGGGGTTACTACGGCCTGACGCCCGAGCAGGCGGTGCGAGGGGGGCTCAATCCCAAGATGTTCAACAGCTTTCTCGATGGCTCGAAACCCTCGATCGAGAGCACCGCCGTCAGCAACGCCACCGGACTGGCGGTACCCGCCGACGGTCTGCGCTACCCGCCAGCCAGTGTCGAGGACATCCCCTTCGTCACCCGTCCGATCGCCGAGGGCGGGGTGCTCGAGCGCAAGGGCATGGTCGAAGTGATCTCATCGCTCGAGGCCGACGGGCGCCGCATCCCCTATGACATCCGGATGGGCGTGTGGGTCACGGTCGAAGGCGAGACCGAGTACATCCGCAACTGTTTCGAGGAATACAACGCCCACACCGACCCCAGCCGGCGCTATTTCACGCTCTACAAGCGCTGGCACCTGATCGGACTCGAGGTGGGTCTCAGTGTGGCGAGCGTGGCGCTGCGCGGCGAGCCCACAGGGGTGCCGGTCGCCTGGCATGCCGATGTGGTGGCCACGGCCAAGCGCGATCTCGCGGTCGGCGAGATGCTCGACGGCGAGGGGGGCTTCACGGTGTGGGGAAAGCTGCTGCCGGCGGCCACCTCGGTGCGCCTCGGCGGTCTGCCGCTCGGTCTGGCCCATGACGTGAAGGTGGTACGCCCGGTGCGCAAGGGGCAGAGCCTGACCTGGGCCGATGTCGCGATGGACACCGGCACCCGCGCCTTTCGGTTGCGGCGCGAGATGGAATCGCGCTTCGCTCCCGGCTGAGGCGGATCGGCCACGGAACGATCCCGTGGGGCGACGGGACGCCCCACGGCTTGCGACACCTGCCGCGCTGGAGGGTTTCGGTGGCGCCGACCATCCTGCCGGGCTCAGCCGTCATCAGGACGGCGGTGTCGCGCAACCGGCGACCATCGGGCGGTCGTGTCTGATGCCTTGTCTCGCGCGTGGCAGGCAGCCGTTTGGCGGCATCGCGGTGATCAGCGGGCGCGCCCGGTATGTCGCGGCGGCTTTCGCCCTCAGGCGCGCCTGCCGAGCACCAGCAGGTTGCACAGCCCGCTGCTGACGCTGTAGACCAGCGAGCCGAGCACGGCCCACCAGAAGCCCTCGACCCAGAAACCCTCGAGAACATAGGCGGCGAGCTGGAAGATCAGCCCGTTGATGATCAGCGCGAAGAGACCCAGCGTGAGGATGGTGACCGGCAACGTGAGCAGCAGCAGCACGGGCCGGATCAGCAGATTGAGCAGACCGAGCACCGCGGCGGCCAGAAGCGCGTGGCCGATGCCGTCGATGCGCACTCCGGGCACCAGCCAAGCAACACCGAGCAGGCAGAGCGCGTGGATGGCCCAGGCGAGCAGCAGGCGCACGGCAGCGCGCTACTTGACCATCAGCACCGGTACCTTGGAGAGCTCCATCACGCGCTGCGCGACCGAGCCCATCAGCAGATCCTTGAGGGCCGAGCGACCCTTGGATCCCAGGATGACCATGTCGAACTTGCCCTCCGAGGCTGCGGCGGCGATCTCGGGACCGACATGGCCCGTGCGAATGATCATGTCGTGGCGCACGCCGGCCTTGTCGAGCGCCTTGCGGGCTTCCGCGAGGTCGGCCTCGGACAGATCGCGCAGGTAGTCGTCGACGGCCTTGCGCCCGACGAAGCGCTGCGCATGCCGCAGCGCGGTGGCATCGTGGACGCTGATCAGCGTGACGGTGGTCTCGGACTTGAGGTCGGCCGCGAGGCGTGCGGCATGGCGCACCGCACGCAGGGCGTTCTTCGAGCCATCGGTGGCGAGAAGGATCTTCATGGTGAGGGCCGCGCGTTCAGGCAGCCGCCTGTGGCGGCAGCAGTTTCTGAAGTTCGCCGGACTGGTACATCTCGGCCAGGATGTCGGAACCGCCGACGAACTCGCCGTTCACGTAGAGCTGCGGGATCGTGGGCCAGTTGGCGTAGTCCTTGATGGCCTGGCGCACTTCGTCATCGTCGAGCACATTGACCGTCACGAGGTTGCGGATGCCGCAGGCCTTCAGGATCTGCACGGCACGACCGGAAAAGCCGCACTGCGGGAACTGGGCCGTGCCTTTCATGAACAGCACCACCGGGTTGTCGGTGACGGTCTTCTGGATGAACTCCCTGGCTTCCATGGGTGGCTCCGTAAGGGCGGGATGCAAAAGATCCATTCTAGGGCAGGAAGTAGCCTGCGTCCCGCGAACCCGGGCAGGCATGGTTTTCCCGCTGGCCCAGGCTGATGCGATCCTTGCCCTGGTCGTCGGGCAGCGTGACAACCTTGCACAAGCCGGCGGCCTGCAGCAGTGCGCGCACCGCCTGGCCCTGTGTCCAGCCGTGCTCGAGCAGCAGCCAGCCCCCCGTCTCGAGATGCGCGGCAGCCCCGGCAGCGATGGTGCGCAGATCGGTCATCCCGTCGGGGTCGGCCACCAGCGCCTCGCGAGGCTCGAAGCGCAGGTCGGATGCCAGATGGGGGTCGTCGGCCGCCAGATAGGGTGGGTTGGCGATCGCCAGGGCTACCCGTTCGCCGGGGACCAGGGCGCTCCACCACGCGCCCGCACGCCAGTCGATGGCGGAGGCGCCGCGGGGCAGCAGGGTCTGCGCGTTGTGCCGGGCGGTTGCGAGGGCGGCGGCCGAGCGGTCGGTGGCGATCACCCGCAGATCGGGCCGAGCGATCGCGATCGCGATCGCGATCGCGCCGCTGCCGGTGCCGAGGTCGACCACCCGCGCGCCGTGGGCTGCCCTTGCCAGCGCCTCGGCCACCAGCCCTTCGGTTTCGGGTCGCGGGATCAGCACCGATGCGTCGACCGCGAAGCGCAGGCCGCGGAACTCCCGCACCCCGAGCAGGTAGGCGAGCGGCTCGCCCTCGCGGCGACGCGCGGCGAGGGCCGCGAAGCGCTGCGCCACCGCGGACGGTGCCGGCTCGTCGCCATGCGCGATCAGCCACTCGCGCGAGCGTTCGGCGGCGTGCGCGAGTAACGCCCTGGCCTCGCGGCGGGGCAGGTCCGAGGCGGCGATCAGGGCATCGAAGGCGAGGGCACTCACGGCGCTCACGGCGAGGCGGGCGACCCGAGGGGCTCAGGCCGCGTCGGCGAGCGCAGCGAGCTGCTCGGCCTGGTGCGCGGTGGCCAGCGCGGTCAGGACCTCGTCGAGCTCCCCCTCCATCACCCGCTCGAGCTTGTAGAGCGTGAGGTTGATCCGGTGGTCGGTGAGCCTGCCCTGCGGGAAGTTGTAGGTCCGGATGCGCTCGGACCGGTCGCCCGAGCCGATCAGCGACTTGCGCTGCGCCGCCTCGCGAGCCTGCGCCTCGCGCTGCTGGCGGTCGCGCAGCCGGGTCGCGAGCACCTTCATCGCCCGATCGCGGTTGCGGTGCTGCGAGCGGTCGTCCTGGCATTCGACCACCAGTCCGGTGGGCAGGTGGGTGATGCGCACCGCCGACTCGGTCTTGTTGACGTGCTGCCCGCCGGCGCCCGAGGCGCGAAAGACATCGATGCGCAACTCCTCGGGGGGAATCGCGATGTCGACGAGGTCGTCGGCTTCGGCCATCACGGCGACCGTGCAGGCGGAGGTGTGGATGCGGCCCTGCGCCTCGGTCTCGGGCACCCGCTGCACGCGGTGGCCGCCGGACTCGAACTTGAGCCGCGACCAGGCGCCGTCGCCGGCGATGCGCACGATCACCTCGCGCCAGCCGCCGAGCTCCGAGGCACTCTCGGACATCAGCTCGGTCTGCCAGCCCTGCCGCTCGGCGTAGCGCAGGTACATGCGCAGCAGGTCGCCGGCGAAGAGAGCCGATTCGTCGCCGCCCGTGCCGGCACGGATCTCGAGGATCACGTTGCGCTCGTCGTTGGGGTCGCGTGGCAGCAGCAGGCGCTGCAGTGCCTGTTCCTCGCGCTCGGTCCGGTCGGCAGCCGCCTGCGCCTCCTCGTCGGCGAAGGCGCGCAGCTCGGGGTCGGCGCGCATCGCCTGCGCCGCGTCGAGATCGGCGCAGGCCTGTTTCCAGGCGCCCAGGTGTTCGACCACCTGCGCGAGTTCGGCGTGCTCGCGGTTCAGGCGTCGCAGCGCGTCGAGGTCGCGCGCGGCGTCCTCGCCGGCGAGCAGCAGGTTCACTTCGGCAAGGCGCTGCTCGAGGCTCTCGAGCCTGGCCAGCAGGGAGGCTTTCATGGCGAAGACGGCTGAGACAGCCCGCAAGCATAGCGGAGCGTTCGCCCGGCGGTGCCGGGGCGACGCTGCGCTGCCGGGTCAGTCGTGTCCGGGGACCAGACGATCGATCAGGCGCACGACCGAGGCGTGGTCATCGCCGGGGCGCTGGAGCATGGCGGTGGGGGCGTGCAGGAACTTGCTGGTGAGCCCGCGCGACAGCGCCTCGAGAACCGCCTCGGGATCGTCGCCGCGCGCGAGCATGCGGCGCGCGCGCTCGAGTTCGACGGTGCGCAGCGCCTCGCCGCGCGCGTGGAGCGCGCGGATGGCGGGTACCGCCTGACGCGCGCTCAGCCACTGCATGAAGGCGTCGACCCGGGTCTCGATGATGGCCTCGGCCTGCGCGACCGCGGCGCGCCGGTTCTCGGCGCCACTCTGGACCACCTTGCCGAGATCGTCGACGGTATACAGAAAGACATCATCGAGCCGGGCGACCTCGGCCTCGATGTCGCGCGGCACGGCGAGATCGACCATGAACATCGGGCGGCGACGGCGGGCGCGGCTGGCGCGCTCGACCATGCCCAGGCCGATGATCGGCAGCGCACTGGCGGTGCACGACACGACGATGTCGAAGTGCTCGAGCCGCTCGGGCAGCTCGCTCAGGCGCAGGGTGCCGCCACCGAACTGACGGGCGAGCTTTTCGCCCCGCTCCTCGGTGCGGTTGGCCACGACCAGCGCCTTGGGGTGCTGCGCCGCGAAGTGGGTGGCGCAGAGCTCGATCATCTCGCCAGCGCCCACGAAGAGCACGCGGGTTTCGCGCAGGTCTTCGAAGATGCGCCGCGCCAGCCGCACTGCGGCGGCAGCCATCGAGACCGAATGCGCGCCGATCTCGGTGGTGGAGCGAACCTCCTTGGCCACCGCGAAGGAACGCTGGAAGAGCTGGTGCAGGTGGGTGCCGAGGGCTCCGGTATCCTGGGCCGCCCGCACCGCGTCCTTGAGCTGGCCGAGGATCTGCGGCTCGCCGATCACCATGGAGTCGAGGCCGGCGGCCACCCGGAAGGCGTGGCGAACCGCCTGGCCGTCGGGCAGCACATAGAGATGCGACTGCAACTGCCCCTGCGCGAGGCCCTGGCGTTGCGCCAGCCAGGCCGAGACCGCCGCGGCGATTTCGCCAGGCCGCGGGCTTGCCGCGTAGATTTCGGTGCGATTGCAGGTGGAGAGGATGGCGCCCTCGGGCAGCAGCCCGCTGAGGCTCGAGCGCAGATCGGCCAGCGCCTGGCGCAGACCCTCGCCCGGAAAGGACACGCGCTCACGCACCGCGACGGGCGCGGTGGTGTGGTTGAGGCCGAGGGCGATCAGATTCATGGACAGCGAAATTGTAACGACAAGTTGACGCTTTGGGAACCTCTGGGCGGTGTCAAACCGGCTCAGCCCTGCTGCGCGCCGAGGAACAGCCGGTAGGCCGGGTGTTCGGTGGCGTCCTCGTGGGCGTAGCCCAGGCCTGCCAGGAAAGCCCGGAAGGCACGCTTGTCGCCCGGCGGTACCTGAATGCCGACCAGGATCCGGCCGTAGTCGGCGCCGTGGTTGCGATAGTGGAACAGCGAGATGTTCCAGGCGGGACTCATGCTGGAGAGAAACTTCATCAGCGCGCCGGGCCGCTCGGGGAACTCGAAGCGGTAGAGCCGTTCGTCGCGCGCCAGCGGCGAGTGGCCGCCCACCAGATGGCGCAGGTGCAGCTTGGCGAGTTCGTCGTCGCTCAGGTCGAGGGTGTCGAAGCCGGCGCCACGAAGATCGTCGGCGATCTGCGCGGCCTCGGCGCGCCGCTGGATCTGGATGCCGACGAAGACATGGGCCTTGCTCGCGTCGGCGATCCGGTAATTGAACTCGGTGACGTTGCGCGGGCCCACCGCTTCGCAGAAGCGCCGGAAGCTGCCGCGCTCCTCGGGGATGGTGACCGCGAACACCGCTTCGCGCTGCTCGCCGATCTCGGCGCGCTCGGACACGAAGCGCAGGCGGTCGAAGTTCATGTTGGCGCCGCAGGCGATCGCCACCAGCGTGCGCCCGGTGGCGCCCTCGCGCTCGACCCAGGCCTTGGCCCCGGCGATCGCCATCGCACCGGCCGGCTCGAGGATCGAGCGGGTGTCCTGGAACACATCCTTGATCGCAGCGCAGAGCTGGTCGGTATCGACCAGCACGATCTCGTCGACCAGCTCGCGGCAGATCCGGAAGGTTTCCTCGCCGACCTTCTTGACGGCGGTGCCGTCGGAAAACAGGCCGACATCGGCGAGCTCGACCCGACGGCCCGCCTTGAGCGAGCGGGCCATCGCATCGGAGTCGGCGGCCTGGACGCCCACGATGCGGATTTCGGGGCGCAGCTGCTTCACGTAGGCGGCCACACCCGCGATCAGCCCGCCGCCGCCGATGGCGACGAAGATCGCGTCGATCGGCCCCGGGTGCTGGCGCAGGATTTCCATGGCGATCGTGCCCTGGCCGGCGATGACGTCGGGGTCGTCGAAGGGATGGACGAAGGTGAGTTCCTGGTCGCGCTGCAGCTCGAGCGCGCGCGCGAAGGCGTCGCTGTAGCTGTCGCCGTGGAGCACCACCTCGGCGCCGCGGCCGCGCACCGCGTCGACCTTGACCTGCGGCGTGGTGACCGGCATCACGATCACGGCGCGGCAGCCCAGCCGGCTGGCGGCCAGAGCGACGCCCTGCGCGTGATTCCCCGCCGAGGCGGCGATCACCCCGCGTGCGAGCTGCTCGGCCGACAGGTGCGCCATCTTGTTGTAGGCGCCGCGCAGCTTGAAGGAGAAGACCTCCTGCATGTCCTCGCGCTTGAGCAGCAGGCGGTTGCCCAGCCGCGCCGAGAGCAGCTGGGCAGGCTCGAGCGGGCTTTCGCGGGCGACGTCGTAGACGCGCGCGGTGAGGATGCGCTTCAGGTAGGCGGCGAACATCCCGGTATGTTAATGGACACGCGAGGGCCCGCCCCGTCGGCTGCGCTAGACTGCCGCGCCCGCTGCCGACGCGCGTGATTGCCCGCGGGTGCGCGCCGGGCCATGCAGGCGCCTTCGAGCCATGGAATCGCTCATCCACAGCCTCATCGACTGGTTTTCCCTGCCGCGCAACGGACTCGGCTCGGTATTCCTGGTCGCCTTCGCCTCGGCCACGCTGCTGCCGATGGGCTCCGAGCCCGCGGTCTTTGCCTATGCCAAGCTCAACCCCGAGCAGTTCTGGCTGGTGGTCGCGGTGGCCACGGTCGGCAACACGCTGGGTGGCGCGGTCAACTGGTGGATGGGTCGTGGCGCAAGCGCGGCGATTGCCACCGGCCGCAACCACCGGCTGCTGCGCTGGTTCGAGCGCCTGGGGCCGCCGGCGCTCGTGGTGTCCTTCCTGCCGGTGGTGGGCGACCCGATGTGCGCGCTCGCCGGCTGGCTGAGGCTGCCGTTCTGGCGCTGCATCGGCTGGATAGCCCTCGGGCGCGTGCTGCGCTACACGCTGATGACCTCGCTGCTGCTCGGGGTGCCCGATGGCTGGTGGCGCGGCCTTGGCAGGCTGATCGGTTTCTGAGCGCCGTGCGGATTCCCGCGTGTATCGCCGGCCTACGGCGATGGCACCGCGATGCCGGCGCTAGACTACGCTTTTAGGGGAGATGCCCCCATGAATGCTCCATTGCCGCTGACCGCCCTGCGAGCCGACGCCGATGCGCCGGTTCGCCTGCGCGAGATCCCCTACAACTACACCTCCTTCAGCGATCGCGAGATCGTCACCCGGCTGCTCGGCGACGACGCCTGGGCCCTGCTCGACGAACTGCGAACCGAGCGTCGTACCGGTCGTTCGGCGCGCATGCTCTTCGAGGTGCTCGGCGACATCTGGGTGGTGCGCCGCAACCCCTACCTGCAGGACGACCTGATCGACAACCCGCGTCGGCGCCGCGCGCTGGTCGAGGCCCTGCGCCATCGCCTGCACGAGATCGAGCGCCGTCGCGTCCGCGACCTCGGCGACAACCCCGAGTCGGTCGCCGTCGCGCGCGCCGCCCGCGTGCAGCGGCTGGTGTCGATGGCCGGCGTGGCCGTGGAGGCCTTCGAGCGCGAGTTCACCGAAACCGACCGGCTGCGCCGGCGGGCGCTGCGCCTGCTCGCCCGCTTCACCCATCGCGACAACATCCGCTTCGACGGCATGTCGCGGGTGTCGCACGTGACCGATGCCACCGACTGGCGGGTCGAGTATCCCTTCGTCGTGCTGATTCCCGACAGCGAGGCCGAGATGGCTCCGCTGGTATCGGCCTGCATCGAACTCGGTCTCACGATCATCCCGCGCGGTGGCGGCACCGGCTACACCGGTGGCGCGATTCCGCTCACCGCGTTCTCGGCGGTGATCAACACCGAGAAGCTCGAGCGTCTCGGCGCGGTCGAGCGGGTTGCGCTGCCCGGCGTCGACGGTCTCGTACCCACGGTGTTTTCCGAGGCGGGGGTGGTCACCAAGCGCGTCACCGAGGCGGCCGAGCGCGCCGGTCTGGTGTTCGCGGTCGACCCCACCTCGCTCGAGGCCTCGTGCATTGGCGGCAACATCGCGATGAATGCCGGCGGCAAGAAGGCGGTGCTCTGGGGCACCGCGCTCGACAACCTCGCCTGGTGGCGGATGGTCGATCCCGACGGCAACTGGCTCGAGGTCACGCGCCTGGGCCACAATCTCGGCAAGATCCACGAGGTCGACGCCGCGCGCTTCGAGCTGCGCTGGTTTGCGCCCGGGCAGCTCGGCGCCGACGGCAGCATGCGCGGCGCCCCGCTGCGCGCCGAGACCCTCGAGATCCCCGGTCGCACCTTCCGCAAGGTGGGACTGGGCAAGGATGTCACCGACAAGTTCCTGGCCGGGTTGCCCGGCGTGCAGAAAGAAGGCTGTGACGGGCTGATCACCTCGGCCCGCTGGGTGCTGCACCGCATGCCCGCGCATGTGCGCACGGTCTGCCTCGAGTTCTTCGGCCAGCCGCGCGAGGCGGTGCCCTCGATCGTCGAGATCAAGCGCTATCTCGACGGGCTCGGCGGAGCGGCGCTCGCGCAGGCGGGCGCCTCGCCGGTGCTGCTCGCCGGTCTCGAGCACCTCGACGAGCGTTACCTGCGCGCCGTCGGCTACGCGACGAAATCGCGTCGCGGCGGCCTGCCCAAGATGGTGCTGATCGGTGACATCGTCGGCGACGACGACGCGGCGGTGGCGCGTGCCGCCTCCGAGGTGGTCCGCATCGCCAACAGCCGGTCCGGCGAGGGCTTCACCGCGGTCTCGGCCGAGGCCCGAAAGACCTTCTGGGCCGACCGTTCCCGCACCGCCGCGATCGCCCGTCACACCAACGCCTTCAAGATCAACGAGGACGTCGTCATCCCGCTCGAGCGCATGGGCGAGTACACCGACGGCATCGAGCGCATCAATATCGAGCTGTCCACCCGCAACAAGCTGCGGCTGCTCGATGAGCTCGACCAGCTGCTCGGCGAGCCCGGCGTCCGCAGTGGCCTCGAGGATGCCGACGCCGGCAAGGCGGCCACCGACGAACTCGTCGGCGAGCGTCTGCGTCAGGCTGCCGAGCTGATCGCCCTGACCCGCGTGCGCTGGCAGTTCCTGCTCGAGCAGATCGACACCCCGCTTGCGAGCTTGCGCGAAGCGCTGCCGGCGGTGGGTCTGGGGGCGCATCAGCCCGAGGCCGACGCCTGCCTGGCGGTGGAGCCGCGAGCCACGCTCTTCACCCTGCTTCAGGACCGCAGCATCCGCGTCTCCTGGAAGCGCGAGGTGCGCGAGCCGCTCGCCCGCATCCTGCAGGGCCAGGCGCTGGCGGCACTGCTGCGCCGCTGCGACGACACCCATCGGCGCGTGTTGCGCAGCCGGGTCTTCGTCGCGCTGCACATGCACGCCGGCGACGGCAATGTGCACACCAACCTGCCGGTGAACTCCGACGACTACGGCATGCTCAAGGAGGCCGAGGCCGCGGTCGCGCGCATCATGGCGCTGGCACGCAGCCTCGACGGCGTGATCTCCGGCGAGCACGGCATCGGCATCACCAAGCTGGAGTTCCTGTCGGAGGACGAGCTCGGGCCCTTCCGCGACTACAAGCAGCGCATCGACCCCGAAGGCCGCTTCAACCGCGGCAAGCTGCTCGCCGGCGGCGACCTGCGCAATGCCTACACGCCGAGCTTCGGGCTGATGGGGGCCGAGTCGCTGATCCTGCAGGCCTCCGACATCGGCGCGATCGCCGACTCGGTCAAGAACTGCCTGCGCTGCGGCAAGTGCAAGCCGGTGTGCGCCACCCACGTGCCCGGCGCCAACCTGCTCTACTCGCCGCGTAACAAGATCCTCGCCACCTCGCTGCTGATCGAGGCCTTCCTCTACGAGGAGCAGACCCGGCGCGGCGTCTCCATCCGGCA
>Ga0315901_10008104_pt1 | contig 12261 bp, 2 predicted proteins | sample LakEriMetagenome_10_FD_203761 | JGI IMG/M metagenome (GOLD analysis project Ga0315901, IMG submission 203761) | Freshwater fungal communities from buoy surface, Lake Erie, Ohio, United States - Buoy 2 MA116 | ecosystem: Environmental > Aquatic > Freshwater > Lake | place: USA: Lake Erie, Ohio...
TTCCGAACTTGAACAAGCATTCTACTCCCGAGCAGTGCGCGCCCGCATGCCCACCCCCGACGCCGCGACCGGCCTTCGGCGGGCCCGGGGGATGCGCTGTGATAGAACCCGGAAAGCCTGTCACCCCTCGAACCCGGCCCGCCATGTCCGCCCTGAACGATCTGCCCGTACCCGCACCCCAGGCGGACAGCGGCTTCATCCGCATCCGCGGTGCCCGCCAGAACAACCTGAAGAACCTGGACCTCGACATCCCCACCCGGGAACTGGTGGTGGTGACTGGCGTGTCGGGTTCCGGCAAAAGCTCACTGGTCTTCGACACGCTCTATGCCGAGGGCCAGCGCCGCTACGTCGAGACCTTCTCGGCCTACGCCCGGCAGTTTCTCGACCGGATGGACAAGCCGCGCGTGGACCGCATCGAAGGCGTGCCGCCGGCCATCGCCATCGACCAGACCAACCCGGTGCGCACCTCGCGCTCGACGGTCGGCACGATGACCGAGCTCAACGACCACCTGAAGCTGCTGTTCGCCCGGGCCGCCACCCTGCACTGCCGCTGCTGCGCGCGGCCGGTGCGGCGCGACGACACCGGCTCGGTGCAGGGATCCCTGCGGGCGCGGGCGCAGGCAGCCGGTGACCCTCGTCTGGTGATCGGCTTCCCGGTATCCGTGCCGGCGAATTTCGGCGACCATGAAGTGCAGCGGCATCTGCTGGCGCAGGGCTACACCCGGGTGCATGCGCGCCAAGACGGCGACCCGCCGGTGCTCACCGTGGTGCAGGATCGCCTGCGCGCCGGCAGCGCCGACAGCGCGCGGCTGGCCGAAGCGATCGAGACCGCGTTCCGGCACGGGCATGGCCGACTCTCGGTGCACGCGCTCGCCGACGACGGCAGCGACCGCGAGGTCTGGCGCTTCTCGCAGGGCCTCCACTGCGCCGAGTGCGACATCGCCTACGCCGAGCCCACGCCAAGCCTGTTCTCCTTCAATTCGCCGCTGGGTGCCTGCGAGGCCTGCCGCGGCTTCGGTCGCGTGATCGGCATCGATCTCGGCCTCGTGATCCCCGACGAGGGCAAGACCCTCGCCGAAGGTGCGGTGAAGCCCTGGCAGACCGCGAGCTTCAAGGAGTGCCAGCAGGACCTGCGCAAGTTCGCGGCGCGCGCCGGGGTGCCGATGGACGTGCCGTGGCGGCAGCTCGGTGACGCCCACCGTCGCTGGGTGATCGAGGGCGGCAGCGAGTGGACCGGCAAGTGGCAGAGCCAGTGGTACGGCGTGAACCGCTTCTTCGCCTGGCTCGAGAGCAAGGCCTACAAGATGCACATCCGGGTGCTGCTCTCGAAGTACCGCTCCTACGCCCCCTGCGGGCAATGCCGCGGGGCGCGGCTCAAGCCCGACGCGCTGCTCTGGCGGGTGGGGTCGGTGCCGATGCAGCCCGAGGCCTTTCTGCCCGCGGGGGCGCGCTGGACCGCAGCGCAGCGGGCGGAGCTCCCCGGCCGTTCGATCCACGACCTGATGCTGATGCCGATCGATGCCGTCCGCGACTTCTTCGCGGAACTGCGCGGCGAGACGGGCGGCGCCCGGCAGGAAGCCCTCGAGATGCTGCTGGTTGAGCTGCGCGCCCGCCTCGCCTACCTGTGCGAGGTCGGGCTGGGCTATCTCACGCTCGATCGCCAGTCGCGCACGCTGTCCGGCGGCGAGGTTCAGCGCATCAACCTCACGACCGCGCTCGGCACCTCGCTCGTCAACACGCTGTTCGTGCTCGACGAGCCGAGCATCGGCCTGCACCCGCGCGACATGAACCGGGTGATCGCGGTGATGCGCCGGCTGCGCGATGCCGGCAACTCGCTGGTCGTGGTCGAGCACGACCCGCAGGTGATGTTCGCCGCCGACCGGATGCTCGACATCGGGCCAGGACCCGGCGAGCGCGGCGGCGAGATCGTCTACTGGGGTGCGCCGGCGGGATTGCGCGAGGCCGGCACCCTGACCGGCGATTACCTTGCCGGGCGCCGCCGCGTCGACGCGACACGCCCGCAACCGGTGCTGCCCGCCACGCCACGGCTGGTGCTCGAGGGCGCGCGCGAACACAACCTGCGCGACCTGTCGATCGAGATCCCGCTGCAGCGCCTGGTCTGCGTGACCGGCGTGTCGGGCAGCGGCAAGTCCACGCTGGTGCAGAACGTGCTGCTGCCGGCGCTGCTCAAGGCCAAGGGGCGCCCGACCGAGGCGCCCGGCGCGCACGACCGGCTGCTCGGCGACGACTGGCTGGCCGACGTGGTTTTCGTCGACCAGTCGCCGATCGGCAAGACCGCGCGCTCCAATCCGGTGAGCTACGTCGGCGCCTTTGATGCGATCCGCAAGCGCTTCGCCGCCGCGCCGCTCGCGCGCGAGCGCGGCTACACCGCCGGCACCTTCAGCTTCAACAGCGGCGAGGGGCGCTGCGCCAGTTGCGGGGGCAACGGTTTCGAGCATGTCGAGATGCAGTTCCTGTCCGACGTCTACCTGCGCTGCCCGGACTGTGACGGCAGGCGCTACCGGGCCGAAACCCTCGAGGTGACGCTGCCCGGTCGCGCCGGCGGCGGCGCGTTGTCGATCGCCGACGTCCTCGAGCTCACGGTGAGTCAGGCGCTCGCCCGCTTCGCCGACGACCCCGAGATCCGCACCAAGCTGCAGCCGCTGGCGGATGTCGGCCTGGACTACCTGCGCCTGGGCCAGCCGGTGCCCACCCTCTCGGGCGGCGAGTCGCAGCGGCTCAAGCTCGCCGGCTTCCTCGCCGAGGCGGCCAGCCAGGGACTGACCCGCGAGACCGGCGGCGGCTTCGCGCGCGCCGGCCGCAAGGGCACCCTCTTCCTGTTCGACGAACCGACCACCGGACTGCACTTCGAGGACGTGGCCCGACTGCTGCGTGCGCTGCGCAAGCTGCTCGCTGCCGGACACTCGCTGGTGGTGGTCGAGCACAACCTCGACCTGATCGGCGCGGCCGACTGGGTGATCGACCTCGGACCCGAAGGCGGCGACCGAGGCGGGCGCGTCGTGGCCACGGCCACGCCCGCCGATCTCGCCATGAATCCCGACTCGCACACCGGGCAGGCACTGGCGGCCTATGCGCGCGAGATGGCGATGCGTTCGACCCCCGGGGCCGCGGAGCCCGGTCCGGCACGCGCCACGCGGGCCGCGGCGCCAGTCGAGGCCGAGGGCATGCCACTCGCCTCGGCGCTGCGCGAACGTGGCCGCCAGTCGATCTTCGTGCACAAGGCGCGCGAGCACAACCTGAAAGGCATCGACGTCGAGATCCCGCGTGATCAGCTGACCGTGATCACCGGGGTCTCGGGCTCCGGCAAGTCCACCCTCGCCTTCGACGTGGTGTTCGGCGAGGGTCAGCGCCGCTACCTCGAATCGCTGAATGCCTACGCCCGCCAGTTCGTGCAGCCGGCCAGCCGCCCCGACGTCGATGGCGTGTTCGGCATCCCGCCCACGGTGGCGATCGAGCAGCGCACCAGCCGCGGCGGTCGCAAGAGCACCGTGGCCACGCTGACCGAGATCTATCACTTCCTGCGGCTGCTCTACGTCAAGCTCGGCAGCCAGCACTGCCCGCGCTGCGACGTGCCGATCGAGCCGCAGTCCTTCGACGCCATCGCCGCACGGCTGATGACCGACTACCGCGACCGCCACATCGGCCTGCTCGCGCCGCTGGTCGTCAGCCGCAAGGGCGTCTACACCGATCTCGCCAAGTGGGCCAAGGCGCGCGGCCACAGCCACCTGCGCGTCGACGGGCGCTTCCTGCCGACCGAGCGATTCCCGCGTATCGACCGCTTCATCGAACACGACATCGAGCTGCCGGTCGCCGCGTTGCACGTGCGCGCCAACGACGAAGCCGGCCTGCGCGCGGCGCTCGCGGCGGCGCTGGAGGCCGGCAAGGGTCTGGTGATGGTCGCCGAGCCCCTCGACGAGCTCCACGCGGCAAGCGAGCGCGGCGACGTCGAGGCCTGGGAGGCGGCGAGCGCGGCGCTCCGGACCCGGCTGTTCTCGACGAAGCGGGCCTGCGCCTCCTGTGGCACCAGCTTCGCCGAGCTGGATCCGCGGCTGTTCTCCTTCAACTCGCGCCTGGGGTGGTGCGCACACTGCATCGGCACCGGCGTGACGCTGCCCTATGTGCCGAAAGTCGATGAGAAAAACCGCGCCAACGAGGACGCCACCAGCGAATCGATCGGCCATCTCGCCGAGCGACTGGCCGATGCGCAGGCCCGTGAAGCGGCCGGCGCCGAGGGCGGCGATGGCGACGACGAAACTGCCCTGAGCCCCTGCGCGCCCTGCGGCGGCCAGCGGCTGAATCCGACCGCACTCGCGGTGCGGCTGCACGGGCTGTCAATCGCCAGCCTGACCGCGATGGCGGTGGGCGAGTGCGCCGCCTGGCTGCGACAGGCGAACTTCCATGGCCGTCAGGCCGAGATCGCCCGGGATCTCCTCGCCGAGATCGACGCCCGGCTGCGCTTCCTCGGCGAGGTCGGCCTCGGCTATCTGTCGCTGGATCGGGCAGCGCCCACGCTGTCGGGCGGCGAGGCGCAGCGCATCCGGCTCGCCGCCCAGCTCGGCTCGAACCTGCAGGGTGTGTGCTACGTGCTCGACGAGCCGACGATCGGCCTGCACCCGCAGGACAACCAGGTGCTGCTCGACACGCTGGAGGCGCTGCGCGACAAGGGCAACACCCTGCTGGTGGTCGAGCATGACGAGGACACGATCCGGCGCGCCGATCATGTGATCGACATCGGTCCCGGCGCAGGTCGACTGGGCGGGCGCGTGATCGCAGCCGGACGCCATGACAGCCTCGCGGCCTATCCCGAGAGCCTGACCGGCCGATTCCTGGCCAACCCGCTCGCCCATCCGCTGGTGGCCGCGCGGCCACCGGTCGAGGCGGGTGGCGACTGGTTGCGCCTGGAGGGTGCGACGCTGCACAACCTGTGCGACATCGATGTCGCGCTGCCGCTGGGCAGGCTGAGCGTGATCACCGGGGTCTCGGGGTCGGGCAAATCCACGCTCGCCCGCGATCTGCTGCTCGCCGGCGTGGCCGCGCGGGTGCGGGCCAGGCAGCTGCGCCGCCCTGCGCCGACGACGGCAGGGCTACGCGCGCTGCGCGGCTGGGAGCCGATCAGCCGGGTGCTCGAGGTCGACCAGACACCGATCGGCAAGACCCCGCGCTCCTGCCCGGCGACCTATGTCGGTTTCTGGGACGCCATCCGGCGCAGCTTCGCCGACACCGCCGAGGCGCGGCTGCGCGGCTACGGTCCCGGGCGCTTCAGCTTCAACACCGCGGGCGGGCGCTGCGGCAGCTGCGACGGCCAGGGCGTGCAGACCATCGAGATGAGCTTCCTGCCCGACGTGAAGGTGCTGTGCGAGGTCTGCGGCGGCCGCCGCTTCAACCGCGAGACCGACGAGATCCGGCTGCGCGAGCGCAGCATCGGTGACGTGCTCGCGATGAGCGTCGACGAGGCCGTGGATTTCTTCGCCTCGCAGCCGGCGATCCATCATCCGCTGCGGCTGCTGCAGGATGTCGGGCTCGGCTATCTGACGCTCGGCCAACCCAGCCCGACGCTGTCGGGCGGCGAGGCTCAGCGCCTGAAGCTCGTCACCGAACTCGCGAAGGTGCGGTTGCGCGGCGAGGGCGGCGAGGACGACCCCCGGGTGCTGCGCGCGCGGGAGAAGGCGCTTGCGCAAGGCCGCATCCTGCCGCCGCCGCCGCACACGCTGTACGTGCTCGACGAGCCGACCGTCGGGCTGCACATGGCCGACGTCGAGAAGCTCATCCGCGTGCTGCACCGGCTGGTGGAGGCCGGCAACACCCTGGTGGTGGTCGAACACCATCTCGACATCTGGGCGGAAGCCGACTGGCTGATCGATCTCGGGCCGGGTGGAGGCACCGGCGGTGGCCGCGTGGTCGACGCCGGGCCGCCCTCGCAGGTGGTCGCGCGCGCCCGCGGCGCCACTGCGGCAGCCCTCGGGAACTTCCTGACACGCGGTACGCCGGGCGAAGCCGGGCTCACCGCCTGAGCCCGGCGCCCGGCATCCTCGGGGCTCCACCGCTGTCGCAGACCGTCACCGCGTATCACCCGTGTCAGCCGCCTCGTCCTGCGCCCCGGGCTCACGCCTGATCGTCGTTCACGGCAACCGGCCCGAGGCCCTGCGCGACCTGCTGGTCGGCTTCATGGCCGATCACCCGCTGCCCCCGCTCCAGCCCGAGGTCGTGCTGGTGCAGAGCAACGGCATCGGCCAGTGGCTGCGACTGGCGCTGGCAGCCCCCCGTCGGCCGAGCGACGGGGGCGCGCCGGGCCTGGGCATCGCCGCCGGGCTCGAGTTCGTGCTGCCGGCCCGCTTCCTGTGGCGGGCCTACCGGGCCGTCCTCGGACCGCAGGCGGTGCCGGAGCGCTCGCCCTTCGACCGCGAGGCGCTGGTCTGGCGCCTGATGCGGCTGCTGCCCGAGCTGCTGGCTCAGCCCGACTTCCTCCCCCTGCGGCATTTCCTGCAGGGCGACCGCGATCTGCGCCGGCGTTATCAGCTCGCCCAGCGTCTGGCCGACCTCTTCGACCAGTACCAGGTCTACCGGGCCGACTGGCTGGCCGACTGGCGCGACGGCCGCGACATCCTGCGCGATGGTGGCGGCCGGTCTGCCGCCCTGCCGGCCGAGCAGGGCTGGCAGCCGGCGCTGTGGCGGGCATTGCTTGCCGACGTGGGTCCGCAGGCGGCCGGCAGCCACCGCGCCGCGGTCCACGAGGCCTTCCTGCGACGCACTCAGGGTCCCGGCAACGAGGCTCGGCCCGTTGGTCTGCCGCCGCGGGTGCTGGTGTTCGGCATCTCCAGCCTGCCCGAGCAGACCATGCAGGCGCTCGCGGCCATCGCCCGCTGGAGCGAGGTGATCCTCACCGTCCACAATCCCTGCCGGCACCACTGGGCCGACATCGTCGAGGGCCGCGAACTGCTGCGGGCGCAACGGCACCGCCAGAGTCGCCGCCCGGGATTTCCCGTCACGCTCGCCGACGACATGCTGCATCTGCACGCCCACCCGCTCCTCGCCGCCTGGGGGCGACAGGGACGCGACTTCATCGAGCTGCTCGATCGCTTCGATGCTCAGGCCGGCGAGGCGGCCGAAGCCCGGGCGCCGAGTTGGCAGGGGATGCGCCTGGACCTCTTCGAATCCCCGGGCGATGGGACCCTGCTGCGCCAGATCCAGGACGACATGCTCGATCTGCGCCCCCTGGCCGAGTCGGCCTCGCGGTGGCCCGACATCGATCCCGGCAGCGACGGGTCCCTGCGCTTTCACGTCGCCCACAGCCCGCTGCGCGAGGTCGAGATCCTGCACGACCAGCTGCTCGACCTGTTCGACCGCTGGCCCGACCTGCAGCCGCGCGACGTGATCGTGATGGTCCCCGAGATCGATGCCTACGCCCCGCTGGTGGACGCGGTGTTCGGTCTGCATCCCCGGGGCGACCCGCGGCGCATCCCCTTCAGCCTGGCCGACCGCGCCAGCCGCGGCATCGACCCGCTGGCGAGGGCACTCGAGCACCTGCTCGCCCTGCCGCATGCGCGCAGCCCGGTGAGCGAGGTGCTCGACCTCCTCGAGGTGCCGGCGGTGCGTGAGCGATTCGGGATCACCGCCGACGACGTGCCCACGCTGGCCCGCTGGATCCGCCAGGCCAACATCCGATGGGGGCTGCACGGGGGGCAGCGCGCGGCGCTCGGGCTGGGTGAAACCGATGAGCAGGCTCCGCTCCACAGCTGGCGATTCGGGCTGCGCCGGCTGCTGCTGGGCTACGCCAGCGGCGAGGCGCCCGCATGGCAGGGCATCGAACCCTGCGCCGAAGCCGGTGGCCTGGAGGCCGCGGCGCTGGGGCCGCTGGCGCGGCTGGTCGAGGCGCTCGAACTCAGCTGGGACGCGCTGCGCCTGCCGGCCGATGTGGCCGCCTGGTGCGCACGCTTCGAGAGTCTGCTCAGCCGCTGGTTCGTGCCCGCCGACACCGACGACGCGCTGACGCTCGAGCGGCTGCGTACCGGACTCCAGACCTGGCTGAACGACAGCGAAGAGGCAGGTCTGACCGACGAACTGCCGCTGTCGGTGGCTGCCGAGCACTGGCTGGCCCAGCTCGACACCCGCGGCCTCGGTCAGCGCTTCCTCGCGGGCACCGTGACCTTCGCCACGCTCATGCCCATGCGCGCGATCCCCTTTCGCGTGGTGTGCCTGCTCGGCATGAATGACGATGCCTACCCCCGCCCGCGCGCGCCGGCCGACTTCGATCTCATCGCCGGTCGTTACCGACCCGGCGACCGCTCCCGCCGGGAGGATGACCGCTATCTGTTCCTGGAAGCGCTGCTGGCGGCGCGCGACCGCCTGCATGTCTCGTGGGTCGGCCGCAGCGCGCGCGACAACCGGGAGCGGCCACCCTCGGTGCTCGTCGGACAGCTGCGCGAGCATATCGCCTGCGGCTGGCGGCTCGCCGGTGCGCTCCCGCATACCTCGGGCCGTCCCCATGCCGGCGAGCAGCTGCTGGCGGCGCTCACGCAGGAACACCCGCTGCAGCCCTTCAACCCGCGCTACTTTCCCGCCAACGGCGATGACCCGGTCTGGTTCAGCTACGCGCGCGAATGGCGTCCGGATGACACGGGGCCGGCGTCCGGCGCTGCGGCCCCGCACGCCGCCGCGGTGTCGGCGTCCCATGGCGCGGAGCCCGCGCTGCCAGCGCTGCCCGAGCGCGACGAGCCGCTGCGCCTGGTCGAGCTCACCGAGTTCCTTCGCGATCCGGTTCGCAACTTCTACCGCCAGCGGCTCGCCGTGGAGCTTTCCGACCCCGACAGGACCGACAACGATGACGAGCCCTTCGTCGTCGCGGGGTTGCCCGGCTGGGTACTGCGCGACGAGCTCATGCGCCTGCAAAGCCAGGCCCTGCGCGCTGGCCGTGATCCGGACGCCGCTCGCGCAGCTGCGCTGCAGGCCTGCGCGCGCCGCGGTGATCTGCCCGCAGGCGGGGTCGGCGAGATCGCCCTCGAGGACCTCGACAGCACCCTCGCATCGCTGCTGGCGCGCGAGCGCGAGGCGCTGGCCTGCTGGCCGCTCGCGCACCCGCAGGCGACCGTGCGGGTGGAGAACGGCGAGGCCCTGCCCCGGATCACGCTCGAAGACACCCTGGATGACATCCGCCTGTCGACCGACGGCCGCGCGGGCCGGATCGTCCTCGCGATCAGCCGACTGAAACCCGAGAAGGGCAGCTTCCGCTACGACACGCTGATCGCGCCCTGGCTCGGCCATCTGGCCGCGCAACTTGCCGTCGGCCCCACGACCACCGAGGTGCTGTGGCCCGAGGGATCGCTGCGACTGCCGCCAGTCGACCGGGAATGCGCTCAGGAACACCTGCAGCGCCTGCTGGCCGCCTGGCGCATCGGCATGCAGCGCCCCCTGCCGCTGGCGCTACGAAGCGCTTGCGTCTGGCTGCAGGTCCCTCAGCGGGCACCTGCGGAACACGACAAGGCACGCGAAGCCTACGAGGGCAAGCCCGGTCAGCGGGCCGACACCCTTCGTGGGTCCCCACCGGACCTGGCGCGCAACCCGGGCCTGCGACGCAGTTACCCCTCCTACCGGCAACTGGTGGCCAGCGGCGAGTTCGAGCGCCACGCGCGCGAGCTGCTCGGCCCGCTGGTGCAGGCGGTCAGGGAGGCGCTGGATGCCGGGAAGGCGGTGGCTGCTGCGGCCGACAAGACGGGGCCGAAGGCGGGAGGCCGGCGTGAGGCGGACGACACGCGAGGTCGCGCATGAGCGGAACCGATGCGCTGGACCCCCTGCGCTTTCCGCTGCACGGCAGCCAGCTGATCGAGGCGAGCGCCGGCACGGGCAAGACCTACACGATCGCCCTGCTCTACCTGCGGCTGGTGCTCGGCCACGGCGACGACAGGGTGCCCGGCCGCGAACGGATGCCCCCCGACATCCTCGTGGTCACCTTCACCGAGGCGGCCACGGACGAGCTGCGCGGACGCATTCGAAGCCGCCTGAGCGAGGCGGCCGCGCTGTTTCGCGGCGACCCGCAGACCCGCAGCGATCCCACGCTGCTCAGGCTGCGCGATGCCTTCGATCAGGCTCATCGGCCCGCGCTCGCGCAGCGTCTTCAGCGGGCCGCCGACTGGATGGACGAGGCCGCGATCGCCACCATCCATGCCTGGTGCCACCGCATGCTGCGCGAGCATGCCTTCGACAGCGGCAGCCTCTTCAGCCAGACCCTGCAGCCCGACCAGGCGGCCCTGCGCGCGCGGGCGCTGCGAGACTGGTGGCGTTGCCACATCACGCCGCTCCCAGCCGCGCTGGCGAGGCCGGCGCTCGCCGCTCTGAAGTCGCCGTCGGCGCTCGAGGACACGCTCGCCCGGACGCTCGCGGTGGCCGATCTGCTGCCCGACCCCGAAGCCCCCGCACAGCTGCTGGCGGCGCACGCGGCCGAACGCGAACGGGTGCTGGTCCCGCTGAAGGCGCAGTGGCGCGCGTGGATCGTGGAGCTGGGGGCACTGCTCGACGCGGCGAGCGAGGCGGGCCAGCTCGACGGTCGAAAGCTGCGCACCGGCTACTACCGATCCTGGCTCGAGAAGCTGGACGCCTGGGTAAACGCCCCCGCGATGATCGATCCGGAGCTCAGCGAGGCCTTCTACGACCGCCTCACACCGGAAGGCCTCGACGCGGCGCGATCGCGCAAGGCGCCCGCCGAGGGCCATGTGCACTTCCAGCGACTCTGCGCGCATCCGGCGATCACCGACGGCGGCCCCGCCCGGCTGCAGGCCACCGTCGCGGCCCTGCCCGCCGACGAGCCGGCGCTGCTGGCGCACGCGGCCCGCTGGGTACGGGCCCGCATGGCCGGCGTGAACGCCCTGCTGGCGCGGTTCGGCTTCGACGACCTCCTCACGCGTTTCGAAGCCGCCCTGCGCGGTCCGCGCGGCGATGCCCTCGCGGCGCGCATCCGCGAGCAGTTCCCGGTGGCGATGATCGACGAATTCCAGGACACCGATCCGGTGCAGTACGGCATCCTCGATGCCATCTACGCGGTCGCCCGCGCCGATCCCGCGACCAGCGTGATCCTGATCGGCGACCCCAAGCAGGCCATCTACGGCTTTCGCGGCGCCGACATCCACACCTACCTGCGGGCACGCGCGCACTGCGCGGGCCGGCTGCACACCCTCGACCGGAACTTCCGCAGCACCCCCGAGGCGGTGGCCGCAGTCAACCACCTGTTCGAAGGTGCCGAAGCCGGTCCGCTGGGCGCCTTCCGTTTCGGAAGCGGCGGCGACACGCCGCTGCCTTTCCGGCCGGCGCGCGCCCGGGGCCGCGACGACCAGCTCCTGATCGACGGCAGCCCGCCGGCCGGCCTCACGCTGTGCGCACTCGATGCCCTTGCGCAGAGCGACAAGCCCAGGCTCCTGACCGCGGGGCAGGCCCGGGGGCCGATAGCCGCCGCCTGCGCGCAGCGCATCGCCCGCCTGCTGGAGGCCGGGCGCACCGGGCGCGCCGTGCTGCGCAGCCCCGACGGCGAGCGACGGTTGCTGCCCGCCGACATCGCGGTGCTGGTCGGCCACCGCGGCGAAGCCGCCCTCGTCCGTGCCGCCCTCGCCCGGCTCGGCGTGCGCACGGTTTATCTCTCGGATCGGGACTCGGTCTACGATGGCGAGCAGGCCTGGGAACTGCAGTGCTGGCTCGAGGCCTGTGCCGAGCCCGCTGACGAACGCCGCCTGCGCGCCGCGCTGGCCACGCCCAGCCTCGGACTGAGCCTGGCCGAGCTGGCCGAACTCGGCACCGACGAGCAGGTCTGGGAGGCGCGGGTGCTGCAGTTCCGCGGCCTGCGCGAGGTCTGGCGCACCCAGGGCGTGCTGCCGATGCTGCGGCGGCTGCTGGCCGACTTCGGGGTGCCGGCGCGCCTGCTTTCCCCGCTTGCCGCCGACGACGGCCTGGGCGGGCTCGGCACGGTCTCCGGCGAGCGCCGGCTCACCGATCTCCTCCACCTGGCGGAGTTGATGCAGCAGGCCAGCGCCTGGCTCGACGGCGAGCAGGCGCTGATCCGCCATCTGGCGGCCGAGCGCGCCGGTGAACGCTCGGCCGCCGCCGCGCAGGCCGGGCCCTCGCAGGATGATCGACAGGTACGGCTCGAGAGCGATGCCGACCTGGTCACCGTGGTCACCGTGCACAAGTCCAAGGGACTCGAGTATCCCCTGGTGTTCCTGCCCTTCGCCGGCGAATGCCGCCCGATCGACCGTGGCGATC
>Ga0315901_10008105_pt1 | contig 12260 bp, 11 predicted proteins | sample LakEriMetagenome_10_FD_203761 | JGI IMG/M metagenome (GOLD analysis project Ga0315901, IMG submission 203761) | Freshwater fungal communities from buoy surface, Lake Erie, Ohio, United States - Buoy 2 MA116 | ecosystem: Environmental > Aquatic > Freshwater > Lake | place: USA: Lake Erie, Ohio...
GATCGATGGCCTCACGCAGCACATCGCACGAAAAGACCGCAACCGGGTCTTGGGTTCCATTTGATGGCAAATCGGGAAAGTCATCGGCTGTAATGCCATTGATGTTGTTCTCGTACCGCGCACACGTCAACTTGACGCTCTGTGAGGTCGGCTCAAGCTCAAGCGTGATGCGATCGTTAGGCAGGCTACTCACCAAGTCATTCAGCAACTTGGCCGGAATTGTCACAGCCCCCTCACGGTCGACCTTCGAGCCAATCCAACAGGTAATCGCCAGTTCAAGATTGGTGGCCGCCAACTTGAGACGCCCATTGTCTGTCGACAACAAAATATTTGACAACACGGGCAGGGTACTTTTACCGGCCACGGCGTGACCAACAATCGAAATACCCCGCTTGAGGTTCTCTTGCAGACAAGTGAGCTTCATCGCTGCGGCTCCTTTACACACAAATATATCTGACTAATTATACCATACCAGCTAGCGCGATATCATAGGTTGGCGCCATCTGTTGCCAATCAAAACGCAACGCCCATGCGCGCAATGCCTGCCGGTCAATCTGCCCATGACGGTGCAGCAAATGCACCAAGCCATCAGCAAGTGCTTCATCATCATCATACAAACAATCGGCATGATAATCACTCGGCAAGAGCTCCGGATACGTCAATCGACGTGGTAACAACGGCACAGCTCCAGCATATGCCGCCTCAATCACCGCAATCCCAAAAAACTCTTGAATCGCAGCACTCACCACAATATCCGCCTGATGTAATAACGTACAGTACCGTGCCATGTCCGGCACATAGCCCCAATGAATCGTATAATCGGCCAATTTTTGGCGGTATTCCTCAAACACCTCCGCCTGCTGATCCACGTACTCACCAAGTACAATCAGCCGCAGATCATGTCCTCGCGCAATCACCTCACTCACGGCCTGCAAAAAGACAAGCGGCTGCTTGTCGTAGTCCCATCGGCTGTTCCACAGAACAGTTGGTGCCCCCTTTTGGGCGGCTGGGGCATCAGCCGCATCAGTCACATCAAGGCGGTGTAAATCAATACCGGGGTATAACACACAACTCCGCACGGCCAAGTTTTCAACAAACGCTACCTCATGATAATCATGGAATCGCCGCGGCAAGCTCGGCAACGCCTTGAGCAGACTCTGGCGATGAAAGTCTGAATTAAAGCAAATCAAATCAGCCGCAACCATGCTGGTATAGTTCATCCACGGCCACGTCAAATCTAATTTGCGCCCTGCCGGCAACGGATACGTCAGCTGATTCTCGTGCATGTACAGCGCCACCGGCAACCCAGCAAACAACTGCCGCCCAACCCCAAGCAGCGTCGCTACATCGCACATGTCGGTGACCACTAACACATCAAACTGCTGGTACAACGGCACGTCACCAAATCGCTCACGCACCATGCGCACAAACGAGAGCGCCGCACCGCGCATGCGCCAGCGCCAGCCACCATCTTGGGGCAAGCCAATCACGGTTACCTGATGCGCACTATGGGCGGCATACCCAGTTGCAACTGCCTTATGTGACCCCGCATGAAAGGCATCAAGCCAGAGAATGCGCATCGTTACCTCTGCATCAACCAATACACAGCAACGCCGATAATCATCAGCCCCATCATCCACCACAAAATCGCCGGCACCTCAAATTCCTGCATTACCGGTGTCTCACGTTGATCTGATGCGGTGTCACCATGGAGCACCGGCGCATCGCTTTCGGCAACCTCAAAATCATCACGTGGCACCACAATCGGCATCGTGCCGGTCTCTTGGAGCGACGCCGGTGCCACCGCATGCGCTTGCGCCAACACACGCCAATCACCGGGTTGGCCACGCTGAGCATACCAAATGTTCAGCATGAGCATCAGCGGCCCAATCAGACCACCACACGCTTTGACTAACCATGTTTGTTCGTTCCGCGTCGGGCGCGGGCCATCCTCGCCGAGCACTGCCACGACTAGCTCATTCAACATGGCCACATCAACGGCGCGCATCGGCACCTCACGCCATGGATATGATGTATCAGCGGTTTTTGCAGCCGCAATACACCGCAACGTACCCGTACGAATCGCAGGGAGCAGCTCGGCCCACCATTGATGAATCGTGTCGGCGAGTTGCGGTGCATCGATATTATCAAATGCCAGGAGCGGCGGGTACTGCAACTCGGGCAACATCATCAACCAGCGACTCGGCTGCTGTTGGAACGCGGCAGCTACTGTGTTCCGCAATGCATCAATATCTGGGAATTCAGCCAAATCGATGTAGTACGCCCGCATCCCCGTTTGATCGAGCAGTACCGGCGCAGCCTCAACCACATGATAGAGCAGCGTTGAGCGGCCACTCCCAGACGGGCCAATCACCAAGGCCGGCGTACGACGCTCCATTGACTCGGTCAATTGTTGGATTTCGATCCAGCGTCCCACAAAAAAGCGTGGATTGCGTAACATTGTGGTCGGAAAAGGCATATATTTGCTCAAATCTGCTACGCCTTGCCCGTATAATACATTCAGGATGTATCCATGACGGAGAAGTACCGATGACTCTCAAGCCACCATCACAAACCGAAAAAAGCGTCACGACCTTCTTTTTTGCGCTCCTCGTCACGAGCGGCCTGATTTACACCTTGACCGTTCGTTTCCACTTTACGGTGCCGTGGTTTTTAGTCCCACTCGTCGCGCTCGCCTTCACTGGGTTTATGTATTGGCGCGCTCGCGTTCGCCGCGGTGCATCGCCAACAGATCACCAACCACCGCAAAACCAGTAGCTACACCACCGGCACCCGCACCAATAATCGTCACATCGCCGAGCAAATCAGTGGTATACGTCAGTGCGTTCGTCGCTCCGGCCGCACCAGCCAGCGGGTGTGTCACCGGCAAGCGCATCGGCTGCACACTCGCAGTCACACCAGTCGGGGTGCGCTTTACCTCGGCAATTAGCTTCCAGCGTTCACCAGCCGCCTGAGCTGATTTGACATCGGCGGCGCTAATCTTGGTGATACCCTTGGTGGCCACATCGGCGGGGCGCATGCCTGCGTTCATCAGCACATTCGCCAAAATCGCCGCCTTACCGGCCGCATCATGCCCCTCAACATCGCCGGTGGGGTCGGCCTCGGCATATCCCAGGCGTTGCGCCTCGGCCAAGGCATCCGCATAATCAAGCCCTTGTTCCATCTGCGTCAAAATAAAGTTGGTCGTACCGTTGACAATGCCACGCACCATCGACACATCACATCCTTGCAACGCTGCCCAACCAAGGCGCAATGACGGCGTACCCGCCATCACGGTCCCCTCGATCCCCAAGAACAAGCCTTTGCTTGCCGCCAAGGTGCGCAGTTCTTTGAGGTGCAAGGCAGCAGGGCCTTTGTTGGCGGTAATCACGTGCATTCCGCGCTCAAGTGCCTGACGGATGTGACTCGTGGCCGGCTCCGCCGTCATTAAATTGGTCGGCGTCAGCTCAACCATCACATCCGCAGTACGGGTGGCAATCATGGTTAAGGCATCATCGCTTACCGCTTGGGGCAACTCACGCAATGATGTGGCCTGTAACAGCGCCGCCGGATCGAGACCATTGGCGTCGTAGGCGCTGCCGCGACGTGCGGTCGCCACACCGACGATTTTGATTTCAGCACCGCTCTCGGTTTTGATGCGGGCGGCATGATCGCGCACAATCTGCACAAACCCTTGACCAGCTGCGCCCATCCCCACCAGCAACACACGGTATACTGTAGTCATCATTGTTCCTTTATTAGACACTTCATGATTGAACTAACACCACACAACCCGCACCCCATCCACCTTGCACATCCGTACGTGGTAGCAGCAGGAGCTCTCGGGTTTGGCATTCATACTGCATCTATCGTACACCAAATCGCACCAGCGGCGCTGATTACGCCGAGCATTACCCTGCATGGGCGGTCTCCTGATGGGCCGAACAAGCTGTTCGAACATCGGCATGGGATCATCTACGCCGAACCCTGGCATGATCCAGGTGTGCAATGGGTGGGGCGTCGTTGTACGCCAGTCTGGGCAGAATGGGAGATTCCAGTCATCGTATCCCTTGACGGCAACGATGCCGATGTCATCTCAGCAACCCGTGAGCTCGACCAAGTCGAGGGCATCGCCGGCTTTGAGGTCACCTTTGCCGTTGATCAACCTATCAATGACGACTTTATGACCAAATTACGCCGCGCAGCATCGCTCCCGCTCATCATCAAATTGCCGTTTGCCGATCCACATCTATTGATGCCCCTAGTGACATTGTGTGCACAACATCACATTGACGCACTCACCATCTCGGCACCACCACACGTCAACGGCGGGCGTATGCTAACCCCATCTTTGTTCCCGTTGACATTATACGCCTGCGAATACCTGAGCGCCCAAACAAGCATTCCCATCATGGCCTGTGGTGGCGTCAATGATCACAAACAAGCACAATCTGCGCTAGCCACAGGAGCAGTTGCAGTACAATTCGGCAGTGTCCTCTTGCGCAACCCACTCGCCTTCAAAGAATAATTCACTTTTCACTTTTCACTTTTCACTTTTCACTTTTCACTTTTCACTTTTCACTTCCTCACCGTCCCATTCCCTTGCACCACCCATTTATACGTCGTCAACTCGCGCAAGCCCATAGGCCCACGCACATGCAGTTTTTGTGTACTAATCGCAATCTCAGCCCCGAGCCCCAACTGACCACCATCATTAAAGCGCGTCGACGCATTCACCATCACTGCTGTTGCATCAACGCGACGCACAAATTCATCAATTGCAGCCTGATCCTGACTAATGATGACCTCGGTATGGCCACCATGATCAGCAATATGGTCAATCGCCTCATCAACGCCGTCAACCACATGGATTGTCGCAATCAATGCCATGTATTCGGTGTCGTAGTCTTCCGGGCCAAGTGGCACCAGATTAGCCGTCGGATGCGGATGTATCTGCATAATCGCCATTGCCTCGGCGTCGCAGCGCAATTCAACCTGATGCGCCGCCAACGCATCAACTACAATAGGCACCATCTTAGGCGCAGCGGCACGTTCAACCAAAACCACATCCAATGAGTTACACACGCTTGGGCGTTGCACACGACCATTTACCACGATATCGCGTACATACTGAGGATTTGCCGTGCCGTCAATGTAGGCATGCACAATACCAATACCACCGACAATTACTGGCATCGTGGCATTTTCCACACAAAAGCGATGCAGTGCGGCGCCACCGCGTGGAATCACCACATCGACATATTTATCAAGCTTGAGGAGTTGCTCCACCAACCCACGATCTGGGTCGGTAATCGCTTGCAGTGCATCCGCCGGCAAGCCAACATCGGCTAGGGCACGTTGGAGCAACTGTACAATCGCATTCGACGAGTGGACAATCTCTTTGCCGGCGCGCAAAACTGCCGCATTGCCTGACTTTAGACACAACGTGGCTACGTCGAACGTCACATTCGGGCGCGCCTCATAGACAACCGCCACGACGCCCAACGGCACACGTACTTTGTGCCAACGCAATCCGTTTGGCAATACACCCTGTTCAAAGACTTCGCCCACCGGGTCTGGTAACGAGATGACGGTCAAAATATCATTTGCAATCGCCGTCAGGCGCTGCGGATTCAACAACATGCGATCCTGCAACGAGGCGCGCAACCCCGCCGTTTGGGCATTTGCCATGTCAATCTGATTCGCTGCCAGAATGGTCGCCTGCTCAGTTGAGTCCTGCAATAACTCGGCAATTCGTTGAAGTGCACGGTTACGTTGCACCGTCGAGGCGTTGGCGATATGACGCGTCGCCTTACGGGCACGTTGTGCCATATCGAGCACATTGACGCTCATGATTCCCTCGTTTCTTCGCGGGCAACAAGTACCAAATCGTCACGGTGCACCGCTTCGGCACCATATTCATATCCCAGTACATCGGCAATTGCGGTAGAGCGCTTACCCATAATACGCCGCAAATCTGTTGCACTATATTGCGTTAAACCGCGTGCAATCTCACGTTCACCATGATAGATACGCACTGTCTGGCCACGATCAAACTCGCCATCCACCGCCACAATTCCAGCCGGTAGGAGACTTTTGCCTTGCTGAACCAGCGCACGAGCGGCACCATCATCCGTCACCACCCGACTATTACGGGCAGTCTCCGCCAAAATCCAGCGCTTGCGCCCCTCACGACTATTCACTGCCGCCGGGAACCGCGTGCCAATCAACTCACCTTGCACCACACGCACAATCACATCAGCGAGTGCCCCCGGTGCAATCACCACGTCGACGCCACTTTTGGTGGCCAAATCAGCCGCCTGAATCTTGGTAATCATGCCGCCAGTACCACGACTGCTGCCCGTACCACCAGCCAGTGCATAAATGGCCGGCGTAATTTCGTTCACTTCGGCGATCAAGGTTGCGTCAGGGTTCGAACGAGGATCTGCGGTATACAGACCATCAATATCCGTGGCAATCAACAACAAATCGGCATCGACAAGATTCGACACCAATGCAGACAAGTTATCGTTGTCACCGACTTTGATTTCGTCGACAGCAACAGCATCATTCTCGTTGATGATGGGCAATACGCCATGCGCAAAACACGTCAACAGCGTATTACGCGCATTCAGATAGCGATTACGATCGCTTAAATCAGCCTTGGTAAGGAGTGTCTGACCAACTGGCACCTCATACATCTCGAACATTTGCTGATAAAGATGCATAATGTAACTTTGGCCAACGGCAGCCAGCATTTGTTTTTGGGCGATATCGCGCGAACGGCGTTGCAGGCCAATGCGCTCACGCCCGGCCGCCACCGCTCCTGACGTCACCAAAATCACCTCGTGCCCCGCTTGTTTGAGTTGGGCAAGCTGGCGCACAAAGTCAATCATGCGCGGGCGATTCAGACGTTCACTCCCAGCAGTCAATACATTCGTGCCCAGCTTGACGACCACACGCAGTGGTGCAGAGTGATTGCGCATATCTCCCCTTTGTGACTACTGAACGAGGCGATATCCCACGCCCCATTCGGTCAACAGCAAACGAGGATTACGCCCTGCACTTGGCTCAATTTTGCGACGCAAATGCCACATGTAGACTTTGAGATAGTCTTGATCGTGTTGTGAGTTTGGCCCCCACACCGACTTTAGCAGCGTTTCATGGGGCACCACGTTTCCGGCATTTTCGGCCAACACAGCCAGCAACGAATACTCGGTAGGGGTCAAATCAACTGGCACACCTTTGACGGTGACACGGCGCGTCTGCACATCAATCACAATGTCACCTTCACCAACGACACGCAAACGCATCGATGATTGCCCGCGTCGTAACAGTGCACGTACACGCGCCAGTAGCTCATCCATATCGAACGGCTTGGGCATGTAGTCGTCAGCACCGCAATCGAGGCCAGCCACAATATCGCGCGACTGCGTGCGAGCCGTTAGCATCAAAATCGGAATCAGGTTTTCGTCATTACGAATACGTTGACAAACCTCACGGCCGTCCATTTCGGGCATCATGATATCCAGCACAATTAAATCCGGGTTCGTGCTCCGCAACAGCGCGAGACACTCAGCACCGCTACTTGCCTCGCTTACACGATAGCCGGCATTACTAAATAACAAATTAAGGAGCTTACGCAACCCAGGCTCATCATCGACGACCATAATTGACTGTTGATGCGTCATACCCTATTACACCTCACTTAGGGGTTTTCTTGCAAACGTTGCACGAGCTGCATCACTTCGTTTGCGGTCAGTGTCCCCACATACACATAACGGATGTTTCCTTCGGTATCTAAAAAATAGCTCACCGGAATCGGCGAAATCTGATACTTCCGTGCAATCTCCCCATCGACATCCATCACAATGGGGTATGTTACATTAAATTGTTGGGCAAAGGCAGCAACCGCTTCATCACCCTCAGCACCAACGGCCTCTTGATGACGCAAGTTGATACCCACAAACTCCACGCCTTGATCTTTCAGCTGCATATATGCAGACTGCAGTGCTGGAGTTTCCTCAACACACGGCGCACACCACGTTCCCCAAAAGTTAATTAGTACGATTTTACCACGTAATTCGTTTAATTGCAGAGAACCGCCGCCAATTCGTGGTAAATTAAACTCTGGAGCCGGTCGATTTGTTTCAGCTGCAGCTGGGATTTCTGGCGTCGCTAAGCGGGCACTGACCACCCACACAATTGCGACAATCACCACACCAATCAACCCACCAATCAACACCATCATGAGCTCTTGGCGCAATGGCTTCGCAGCCGTTGTAGTCGTCGGAGCTGGTTTGATACGCAGCCCAATCGAGCGATCGTAGTTGTCACGTTGCACGGAATCTAACAACAAATCGCGCATCTCTTCGTACTCAGCAATACGCCGATTCGCCAACAATGCCAATTCACCACTCGGATCACTACGGGCATCCTCTCGAAAGCGCATTACTGCCTGATCGCATGCCGCAATAATCTCGGGCGCAGTGGCATCCACCGCAATCCCGAGCCGTTCATAGTAGGTTTGGCGAGAATCCATGCTTTTCCATTTTTTTTGCCACATGGCATCCTCCTTTATTAGCGATTGAGCAACCGAATCAACTTATTAGCCTGCACTGCAAAGGGCGAATCTGCTGGTACCAACGTGTTAATCTTTTGCCACGTGGCGATCGCCTCTTCAACACGCGGTGGTGCCGACTCAGCCAAACAATACCCCAGATTGAGTAGCACACGCGGTTGTTCCTGCACAGGAATTTGGTCGATTACCTGGCGTAACTGCTGTAACCCCTGTGTTGCCAACGTCTGATCCCCTGTGTCATTCCCATAAAAACACTGGCTCGCACCCAAATCAGCCAATACCACCACATCACCCGGGATAATCACCAACGCCTTACTATAGGCATCTGCCGCCATTTGCCAGCGCGCCACTCGACTCTGGTAGAACGGACTCCCAGGCTGTAACTCACGTACCACCTGAACACTGTTATACAGCATGTTACCGTAGTCAATCCATGCTTGTGCATCGTTGGGATTGTTTTCGGCTACTGCCTTCGCAGATGCAATCGCCTGCTCAAACTGCTCAAGCGCATTCGCCTGTGCTTGCTCAGCAGTGTTCGCAGGTGCAACACGGGTACCGCCATCAGTTAAAAAGAATGTAGAGACCACGATAATCAATGGTAAAGTTATTGCCAAAATCAATGGTAATCTTCGATTCCACTGATTTGGCACATTGCGTGTGTGACGCAACACCGGCTCCATATCAAATGCGTCATCACGCTCCTGCGCAGCAGCCGGAGGCAACGGCAAATAATCATAGACTGGATCAGCCTGCTGTGGCAGAGCTCGTTCAACCACACCACTAATACCCGCATCATATGCGGCACGCAATGTTTCATCTGCGAGAATCGCATATGCGCGATCTAACTCAAGCATGCGATCCGCTGCGAGTTGGCGTAACTCATCGCTGACATCCCCTAGATTCTCTGGATTATATGCGGTACGCAAGCGCTGATACGCTGCTTCAATGGTTACCTGGTCAGCCTCACGTGATATCTGCAGGACTGCATAAAAATCAGCCATACTATTGCCCCATTCTCTATCACACACTAAAAAACCACCCCGCATACCGGGGTGGTCAAGCCTCGGCGCGCATCATAGAAATTGGGGATACAGCGGCATTCACTGCATCCCCAATCCCAACACTACACCGCTGTTTCACTATCGCGACGCCACCATACCAGACGCATTGATATCTGCTTCCAGACCATACCCGCGGTATAGCCGGACTCACGTGCACGACGAATCGTCGCAATAAAGCCACCAAGCACACCGATGATAATACCCGACCACACCAACACCACTCCTGGCTTGGTTGACACGGTAATCACGGCACGGGCTGGATCAACCGGTAAGTTCAACCCACCAACCCGAATAATCACGCGCTTCTGGGTTGGATCAAACGCCGCCATTGATGCCGTATGCCCACCAGGCAAATCAACAGGCATCTCTTGCACAGCCTTGGCTGGATCTGGCTCGTCAGCCAAAATCACAATACCTGGGGTAATCTCATACTTCTGCCCCTCATACTCGACCGTCACTGCCGCACTAATATCGGCATTATTGCTCTCGTCAGTTGGCATCACAAAACCGTTAAAGGTAATGGCGTATGGGCCGACGGTCTTGGTCTGCCCCTCGTTCAGATCGGCAATGTTTTGGTCAAATGGCGGTTGATACTCAACTGGCGAGATGTACATGTCTTGGTAAATCTCACTGCGCACCGAGGGCGATGCCATGGTGGCACCCATCCGATTATTGAAGTAGAGTTGTGGCGTGGCTGGCGTCGAAACCCCATTACGCATCACCGTCAAATCCAACATGCCACGACCATTTGCATCCATGCGCCAGCCGTTAAAGGTGATGTCGTAACCGTAGATTTTCATTGACTCACCCTCGGGGATGAGCACCCGCGTCTCAGGCGTTGCATACCAGGTTGAGGCAATCGCACCGACCACAAAAATCATCAAGCCCACGTGAGCCAAATATCCCCCAATGCGCAACCACCCGCTCCGCAACGTGCGAATCACCATCACGACATTGGTGCCGATAGCAAACGTCGCAATACCAACCATGGCGGCCGATAATACGCTCCGTGTCCCCAACATGACCGCCACGCTTGTAACAAGCACAGCCACAACCCCAGGCCACTTGATCGCATTTAATAAATTACGCGGATTGGTGTCACGCCAACCAAGCAGAGGTCCAATAATCATCAACATCGACAAAATCAACCCAAGTGGCGGAATCGTCGTACTATAAAAACTCCCTACCAAACCGAACCGCCCATCTTGGAAGGGCTCGGCATTCATATCGTAGGTTGTACCATCATCCAGCTCAAATACCGAACCCAACGACGTCTGCAACTGCTGTCCTACCACAGGAATCGACGAAATCACCGGCATCGAGGTGCCAAGTCCGATAATGACAGCCATCATGATGGTCACAAGCACCATCAACGCAAAAAAACTATCGCGTGATAGTAGCTTCTCTGATAATGGCTTCGAAGGGATATCACGCCAACGCCATGCCACTGCCCCAAACCCAATAAACGCCAGCAACGCTAAGAAGGCAAATAAGTTCATCTTCAACCCCTCCTCCACAAATGAGTGGACGGAGAACGACGAGAGCACACCGCTACGCGTCAAGAACGTTGAATAGAACACCAAAACATACGTTGCCACCGCTAAAATCATGTTTGTGCGCCGCATGCCCCCATGCGCACGTTGTACCAATAACCCGTGTATCAAGGCAGCTACCGTCAACCACGGTACCAACGATGAATTCTCAACCGGATCCCATCCCCAGTAACCACCCCAACCCAACGTCTCGTACGCCCAATACCCACCGAGCAAGAGCGCCAAACCAAGTACCGCCCACGCGGCAATCGTCCATGGCAAGGCATCTCGCGCCCAACCATCATAGTCACGGCGCCACAAGCCGGCCACCACATACCCAAATGGAATGGCCATCAACGAAAAGCCAACAAACAAAATCGGTGGATGAATCAACATCCAGATATTATGCAATGTCGGATTTAAGCCCTTCCCATCAAGTGGTGGCTGACCGTCCGCAGTAACATGCAATATAAATGGATTGCGAATCAGCATAAATACGATCAACGCGAGCTGAATCAACATCACCACACTCATCACGTATGGCTCTGCATGTCGCGAGCGCTTGACCAAAAACTGCGCCGCAATCACACCCCACAACGCCCAAATCACAAACGAACCGGGTTGACCAGCCCATACGGCAGCCACCCGGAAGTACGGTTCGAGCTCTTTTGAACTATAGTTGTACACATATTCAACATCATAGCGTTGCGCCACAAACAAATAGTTGAGCAACACGACAACTGATAAAATGCCTACCAATGTAAGTCGAGTGCCTAGACGACCATAGGTAATTCCTTGTGCACGCCCAAACGGCACCATCAGGTAGCCGAAGGTTGCCATCGTTGCCATTGCGATTGTCGCAACAATCAGCAACGTGCCAAAAAAGTAGACAGACATAGCAAAGTCACTCTCTAGTGCGGTCGTCTAGCTGGCCGCCATTTGCTCTTGATACTTCGATGGACACTTGACTAACAAATCTTCGGCAATGAAGTTGCCGGTGCGTACATCGTAGTGACCAATTGCCACGATGCTCACGGCCTGCTCAAAGTTCGATGGCTTAGGCTCGCTATAGACCACAGGAATCAT
>Ga0315901_10008116_pt1 | contig 12251 bp, 14 predicted proteins | sample LakEriMetagenome_10_FD_203761 | JGI IMG/M metagenome (GOLD analysis project Ga0315901, IMG submission 203761) | Freshwater fungal communities from buoy surface, Lake Erie, Ohio, United States - Buoy 2 MA116 | ecosystem: Environmental > Aquatic > Freshwater > Lake | place: USA: Lake Erie, Ohio...
CGTTCGCGAACAAATTGTAGAATGGCATCGTGGTGAACGATACATCTACTGGCAAACTACCTGTAATTAAGGAATAATATATGAAGAAGTTTATTGCACTAGCACTTGTAATGCTAGCCACTCCAGCACTTGCTCAGAAGACACCAGTTGGTGTTACCTATGATACTACCATTGTTCGCGCAATCGATGGTGATACGGTTGTTGTTACCGCGCCATATCTTCCAGCACCACTGAAGCCTGAGCTCGGCGTTCGTATCTTTGGTGTTGATACTCCAGAGAAAAGCTTCCGTGCTAAATGTGAAAGCGAAAAGAAGCGCGGTGAGCAAGCTTCTGTCTTTACAAAAGACGTAATTGCTGCGACAAAGAAGCATCAGGTTGTTCTATACGATTGGGACAAGTTTGGCGGCCGTATTCTTGGCGATATTTTGCTTGATGGTATGAGCCTTCGTGATCTGCTTATCAAGAATGGTTTTGCTCGTGAATATTATGGCGACGCAAAGCAATCTTGGTGCAATTAATGTTTGACATTTAAATCAATCTAGTATATAAATAGAATATCAGTTGTTGACAATCAACAATAAAGGTTCCGAGGACGCGGGGGCAGTACCCGCCACCTCCACCATCTGCACTTCCCTCACAGGTATTCTAGAACCTGCCGGTGGAATAGTTGAATAAGTAAGTGGGTCAACTGTGCAGTTGATGGGGGTGAACTAGGATCGACTGGGATGAAATAGGGCGGTTCGAGACTGAATGACTGGCAAAGTGCCATTAAACTAAATGCAGCGAACGATAATTCGCCTGTTGAATTCGCCCTAGCGGCTTAATTCAAATGCGCCCTGGGAGAGCGTGGAAACAGAATCTCCCAACCTTTTCTTGGCCCAATATTCTTTCTTTTTTTGAGACATTTTTAAACGCGTTTCTTCGGAATATGGTTGTACACCTTTAAGGCCTTTATTCCATGCTGGATGTGATTTGCCTTTATTTGCAGAACCATTTCCACCAGAAGAGTGTTTCTTTTGATTATAATATCTAACAGTTTTATTATTAATATTGGGAGTCCAGTATAACTCGGTATCCTTAATCATGTTTAACCAACGCTGTTCTGCTTCACGCAAAGCTTTATTGTCACCATAAACATATTCTAATATACGGAGTTTGAAAGTTTCTGGCCGTTTCTTATATGCTCTTAACATCATTTTGTTAGAACATATATAAGAATCTTTTATACGACCCTTGTGGCCACCAAGATAAAAGAACTTTGCTTTGGTATCATACCAAAGATAAACGTAGCCTGTATATATAGTCATGCTGATACTCCTAGAAAGTGTTAGAGTGACTGGGTGTCCGAAACCGCGAGTCACATCTATTTATAAATGTTTTACTCTTTACCACGAGTTGTTCTAGAAACACCACGAGTGGTTGACATTTATAGATCTATGGTGTATAAATAAAATATCGCAACGGAGGTTGGAACCTCCATTGACTCTTACAAAGCTTCAAGTCTTAGGGCTATAGAAAGCGGAATTATCTAACATCTCAGATGCACAATAATTCCACCGACGAAACCATAATGATTTTGCATTTCCAGTAAGAGGGAAATGGATGGAAGATACCTTCGTTATTTCTTTTTGTATCTTCTCATAGCGACAGAAAAACTATAGGCTGAGATGCCTGCAAAGTAGTCTCTGTTTGCCAAAGTCATTTAAGATTAGAGGATACAAATGAAACTTTTCGAAAATAGAAAAGATTTCCCGTACCTACGCTGGGCTGAAGGATTCTGCCTTGGTCTTGCTCTTGCTGCAGGTGCAGCTGTTGCAATGCCAACCAAGGAACCAGAAGTCAAGATTGTTAAGGTACCTGAAGTCAAGGTAATCGAAAAAGAAGTTATCGTAAAAAAGCCAGTTTATCTGAGCGCAAACGATAAAAAACAAATCCAATGCATGGCCGAGAATACCTACTTTGAAGCTGGCCATGAACCCTACAAAGGTAGGATTGCGGTTAACAATGTTGTGTTAAACCGCGTCAAAGATGATAGATTCCCAAAAACACCATGCGGAGTAATTAACCAAAAAGCTCGAGGCGTATGCCAATTTTCATGGAAGTGTGAGGGAGGAAAGCGAATTCGTGACGGTGTAGCTTTCGCAAAAGCAAAAGAAATCGCCGAACACGTGTACCTAGGAAATTACGGTGACGTAACTAAAGGTGCAAAGTTCTACCACGCCGACTACGTAAGTCCTCGTTGGGGTAGAGTCTTTGATCGTACAACTAAGATTGGTGCACATATTTTTTATAGAGGATGATTTATTATGGTGGACGACGTTATCTTTCAAAAGACTATGTCTAATGAAAAGTTTATTAAAGAGATCGAAAATCTTGTGAAGACGTATAATTTAGATTACATGGATGCCGTCGTCCACCTTTGTGAAAAGAATAATATTGAAATTGAGGCTGCTGCTTCAATTATCAAGAACAATATTAAAATCAAATCAAAACTTCAGTCGGCTGCTGAAGATCTTAACTATCTTCCTAAGACAGCCCGACTGCCAGTATGACGCCGTTCGAGTCTTATAAGACTTTCCTTGCGGTCAAAAGCCACTTTACCAGTGATAGTTATGATTACATTAAGTACAATGGTAAAGTGAATGCAAGTTCTACGAGCTTCGAGACTCGTAAAGACAAGTACCAATTTTACAAACTCTCCAAACATAAGAACCCACTCCAATATCTAGTTGCCAACTTTGTTGATGGTGACTTGAAATGGATTGGCGATTTGTTTGATGATAAGTCTGAAAAGCTCTATGCTGACTGGCTCAAGCGACAGCAATCTCTTTCGTATATTTTTGAGCAAGACCTAAATAAACTGTTGACAGATTTTGACGATAATGTTATTGTAAAGAATGGGCAACACCCATATTTACTTAAACAATACTTACGTAGAGAAATCTCGATTGAGACTATTATTATTCTAAATGATATTCTTGGTTTCTTTGGCCACTGGAATAAGAAGATTGAAGATGGTGTTCTCTGGCCGAGCATATATAAAAAGCTAAGTAAGTATAAACCATTCTTTCATTATGACATGTTCAAGTGTCGTAAAATACTGAAAGATAAATTTGCAGGTGATTGATGTCTGAATATTTTCGTTACTCTACTACTCCGGCTAATCCGGCAATGACTGCTCAAGCTCCTCTAGCTTCTTCTAAAGAAACATTTGAAAAGATGATGGCTGCCAAGCAAGTAAATGATGGCAACTATTGGAATGTGATGTGTGAAGTGTTTGCTGAGGATTTTGAGAATCTTCCTAAAGAACGCTTTAAGGTCTGGGCATCTGTGATGTCAGTTCCTTTTATGACTCGAGCTCGATTCTTCGATTACTTTGCTGCAGTTCTTCCGGCTGCGAAAGAAGATCGTCGAATTCGTTACGCACTCGAAGATCCCGATGTAGGGATTACCGAACAAGATCGTGGTATCTATAATCTGTTCGAAGACTTTACAACCTCAATGAATCGTATCCAACATATGGCTCACCTTGTTTTGAACAAGTGGACTCCAGAAGATCTGGCAAAGCTGGACACGATTGTAGAACTTGGCGGCGGCATTGGCGACATGGCTGATATCGTCTACAAGCTTGGCTTCAAAGGCAAGTACGTAATTTACGATTTTGCTGAAGTCGGTGCAGTTCAGAAGTGGTATCACGATCAGTTGGGACATACCAACATCGTACATACTTCTGATGTGAATGATCTGTTTGATGCAGATCTGATGATTGGTACTTGGTCATTCACCGAGATGCCAGTCGACCTTCGTAATGATATCATGTCAAAGATCGGCCAAACAAAAAATTGGCTAATTGCATATTCTAATGAGATCTTTGGTATCGATAATGATAAATACATACGAGAGGAATTTGTCCCACGTTTTACCAACCATGATATCGAATATTCTGATATTTCATTCATGCCTTGGGATGGCGGGGCTAAATATCTCTCAATTAAATATAACGACTAATATAACGTACACAACGACATACAAGGAGAATAATTATGTCTTTCGCTGATCTCAAGCGCTCGTCTGCTACCTCATTTGAAAAGCTCACCAAGGAGCTTCAGAAGCAGACCACTACCTTCGACCGTTCCGACGATGACAAGTATTGGAAGCCCACATTGGACAAGGCTGAAAATGGATACGCTGTCATTCGTTTCCTTCCTGCACCGGGCGGTGAAGATCTTCCTTTTGTTCGTATCTGGGACCACGGCTTTAAAGGCCCAACTGGTCTTTGGTATATCGAGAAGTCGCTGACGACTCTTGGTAAGCCAGATCCTGTTTCTGAGCACAACTCTGTTCTCTGGAATACTGGTCTGGAATCGGACAAGGAAAAGGCACGTGACCAGAAGCGTCGCCTGTCTTACATCTCAAACATCTACGTTGTTAGCGATCCTGGTAATCGTGACAACGAAGGTAAGGTCTTTCTGTACAAGTATGGCAAGAAGATCTTTGACAAGTTGAACGACCTGATGAACCCTCAATTTCAGGACGAACAACCAGTAAATCCGTTCGATCTTTGGACGGGTGCTAACTTCAAGCTCAAGATTCGTAAGGTTGAGGGTTACCGCAACTACGATAAGTCTGAATTCGACTCTCCCGCACCACTGCTCGATGATGACGCTGAACTTGAAGCGGTATACAAGCAGGAGCATTCGCTCCAGGACCTTGTAGATCCAAAGCACTTTAAGTCTTATGATGAGCTAAAGACTCGTCTCAACAATGTTCTGGGTCTCAATGCCGCTCCGGCAAAGATTCGTGGTGTTGAACTTGACGAGGAAGAGTACAAGGCTCCGGCCCCAGTCTTCCAGGCAGCTGCTGCTCCAGCCGCTCCCGTTGCTTCGGCAGGCGTCGATGATGACGACGAGGATCTGGCTTTCTTCAAGCGACTTGCTGACGAAGATTGATCGGTGGGAAAGGGGGCCTTCGGGTCCCCTTTCTTTTTATGCCATAACAGTTTTTGGTGAAAATGGTTTTTTCACATCAGTGAAATTAAATCTATCTATATAATAGTATAGACGATTTCTATCAGACATGGTTGGCGGATTTTGAATAGTACTAGTTGTACCCGACATATTAATGTTCGGAGGAGATGGTCTTGGTGGTACTTTTGGAATGTTTGCGCTAGCAATAGCAGCATTTTCTCTTACACTACTATCTCGAATAATCGAAGATACATCTGTTAGTGGTGTACTTAAATCTTTCAGACTTGTTTTACCTACTAAAACTCCAGCCACTGCTCCAATAATTTTGGCAGTTTCTTCTATGCCATTTGAAATGGCTGTTGCGGCTTGACCGAGTATACTATTATTGTTAGTATCTCCATATGATCCGCCGCCTTCTGGTCCACCAACTGATACGTGCATATGCGTATAGTGGTCCTTTTGTCTCCAAATAGTATTATAACCAGCAGCGCGTAGTTGTGGTTCTAGAGCATCAAGTGTAGCAGCTTCACCTGGACCAGGGAAATTTACATCGATTGCCATGCCACGATAATGGCGTGAATTTTCACTATGATCTCCTACTCTACCACTAAGAGCCGGATGTTCCATTTTACTTTTTTCGGCACCTCTACCAGCTAGATAATTTCCAAGAGCGACAATATCATTCTTTGGAATTTCTCCGGCTGGTGTTGCTTGTTCTTGAGAAGATCCTGTTGTGGAACTTGATGGTGATGTAGTTACAGGTGTAGTAGCTCCGCCGGTTGTCGGCGAAGAAGTTTCTGATGGCGCACTTGGAGATGTGAAATAACTATATGCTCCCATAGCAGCACCTGCAACTGCTCCAGTACGAGCACTCACAAATGGTAATACTGCACCTGCCGCTCCACCAGTTATAGCACCAGTAAGAGTACTAGCAATAAATCCTGGTCTTTGTTCTTGTGGAGCTGGTGGTACTGGTTGAGCGTCGGTTGATGTTGCACCTTCACCAACAGAAGCCATTCCAGCACTTGATGGAGCTACACCACCTTCAGCCGGTTGTTGTACAGAAGCATCTGGAGTTCCAGAAAACATCGAAGCAAAAAGTCCATTGATAGACTTTAGAACGTTTGTAGCAAACTTACCAGCATCTACTGCAAGACTTACTAATCCACTTAAAGCTTCTCTTACTGGTTCAAACGCAAGTAATCCTGCAGCTCCAAGACCAAGCAGTCCAAGACCACCCATAGAAGAACCATCTACTTTTTCGGCGTCTTGTCGAATAATCTCTGGTGGTTGAACTTGTTTTTCAAGCTCAGCTTCTCTTTCAGACAACTGAAGATTTTTATCAACAATTTTTTGATTATCTAGTTTTTGCTTTAGGTATCCATCTAAGACAGATAACTGGTCAATCATCTTAACTAAAGAAGTATTCAGTGTTTTGATTGGTATTACTTCTAATTCGTTTTCATTTGCCGCAGAATTTTGAATAGCAGCCAATTGCGCTCGATTCATTCCTATTGAACCGAACGCTTGAGAAAATGCTTTTACATCTGATGTTGTGTATAAGTTTCTCATGCTGCCATCTTAGAATTTGCTAGATACTTGTAAAGTGGATTCTTAGAATCTCCAAGTCCATGCCAGTTTGGATCGATTACTGAAATGGTTCCACTTGGATTTGCCGCTTGAAGAACTGCAGTTGGAGTTGATGGTGTTGAAATTGATTTTTGACGAGCATCAAGTGATCCAAATTTCATAATTGCATCTAGCTCAGTAGACTTTTGGCCAATTTCTTTTGATCGATCTGTTCCAGAAGTAAGAGGCTCTGCGGTGTTTCTAAGACTTGTAGGTCCTACGAGTTGACCAGCAACACCACCAAGAAGTCTAGCTGTAGTTTCTATAGCGTTTATTGCCATAGCTCCAACAGCGCCGCCAGGTCCTTCGTATCCTGCAGCACCGCCAGTTGATACCTTTGCATAGTCGCCCGCCATGATTGCAGCAGCATTTGCTTGACGCTCAGCTAAGTGGTAACCAGCAGATCTTTCATAACTACGATCAACGATTGCTGCTGCTTCTTCAGCAGTCGTAGCATTTCGAAGAAGATTACCAGCACGAGCTTCAGTATTTCTGAGTTCCCAGTCTACATAGTTTAATTGTTCTTGGAAACTTGAGTTACGGATATCTTTGCCATACACTTGTCTAAATGCATTCTGACGATCTGGGTGCCATTGAGCAATACCATATGCTTGTCCACCATCACCTACAGCATCAGTTCTAAGACCTGATTCTACAACTAGGTTACCAACAATACCAGCAGCTTGTTCTTTTGTCCATCCACGACTCTCAAAGAAAGCTTGTGCTTCTTCAGGCTGTCCTGTTTCAGATCTACTTTTAATTCTTTCTGCAGCTAAGGCTGGAGCTGCCGCTGACCCAGCAGTTCTTGTTGCGTCAGGTTCTGCTGCAGCTCCAGCAGTTACTGCTTCTGCATCTTTTTTAAGCTCTTCTTCTTCCTGAAATCCATTCCATAGATCAATAATATCCATTACATCGCTAATTGCAAATGCAACTGATAAAGCAGTCCACAATAGACCTGGAATCACACCAACACCAGTTGCTGTAACAGCCAGTCCTGCTGTTACTCTTCCAAGAAGTCGAATAATTGCTTTTAAGAAGACAGCGCCTTTTTTTCTAGAGATGTATGCTACAAATTTTCTTCCAGTTGTGCCTGATAACCAACCACCACCAGCTTGAACCGCTTGGCGAGAAGCAATTCTTCCAGTTTTTGGATCTCTAAATCCGGTTCCTCTTAGTCGCGGATCAGCGCGTGGAGCTGAACGTATCTTTTGGATTTTTTGTGTACGCCTGTAAATATCAAAGCCAGTTTTACCGACTCTGTATGCTGCATATCCACCGGCCACAGCACCTGCGGTATTTTCAATGCCAAGATAATCTGCAACTACACCAATTACCATTCCTGGAAGTATGCCTTTCACACCTCCAAGAACATAACCCATGAATCCACCAACACCAAGTCCGGTGCCAATAGATTTAGATAGATCAAACAACCACTTGTAATCAGTTTTGAATTGTTCAACGTTTGCAGTAAGCTTATTGAACTCTGAGTTGTCTAGCGATCCAAGAATAAGAGACCCAGCACCTAAGAGACCAAGACCAGCAAGTAGAGTTTTACCGCTGAACAAACCCTTTGCTCTGTCTGCAGCTCCTTGAGTATCAACTAACCCAGACAACCTGTCTTTAATATTACCAAACGGACTGGTTGGAGATTCAATTGCTGCTTCTCTTTCTGCAGCAATAGCTTGGTCATAGACTTTCTTATCAAACTCGAGTTGTTTTTTCAGAGTACTATTAATAGAAGTCAGTTGCTTGATAGCCACATTAAGTAGCTTATCAGTTGGCATGTTTTGATTTACACCAGAAGCTTTCACGGCTTTTGGAGGTGGTAAAGTTCCACCACCGGCAACCTTTTGTTTACCAGCAGTTCCTGCCATGCCAAAGTTTACGTAGATTACGTTGCTAGTTTTATTTTGTTGTACAGGCTGGTCTTGTTGATCTGCTAGATTTGATAAACCTCTAGCAGCACCAGCAATAGATCCAGCCAGTCCTTTTACAGCACTAAAGCCAGAAGAGATCACGTCTCCAGCTGCTGACATTGCAGCATTTCTAGCTAGACGACCAAGTACTCTTCTTCTTGCCATTAACGATTTCTACTTTCTATCTGCGCTTTCTGCTCTTCCAAATATTCCATTAGCATGTCGACATACAGATCCCGTTCATATGGTATCAGATTTTCAACTTCTGTAATAGAATATTTATGATGCTGAGCTAACGAGAAAACCATCGAATAATATCGAGTTAAACTCGTATGACTCAGCCCCACATAAAAAAATCTTTGAGATTTGTTAACTCAATTTCCCTTTTGCTTCCTAGAGAATTCTTATACTCGATCTTGTGATAGAGCTTTGGAATATTCTCAAAGAACTTACGAATCTTATCAAATGTACTTACATCCAAACTATCAAGAAACTCAGTAATTTCTGCTTCTGTATAATCACTTGCAGCATAAACATTGTCTTCGTCGTAAATGGTATCAATACAGTTAATGATGAAGAAAGTCATGAGATCAACTTCAGTTTCAAATTGGCCCATTTTATCAGTGATGTCTGCAGTAGGATACTTCATCATCATTCCAACATTCTTATTGATTTCAATTTTGGAATTTAGATTTTCTGGCAACTGAACTTCAATGTCGTCAAGATTTACTTCGAAATCGTAAATGGTATCATCTTCTGTATCACGATAAGAAAGCTTTACGACGTTGTTTACTGACTTTGCACGAAGCTTTAGAAACAAATATTCAAGATCAAATACTGCTAATGAATCAACATCAACATTGTCTTGAAGACAATTAATTAAGATCTGCTTGATTGCACGAATGATTTCAGTATCATTTCCACTTTGTTGAGCAATCAATAGAATCTTTTCTTCTTTTACAAGAAAAGGTCTGAAAACAACCTTTTGTTTTGTAGAAGGAATGGTTACATCAAATAGTGGTTGATCGATTTTTGGTAATGGCATTATGTATTCTCCATAATATTAAACAAGTGTAGTTGGTTGTCCGAGAGTATTTTTCTTTTCAGCACCTGGTCCGGGCGGAGTCGGTTTTGCTGGTGACGTTTTTGGAGGAGCTTTAGTAACTCCAGAGAAAGGACTTGATGCTAGTGCTGTCAGCCTAGGATCTGATTCAGATTGAACACCGTCTCTTGCAGCATCTCTACCCTTATTTGTAGACTGCTTCTTTTCTTCGTTTGGATTTATTTTACCAGTTTCAAAGGCATTTACCAGTTCACGATATCCTTTGACTGGTGCACGTGTTTCCATATCAGTAAAAGCAAAAGTTACTGTAAACTTTTGATATTGATTTTCTTCTGCCCAAGAAAGATTAGCAGATTGAATATTCATTGGAAACACATCATACATAACGTAGTCTGCAACTGCAACCAGCTGTTGATTATAAACGTTTACAGTCAGTACAGGACACGTATAATCATCTTTGAATCCTACTTCGTATGCACCTCTAGATCTGAGTCCCTGACGAGTGCTTACACCTTCTCTCATAAGAGCGCCTTTGGCTTCATACGTTACAATAGAATTCATCCAATGATGAAAGAAATCTGGAACTTCTGAATATCTATCAACGATCCATGTAAGTGTTAAGTCTCCAAACTGCACACCATATGGAATTTTTTCAACTGGACCATATCCATATCTACGAATGTTCTCTTCTTCTAGAAGTTGAAGAGTAGGCAATACTACGTTTTCACAACGAAGTGTAAGAGGATCACGATAGGCCGACATCATTTGATTTAGTACAAGAGTATCTGGACTATTTCTAAATGGCGAGAAAGTAACCAAATAACTGTGAGACGGTAGAACACTTCCACTGTCAAGTTCAGCTCTAAAGTTGCTAATTGTAAAAGATCTAGAAGGAGTGGATACATTTACATTCGAAGGAGAATCTGCAAATGTAACTGCTTTGTTTGAAATTGGTCCTAGCTCTTGTGTAGGAGTAGAAGTGTTAGCAAACCGTGTAGGAGCTGGAGGAGCTGCCGGTGCCGAGGAACTTCCTCCACCAGTTGCTGGTGGTGTGGAAGTAGCTGGAGCTCCAGCTACTGCTCTTCGTAACCGGTTACCAGATTCTTCATTCATAGATCTGGCTTGCACTTCTGGAGTAATATTCCATGCAGTTTGATATTGTCTAGCTTGTTGTGGAGTTATTTGTACTGGTGCTCCAGTCCCAAGAAGTTCATATCCTCGAGTTGAAGTATATCTAATTTGCAGCCCGCCAGGATTTTTTGGGTTTTCAACGCCAGGAGAATTCCCCCATATTGTACCGTTTGGATTACCGTTTGACATTACTTTCTAATCCCTAGCATTCTCTTCGAATCATTCCATACCTGAGTCTTTGACTGCTTAGTGAAACGTTCGGTTGGTAAAAAGAGAGCAATGTCCCATTCGGAAGGGTACACATACATAAAGCGAGAACGTACATGCTCGTTAAGATAATGCTTCACACAAGGAGAGAAGAATCTCATTTTTGCAATACTTGTAAGAAGCTGATAGTTAAGTTTAATCTTTGTTGACTCGTCGTATCGAGTATTATTGGCATAGTCATATAGACCATCCATTAACTTGGCTCTGAGTTGTGGTGGAAGATAGTGAAGGTTGAGACCATAGAATCCACCAGGTACTTTACGAAATGGAAAGACCAGAGGAAATCTATCGTAGTAAGGAAGTTCATCCTTCCACTTTGGATCGTAGTTGAACATGTACATTGAGCCAACAATTGGCGAAGTTGTTAGGCGAGCATTGTCACCCTTCATCAGTGTACGTTCATTTACATTACGCATTGCACCGGCTGTTTCACGAAACCAATCACGTGCACCTTGAGTACGCGCTGGAATCTGTCCAGAACGAACACCCTGTGTAATGATTGTATCAAATATAGTTGCCACTTTAAACCTTTGTGTTTATAAATAAAGTATAGTTCGCGGTCTGCCAACCCAACTATTCTAATTCTGTGAGGAGAATCAGCATATGAATATTTATAAAGAACTTTACGAGTACCTTAAGTCTGCGGACGTTGAGGCGCAAAATCGTGCGTTTAATACACCAGACTATGTTTTTGATTTATCATATGAAGAGTTTTGCAAACAAATAAAACCACTAGGAAAGTATAATGATCAGTCCGGCAAACTAAATAACATGTATGGTAAAAACCACACAAAAGAATCCAGAGAAAAAATGAGTGCGCATCGAGCAAATAGACCGAGCGGCGCTTTAGGTAAAAACTGGAAAAGAAGCGAAGAATCTAAACTAAAAATATCTAATACGTGTTGTGGTAGAAAAAAATATACAAGGCCGGATGGTTCATGGACTTGGATATATCCATCTAAAACTTTAGATTAAGGTGATCTTCTGTTAATATCTCGAAATTCCAACCACGATCTTTACAAAACGCCGTAGCTGCTTTCCACTTGGCTTCATTTACGCCCCACGTCATCACTTCATTAATGTAACGCTTATTTGGTTTATTTATTACAGCTGGCGGGCGTGTCTGGGCTTTTGGTTTAATCTCGATGAGTGCAACTCTTGTCTTGCCATCTGGCATCTTCTTCTTAATATAGAAGTCTACAAAGTATCGATGCATCCTATTATCAATTGGAGAACGATACGGAATCACATGTTCTTCACTAGACCATTCAACAATAC
>Ga0315901_10008118_pt1 | contig 12250 bp, 12 predicted proteins | sample LakEriMetagenome_10_FD_203761 | JGI IMG/M metagenome (GOLD analysis project Ga0315901, IMG submission 203761) | Freshwater fungal communities from buoy surface, Lake Erie, Ohio, United States - Buoy 2 MA116 | ecosystem: Environmental > Aquatic > Freshwater > Lake | place: USA: Lake Erie, Ohio...
AGAGCAACTCGCCCAGCACGCGGGCCTGTCAAACATGCCTAGGGACGCAAGCGGCGAGGCAATCCGCAGTGCCTTGATTCAAATAACGCAAACGGGACCAGCCGACTACCTGTATGACCCAGCGGCGTGGCCCCGTACTGGAAAAGCGAAAAAGCCGCAGGCAGCCCTGGAGCAGGCGTTGCATCGCGTCCAAGGAACGTGCCTTCTTCGCCAGCCACCGCCAGCCGCGTTCGACGACATCCATGTTGGAATCGAACCGCAAGCCTGGTTTCCGCCTAGTGACTCGCGGGCGGTGTTGAATGCCACCTTTGGCATAATGCCCGTCTACGTCATCGACTGCGTCCGTAACGTGGCGATCCGTTTTGCTCGAGCGTGTAGCCTTGGAAACATTCCTATGGAGGACTTCATTCGGGCCGTGTGTCGCAAGTGCGACGTGACTCATGACAAGAAAGGAGGCAAGCACCCACGGCTGGTCGTCGGCGAAAAGAAAGACAAAGTCACGTATCCCCGATCTGCTCGGACGACCCCCCTGTACGTGATCAAGCAAGTCGCCGACTTACTTAAACTTTCAAAAGAAGACCTCATCGCTCGGTGCCAACTTTGAGATCATCTCGGGTACCACACGCACACTCATGACGATCGCTCTTCGCGAGATAAAAACCGATGATTGGCTTGTGCTTCAAAGACTAGCCACACGGCCTGCCATCTTTATGTTTGGTGGCAATCGGGATAAATCACACTGTTAGAAAGCTTGTTGGCTCCTGTAGAGCGAACTGCTCGCGCGTCCGGAACCGTCCCCACCGGGCCACCTAAGCGTAAGGAAGCGGCGATCAGGGAGGTGATTACTGGATGCTTACACATTTGGTTCGTTTTTCGGACGGACCAAGCGGCTATGTTGATTTGCAAGGAGCGCGTGGTCCAGATCTTGCCAACTCGACTAAACGTAGGCCTAGAAATACGGCCTCGACCGGAAAGCCCCTCATGCTCTGAGTCATACGTCCCCCATTCTTCTATGCCACGGATGCCACGCACTCCCACGCGAAGATCTCGGCGTGCACTACGGACCGCTTCGCGTTCTATGAATAACCCAGACAATCCGGTATCACCCCTGCCGAATGGTGTCATGCTGCAAACACCAGCGATCTTCCGAATGTGTCACCGCATTACGGCCCGGGGCAGCGAGGTACCGGCATTTTCGATCGATGCCGACATCGCGCACCTCGTTCTCCAGCATAAGTGGGTGCTCACCGGCCGTGGCGCTACCCTTTATGCAATGATCAGCAACAAGAGCATGCAGATTTCGCGGTATGTGTGGTTCTTAAAAAAAGGTGAAGTGGCGTCGCGATGTATTCATATTGATGGAGACGGGTTTAATAACTGCATCTCAAACCTCCAGCTTGCTGGGCCGCTACGACAGACGAAACAAATCATCTGCCGCGGCCCAGAATGCTCGCGGACAGCGGCTAGCAAGGGTCTCTGCAGAGCACATTATCTACAACTATCAAAGGGAAAGCCCCTTACAGTTCTTGTCGAAAGAATCCCTTCACTCAATGAAAAAGGCCGTAAACCCAGCTTGGTCGATCGTTTATTCTACTTCGCTGTGAAAACCGCCGGGTGCTGGGACTGGCGTGGTAAGAAAGACAAGGCAGGCTACGCAAAGATCGTGGCAAGCGATCCTCGTACTAAGAGAATGCGTGTCGTGCTTGCTCATCGTGTTTCCTGGGCATATGCGAACAACGTCGACTATGAATTACTGCCGCGGGACCTATCCATAGATCATTTGTGCCGAAAAAGAGACTGCACGAATCCGGCGCATTTAGCGCTTGTTTCCCCTCCGGAAAACACACGTGCGATGCTGGCGTGGCATACACTTGCTGCAGAAAATCGATTACTCAAAGCGAGGGTCGCGCAGCTAGAGAATCAGTTGAGCGAGCGAACTTTAGAGCAGCACAAGAAAATGTGATAGCGATATACTTGAGCGCCTACCACTGCCATAGGCTCCGCGGAGCGGACGGTGGCGACCCGGAAAAGGTTAGCCCTTTTTCTCGATGCGTCGCCGGTCTCTCTTGACCGGCTTGGCCTCGGACCGCGATCACGGCTCTTCCTGGCGGAAGACTCGGATCGCCTCCGGGCGCGATCGCTTCTAGCCATCGGGGCGTGGCGCTCGCAGTCCGTGTCCCCGGTCGGGAGATGGCCGAGCACGTTCCTCGTCTACAGAAAGACATCGAAGTCGTTCCTCGCAACGCTGCTAACGAGCGTCCCGAGATCCGCGGCGCGGTAACCCGCCGCGACGCTCCCGACGAAAATCCAGTTTCGCCTACCCAATGCCAGCGGCGGCCAGGGCCGCCTTGGCAGTGAACGGAACTCCGTACACTCGTCGCTTGCCCGGCATCGTCATCCTCCTGATAGGGGGCCTCCCAGCCTGGAGGCTCCACCTTATCAGGGCGCCCGAAATCCGGGGTCCACCTCAGCCCGCATCATTTCGTTTAGCGCGAAACGTAGGTTTCGGAAACTCGCTTAACGCCGTTTCAGCCAGCCGCGTATTCCGCCCAAGAACTACTCGTCTCCCAGACCCGAACCGCCACAATCCTCACTTCACCGCGCAATGGATACCGACGCTCGCTAGAGGCGCGATAGTTGGCGAAACCAGCTACGCAAGCGTCAAAGAAGGTTTTCGCAAGCACCTCTGTCGTTGGCTCAGTACTGGTGAACCCAATCACACGATCACCGTATGCAGACTTGAAGGTGCCATACATCGGGTCATCCGTGTTCATGCACAACGCATGATCAAAGGCGTCTAGGTAGTCGCCGATTGCAGTTTTCACGATCTTGAAGTCACACACCATGCCGTTTGCGTCCAAGTCATCGGCCTCAAGAATGATCTCCACACGACGAGTGTGCCCGTGTGGAAAGCGACATTTGTCGGGATGCTTTGACAGCATGTGGCCGTTTTCAATCTCGATCGTTTTGCACACTCTGTACGGCATAAAACCCCCGTCGTTGATTGGCGGTTAGGCGATGGCGAGATGCTTGTGCATCTGGGTGGACACACGCCACCTCGGATTAGCTAAGCAGAAATCCACGGCAACGCGGCAGTTCGCTTCGTAGTCGGGTCCGGCCATTGGTTGGACGTAGAAATGATCGAACGCCAGCGTCCCCAGCGCTGTAAGGTCAAGACCCTCCTGGGGCACGACCACCTTCAGTTCGTTACCGCTGACCTGCCGAATTGCCGCACCGGCCTTTGGGCTGACACAAATCCAATCAACAGCAGGAGGCACGGATATCGTGCCGTTGGTTTCTATTGCGATCTCCATGCCGCGGGCATGGATCGCCTCAATCAGGGCATCGTCCAACTGCAACATGGGTTCTCCCCCTGTCAGCACCACGTATGGCTTCGAACCCTCGCCGTTGGCGCATCCCCATACGGCCCAGATAGCAGCTGCGAGTCCTTCGGGTGTGTCGAACGCGCCGCCGTTCTCGCCGTCGGTTCCAACGAAGTCCGTGTCGCAGAAGCGACAGACCGCATTGCGGCGATCCTTCTCAAGTCCCGTCCATAGATTGCATCCAGCGAATCGACAAAAAACGGCCGCACGCCCCGAGTGCGCACCTTCCCCCTGAAGCGTGTAGAAGATCTCCTTGACGGCGTAGCGACGACAGGTATCACGCATAGCTGTATCGGGTGGGATCAGTCACGCCGGCCTCAGCGAAACCCTTTGCTCGGAGTTGACAAGAATCACATCGCCCGCAAGCTGCGTGGCTTTGCGGATCGGGATCGTAGCAACTGCTGGTTTTTCCGTAATCCACACCCAGTTCTGCGCCTCGTTGGATAATCTGAGCTTTTGTGAGGTGGATTAGCGGCGCGTGCACACGAAAGCGGCCGACGCCTTCAACCCCAGCCTTGGTTGCGACGTTGGCAAGCGCCTCGAAGGCCGCAATAAACTCTGGTCGGCAGTCGGGGTAGCCGCTGTAGTCGAGCGCGTTCACGCCGACAAAGATGTCGAAGGCCCCCAACACCTCCGCCCATCCCAGGGCCATTGCCAAGAAAATACTGTTGCGGGCGGGAACGTAGGTGACGGGAATCCCATGGGCCATATCATCGGCCGGCCGGTCTTTCGGGACAGCGATATCTGCGGTCAGAGCTGAGCCTCCAAATCTTCGCAAGTCCAGCGACAGTTCCACGTGCGCAGCAGCGCCGAGCATCTTGGCCACAGCTCGAGCGGCTTCGATCTCAGCGGCGTGCCGTTGGCCATAAAAAACTGTCAACGCGTGCGTTTCAAAGTCTTCTGCCCGTGCAATCGCAAGCGCGGTTGCCGAGTCCAGGCCGCCACTGAGCAACACCACAGCTCGCCGTCGCGCGGCCACAAAAATCCTCCTTGCAGGGGGCGACCTCTTGACGCCAGAACTGTTGTTGTGCAGTCTAACGGACGTCTACAGTTTTCATGATTTCCTTTGTCGCCGCTCATGGTAGTTTCTGCATCGTGATTTGCCAAGAGGCTTGACCGGACGCATGAACCCCTCCGTCAACATACTTGTGACATGCACGAAGAGGAAGCGGTTCGCTGCGCCTGCCCGGCTTCGGCTAGGCGGGATTGGTAAGGGCGACCCGGGCGATGTAGCCCGTCGCTGGACGGAGCGGCTTGTGCAAACGAACGAACCAAAGGTTCATGCTACGTCGTTGTATGCGGGCGATCATTGGCAGATAGCAGCAGGATTGCCGACTGCTGCCGCTGCCTGCGGCGTGAAGGCTGAACTATGGGTGTTATCTGCCGGCTACGGACTTATCCTCGGATCAACCCCGGTCGCCCCATACTCGGCGACTTTTTCCGTTGGGCACCCAGACGAAGTGCTGAGCCGCTTCAAGGATCACAACCCATCCGCTGTTCGCGATTGGTGGGCATCACTATCGCGGTGGCCCGGTCCGCAACCAAACCATCCACGAACGATCAGGGACCTAGTCGTTCGGAATCCCCGCAAGCCGATCGTCGTGATTGCTTCTCCGAAATACCTGGCCGCTATCCAGGATGACCTACTCGCGGCGCGATCCGTATTAGCGGATCCAGCAACACTGATCGTGGTGTCCGCAGGAGCGAGAGGTCGCGGTCCTCTTGCGGAGAACATGATCGGATGCTCCGCACGCTTACAGGCCGCGCTGGGCGGCGCACTGATGTCATTGAATGCCCGTGTTGCTCGATGCATCATCGAAAAGGGGCCGACGTACCCATGGACCGTGGCAGGATTCCAGCGTCTTTTGGAGGCACTACCAATGAATGAAGTAGCAAAGCAATCGGCCGCGCGCAAGGCCGTAACGGACGAAGACGTCCGTGTCTTTGTGCGAAACGCGTTACGTGCAAATCCTCGGGCGCGGCACACCACGCTACTGCGGGAGTACCGAGAGGCAGGCTATGCCTGTGAGCAGAAGCGATTTGGGCGTCTATTCAAGGAAGTGGAGCAGAGCCATGCCAGAGCCAACTGAAATGCTACGCCGCAGGGCTATCCGTATCGATCAGGATCCCGACCATCCGCTCTACATTTTCAGTTTGACGGGAGCAGAACTTCTGCAGATCGCGGATATCTCGCGGATCACTCGAGACAACAACGGAAAACTGCTTGGGTACCAGCGGGCGGAGGTCCGTCGACATATTCAGGAGATCACCGACTACCTGAACTCGGATCATGTGGTGTTTCCCAACTCAATCATTATCGCCTTGCATTCGACCGTGAGATTCGTTCGTAGCAGAGGGCCGGAAACCGATGACGGATGCGCCATCGCGGGAACTCTCGAAATCCCGCTGCCTGGCAAGGATGACCCTAAACCGGCGTGGATCGTCGATGGCCAGCAACGAGCAATGGCGCTTTCCCGCAGCAAACGGCCTGACCTCCCGGTTCCGGTGAACGCGTTCGTGGCAGATGAAATCGCGCTCCAGCGAGACCAGTTTTTGCGGGTCAACAACTCGCGACCATTGCCCCGCGGGCTGATTACCGAGTTGCTCCCCGAGGTCTCGACAAACCTTCCTCCGCGGATGGCAGCTCGACGGATCCCGTCGGCAATCTGTGACTGGCTTAACCAGGATGAGAAGTCCCCGTTTTACAGACTCATTCGGCGGCCATCGCAGTCTAAGGCGGACCAGGCGAAGGCGGTCATTACCGACACGTCACTCATCAAGGTTCTGGAGGAAAGCTTGGGAACGCCGAACGGATGCCTCTACCCGTACCGAAATGTCGCTACCGGGGAGACCGACTTTGAGTCGATCACCCAACTGCTCGTTACGTACTGGACGGCAGTGAAAAAGACGTTTCCGGAGGCATGGGCCAAGACGCCGGAGAAAAGCAGACTGATGCACGGCACCGGCCTGCGCGCAATGGGGCGACTCATGGACAAGATCATGCCGGCAATAACTGCCCGTGGGCCCAAGGGCGTCGGTGCGGTGCAACGGGATCTCGAGTTGATCGCGCCGCTTTGTCGGTGGACGTCGGGGCAATGGGATGCGATGAGCGATCTCAAGTGGAACGAGATTCAAAACGTACCTCGGCACGTCCAGATGTTGTCCTGGGTCTTGATCCACTCGTACCTCAAGGCCAAGGAAGAAGAGCGATGAAGTTTTTCTTCCCCGATAGCCACGACCTCGTTGATCCCAGCTTTAATTTCGAGACTGAGGAGCGCTCCCCGTCACGGATTCGACATCAACACGATCTTTATGCGCACGAGGTTTTTCCGAAGCCGCCATACGACGGCATCCTGCTGTCGAAAGCGATTGTTGACGGCACCTCGCAGGGCGCTGGTAAGTACACCGCACCACAACGACTGAGGCTTTTCCGCAGCGGTATTCGCTCATTCTTTCGGCTCGACGGCACATGCGTCGAAACGATGGGCGATTGTGGCGCGTTCGCCTACGTGCGTGAACCTACTCCACCGTACTCGGTGGACGAGGTTCTGGACTTCTACGAAAAATGCGGATTCGACCACGGCGTCTCCGTAGACCACGTCATTCTGGGGTTCACGCTAGACAGCAATGAGCGCAGGTTGGCGGCAGAGGAATTGGCGGGGTTCACGGCCCGCCAGGAGATCACTCTCACCTTGGCCAATGACTTTTTGAAGCGGCACAAGAAAAGTCGATTGCGATTCACGCCTGTTGGGGTCGCCCAGGGGTGGTCACCCCGCTCTTATGCGCAGTCAGTCACGGCTCTTCAAAAGATGGGCTACACCCGTATCGGTGTCGGCGGATTAGTGCCACTGAAGACCGAAGAGATACTCGCTGTGCTCTCGGCTATATCTCGGCCGCGAAAGCCTGCCACCGCGCTGCACCTTTTTGGCGTCACAAGGATCGATAGCCTAACCGAGTTTCAAGAAGCCGGCGTCACGAGTTTCGACAGCACGTCGCCGCTACTGCACGCTTTTAAGCATGACTCAAAAAACTACTTCACCACTACAACCGAATACGCTGCCGTCCGAATACCGCAAGTGGAGGGCAACGCCAAACTTGCCATGCGCATTCGAGCGGGGGAAATCAAGCAAGAAAGCGCGCGACGGCTCGAGAAACAATGCTTGGTCGATGTTGTGTCTTATGCCAGGACAGGGCGAGGGCTCAAGTCGATTCTTGCCGCTTTGCAGGAATACAACCAACTGTTTGATGGACGCAAGGATCGAACGGCTATGTATTCGCGAACACTGGCCGACACCCCATGGAAGCGATGCCGTTGCTCCGTTTGCCGATCGCTCGGCGTCCACGTCGTTCTGTTTCGCGGCGCCGAAAGAAACCGACGCCGGGGCTTTCATAACCTTTATGTCATTCATTCGCGGCTGCAGAAACGCCTAACCGCGTCCGCGTGAGAAAGGAGAACCTCTAGTATGCGTATGGCTGTAAAGCGTTCCCAGCGTGATAAGCGAAAGCCTAAAGAAAGAGCGTTGATCTTACCTGCTATTGAGATCGTTCAGGGGCGCGGCCGCAGGGTTTTTGCATTCCCGGTAGATGGCAAGCTTTTACCCTTGTTTGCGTCCGTTACACGTATCGCCCGAACTGAATCGGATGGAGTGACCGGATACCAGCGGCCGGAGGTGCTATCGCACATTAGTCAGATCCGAAAGTATCTCGAGTCAGCAAATCCCATGCTGCCTAACGCAATCGTTGTTGCGTTCGATCGCACTGTTCGTTTTAAGGCTGACCCTAGCGCTGTGTCCGGCCAGCATGGTCGCACTGGCTTGCTTCACATCCCGCTGCCCGCTGATGGTAAAGCAACTCCTGGTCTAATCGTCGACGGACAACAACGCTCGGCAGCTCTCCGCGAGGCCGCTGTCAAGCGCTTTCCGGTGTTCATCATCGGCTTTATCGCCGAAGATGAAGCCGAGCAGCGCGAGCAGTTTTTGTTGGTTAACTCAACGAAACCTCTTCCTAAGGGCCTGCTCTACGAATTGCTGCCCTCGATCGACTCGCCGCTACCTGAGGCGCTAGCACGACGGAGGCTACCTGCAGCACTGCTTGATCGGCTTAATCACGATCACGACTCGCCCTTGAGGCACATGATTAGCACGCCGACAAGTCCTGCTGGGATGGTGAAAGACAACTCGATTCTACGCATGATTGAAAACAGTCTTTCAGATGGCGCGCTCTTTAGATATCGGGGCGCGAACGACGACTGCGATATTAAGGCAATGCTTGTGACCCTTAAACATTTCTGGAGTGCCGTGGCACAAGCGTTCCCAGACGCATGGGGTAAGCCACCGAAGCGATCTCGTTTGATGCATGGAGCCGGTATTGTCTCGCTCGGATTCGTAATGGATGCTATAGCCGACAAACACCGGCGCATGCGAACCCCAAGTGAAACCCAATTCGCTGCCGGACTGCGCTCTATTTCGCCGGCCTGCCGCTGGACTGATGGGTTTTGGCAGTTCGGACTCGGCAACCACATTAAGTGGAATGAGTTGCAGAACACAACTCGGCACATACAGTTGCTGACCGACTATCTCCTGACGGCGCTGCGGCGTGAAAGCGCGATTCCGCAAAGCTAAAACGGCGACATCATCTGTCTGCGTGTATTGAGCAAAGACATCGACACCCCGTCCCCATCGATTCTATACTTATAGATAAAGACTACGTCCCGGAAGAATTGTGGCAATGAGCGCCACTCTGACTCCTCGACGCTTTCCAGAATAAGCATAGGACGAATGTAGTTTAGATTGAGCATCCGGCAATCACTACGATAGAGCGCTTTAGACCAATGTTCGTAGTATCGCAGCAGTTGGCCAACCGCCCGATCGTCGAGTCCGCCTCTTTTTACCTCTAGCAGATAGATGGTCTGCACTTGGTGATCAACCGCGACGAGGTCCACGCGGGCCTGACGTTTCATCGTAGCGACGAACTTGGCTTCATCCGTAGCGGCGGGTTCCTCAGCCTCAGGGAGACTTTCGGACGTAAAGTAAACCGCGCCTCCCCCTTCTCTATTTGGAGGCGCAAACGTGTCTGGGAATCCAAGCGTAGACCAAAACACATAGATATACGTGTGGAGAACTGCCTCAAGAGACTCGTCACCGCGGGCAATCAGGCCAGCCAACCATCGCTGAATGCGACAGCGTGCGCGCTCGTCGCCATCCAGGTGGGCACGGGCATCTCTCACGACACGCACCGTGTCCTTTATGGAGGCTTTATGAGTGGCCGACAGTGACGCGGTCGTCCGATTCGGCCCGCAAGCATCGCAATACAACTCGGTGCTATCGCCACATACGCCGCAGCGCAGGCATCTTCCAGTTGCCGCGCTGCGTAGAAGCAGCGGTACAGTAGTCAGTGGCATCGATTACTCGCCTCGGCAAGTAGCTACGCCCTTCAGCGAGACTTCGTCGCCAACTTCGTCAAGCACGCTTGCCGTGAGCACAACTGGAAATGGTTCCGTGGTTGCGCCCGTGAATTGGGGCAACGATACCAAGAACGTAGCTCGATACCTAGCAACCCCATCTCCGTATAAAGGATGCGAAAAACCTGAGACTCGGCGGCACTCGCTAGCGGTCAAGGCGCTGTTGCCGGTCCGCTGAGCACTGCGCACCCAAGGGCCCGCATTTGGGACCTCTGGCTTGATTCGTAACGTGCAGTCGATTGCTTCCGGCACAACCTGCGCGCCGACGTCAAATTCCACATAGACAGTCGCATGGGTTTGGTCGCCACGACTCAGAACAAGCACTTCGGGCGAAGCGGCATCCGTCAACGCAAAACCGCCGCCGCTCGGAAGTTCAATAGTCATGCGCCGCATAAAGGACACACCCAGGTCGTCCCTAAACAAGGCCTTGATTTCATTTATGGTATGCGTTTGCACCTGAATGTTGAGCGTGCCGTCTGACTTCAACGTCCCTATGGAGTGCCCGCTGGGCATCGTTTGAAGCATTCGGGGATTCTCGGCCTGGAAGTACCGGCCGTCGAGACTGTTTATGAGTCGCGACTGCAATAGGTCAATCACTTCCTGAGGGCGACTCATCTGCCGCGCACGGCCCAATGTGTAGGCGATTCCCTTGATGAAGGAATTGCTGTTTAACTTATCTTGCTCGCGTATTGCGTGGTTTCTCTCCTCCGCCTTGGTTCTGGCATCCTTGAGTTTCGCTTCGATTCGCTCTTCGTCGTCTTCGTCGTCGAGCGAATCCTCAACGGGCCGGATGATGTCGTTATACAGGTTGCTAAAAGGCGCTACGGTCTCTTCTCGACCATGAAGAGTGCACGTCACGCGGACGGTATCTCGCAGGGCGTAGAAACTCTTAACGAAATACTCAGCTAAGCCGTCTCTCAAGCCGTCGTCATCGGCGCTTTCGTCGATAAGTTTCTTGCCAAACATCTCCTTTATTGCCGCAACAAAAACTGACATTGTCATTAACGTGTGGCGGTCGTTTTGGTTTGCATTTACTTCTATGTTTTCGACAAAGAACCCTTCGTTTTCTTGGTCATACGTGCGGATTGCTTCCTTAAGGCGGCCGAGCGGAGTGGTGTTGTCGACTTCCTGTTGCTTCGCCGCTGTGATTTTCTTCTGTTTGGAGTTGAGTTCACGGAAAAGCATTTTTTCATAGCGTTTGTCGACGTTGTAGATTTCGACTGGAAACTGCATCTGGGGAGAAAAACGACTGTCACCACCAGCCTCATTGTGCTTGCGCAATGCCTCGCAAATACCGATGTGGCGATGCGCCGAGTCAGTGAGGTAGATGGCGTCGGTGCTGATCGTCAATCGAAACTCAGGTGGTCGGCCTTCTCTTTGCGTCGTGACCACGACGAAGGCATTTTCATCTTGATCGCGGACGTTCCACACCAAAGTTCCGAGAAAGATTTTTTCACTTTCAGAGGACTTGCCCATCAGGGCCTTCGAGATTTCCTCGATTTTGCTGTCTTCTTGCCGGAGTTCCCCTGTAGTCGTAAGCCCGCGTTGGATTTCAGGATCGATCCTGATCAATGAGGTGGAGTCTGGCTTAAACGTATGTTTTCCCCGACGCCTTCCCTTCGTGTAGCGGAGGTACAAGGCGAGTTCCTCTGCGGTCACGACTGCCATGTACTTGGGTTGCAGCGGAACCCCGGGTTGGTTGCGGAGGAATCCGTTCACGTCGCCCAAGAGTCGAAGCGTGATTTCTGGCACGATGACTGCCCTTTAATACGAAGGTAGATCCGTCCTCGGTCGATACGATACGACCGCATCAGGCTTCAAACGCAACACGTAGCTAAGCAAGGCCGAGAAAGAAGTCATTTTGCACGGCGATCGAATGGGTAGTCAAGTTTGGGGGTGCACCGCTGCGTACCGCAGACGCGAGTGCGAGTAGTGCGTGAGACGGAGATCGATGAGTTCGCCCGTCAGCGATTCGAAGGCCGCGCGGAGCTCGGGCGGGCAAGTGAAATCCGCCACGAACCTGTCGCCCCGGCGGGTGAACCACCGCTGGCCGGCCTGGTCGTCCATCCACCGCGAGAGCGGCCACTCGAGCCACCACGCGGCGAAGTTTTCCATGTCGAGAGCGGCGTCGCCCGGCACGCGGGTGAAGGCCGCCCCCTCGAGATCCGCCCGCAACGCCGGATGGTTTTCGAGAAACGAGCGGCACGCTGCCGCGAGCCGCGGAATCTCGAGCCCGTCCCATAAGGCGTCGCGATCTAGGAGCACCCGCAGCACCACCATCTTGTACGACTTGTTGAGGTTCGTCGTCTCGAGCATCTTGAGCCACGCCCCGAACCGCTCGACGACGCGCTCCTCGCTCGCATCGAGATCCCCCTCGGCCCGGCAAAACCCGAACCAACTGCCGTGC